>Ga0307513_10005023_pt1 | contig 17524 bp, 12 predicted proteins | sample 15_EM_MG_FD_202174 | JGI IMG/M metagenome (GOLD analysis project Ga0307513, IMG submission 202174) | Populus trichocarpa ectomycorrhiza microbial communities from riparian zone in the Pacific Northwest, United States - 15_EM | ecosystem: Host-associated > Plants > Roots > Unclassified | place... | reverse complement strand
GGGGTTCCCGGAGGTTGCTGGTTTATTGGGTGGACTGCTCGGGAATGTCGAGCTCGCTGGGCCCTGGATTGGAAAACACTATGCTAGCGAGATTTTGTGATCGATGTGGAACGGGGTAGAGTTTTCGCGTGGCGGGGGCAGCTCTACGGTGTGTGGATGTGAGCTTGAATGTTGCCGTGTGAGAAATGGAGTAGACTGTTTGTGAGTGAAGGGGGGTTCTAGTGGGCAGAGGAATTTACACACGAACTAGGGTGCAGGTGATGTTTATCGAGATTAAATACGAAAAGAGTACATGAGACTTGACATCGAGTAACTGGCGACTCTAGGTAGCTACTTTCACTTCAATCAAGCAACCTCTTAGCACTCCAGCCCGCAAACAGCCTGAGAATAGGAAAGATGGATAAAAGATACATATTGACTCTGCACCGGCAAGGAGTAATCTCCAGCAGTCGGAGAATACGAGGCAAAAAATGGGTTTCATGTTTTTTGTCATTTCATATTACTTGTGGAGCGTAGTTTGATCATGAACAGTCGATTAAATGCTCTGTACACTGCAGTCTAGTCTAAAACGCAAACTATACCGGTTCACCATACAGACTAGGTCCCTAGTTTGCACTTGAATTAGCTTGCACACCCAACGCTATTTGGAAAGTGGGATACAGTGCCTGTGGCAGCAAGGGCAAGTTCACCTTCATGGCTGCTCACTGAACCCCCCTAGCAGATATGATATGACAATCGATGGTAGCTTCATGGTAAATCACTCGATATGTGTGATAGGGGGTCTTATCCGCACCACACATTATGATGATGATGGAAATTGCTGGCATTAGAGCGAACGGTACGGGAGTAATTTCTGGCACGGGAAGGAAAGTTAGGAATGGTAGGAATGTGAATCGACATGAAATGCTGGAATCCGGCCATTATGGGAGACTCGTTAGACTAGGAAAACTAGCACATCTTGATCGCTGTTGCTGTTCTGTCGTTGGAATTATTGAGTTGGTACAAGGGTGGACCTCGCTTTTCAAGACGGAAGCCAAAATTACCATTGTGAATCTAGTTTCGCCGTCTTGAGGTTGGAGAGATAAGCTTTATGGCGAATAACTGCTAGAAGTTCTTACCGAGTGGGGATATACATAACGGGTATGCATAAGAATCGTGGGAATCTTTTACGAATTCGGCCCCGGGTAGGTAGCATACATCCCAGTTTCTAATGGGGGACTCAAATAGTCCTGGGAAGCATTTGTGGGCATGCAAACGCACCGCACAACTAGACAGCGGGGGGGGTTATGATTGAGACCCATGAGCTTATTCCTGGGGTCAGTCAATTAGTTATGCTTCTCGGAGAGATCTTACCTGAACATGGTGAGAAATGTTGAAAGATAATAGTCTTCCCCTACTATGTTATTATAGAGTAAGTATGATACTGGGTCTCAGAGCACTTGTATAATATCCTGCAATCAAGATCCCAAGCTTAGGCCTCACTGCTTAACCTCCCCTATGCTTGGTTCAAGCTGTGATAGCCGAAACCATCAAGTCAAGAAAGATGAGCCCACTCTCCCATCTCATAGCCAAAACACCCATCTTCGCCCGACCTTAGTCCTCCCCTGTAGATAGCCTTCATTCGCACTAAATCACATGCCTCTTGAGCAAAAATCAATTGATCCTTATCATCGGGACTGACCCCCCCCGCACAAGCTTACAAAAACCAAAAAAATATCTCTAAACCCAGGTTGGGAGGTGAGAAGGTGCTACGCGCTACTCGAGGATAGTTCCTGGATAAAGAGGAGCGGGGCCTACTAAAGGATGGTCTAGTTAAATAATTCTCCTACGTTGAAACCTAACATTAACCATTTACTAGTAAGAAACAATATCCCTAGAAGCCGAGGAACATGACGGTTTTTTATAGATATTTGCTAACCAGGGATACAGAGGGAGAACCGGGCCCATACAAGTCTACACAACTACTACATCTAGGTTTTTAGGAGATTGTAATAGTCAATATAAAGAGGCCCTATGTGGTTGTAAGTTCTCTTATCAATCGGATAGGAGCAAATGATTGTTGGGGGGATATAGCGGTGAGCAGGTCAGCCAGACCGTGTGATGTAGAGACTAATCAATTTTCAGTTTTAGGACTCGATGGTGTTATTTTGCACAGTTGTCTACCCCTGCTCCTGGTATCCTGAGTATGATGTTAATTCAGCTTTCTGATTTCGAAGGGGGTAGGATTAGAGATGTGGGACTCTGTATTAATCGTGATAAAAAAATTAGATAGCGGGGTGGGGTTTTACAAAGATTGTGATAAGCAGGTCTGAAAGTTTAAGCATAATTATAGAATCTTTAGGAAACCATTTTATTGAAGTCTGAAGTCTTTACTTTATATAGTATCTCCTTGTACTATAATCCACTTTATAAGGCATACTACCACTATTTTAACGCCTTTGTTAATTTAATTCTGATATAACCATCCCGATTAGTTGCCTGTGCATCCCATTTATCCGTCTCCGATAAACCAACTCCAATAAACCAACTGTTACTCTACATACCCCTGAGGTATGCGTCCCTCTGAAGCCCTGTAAATCTCTTGCTAGACCTGCGTTCCCATCAAAAGGTTCGTCCCAAAGCACATCCCATGCAATAACAGTACCTTTGAAGATATGTGCTTCCCATCTATTGGGTAGTTTCAGTACCATCTTATTCCATACTTTCTATGATTTCGCGCCTAGCGTGTGTGCCGGAGCGACAAGAAGTATAATGTGCAACTAAAGGTGCGGTTCGTGGGACAGAACAAAGAGGAGGAGAAATGCCATTACCTGCCGAATGTTGAGGTAGTTCGGATAGACCTTAACATGGGGTGGGGTTTGCGAAACTGGTTTTGGTCAGAGGCAAGGTACTCATGGGGGATATGGCGGAAGATAGACTAGGGCTTCCTTGGAGATGATATATAACCCCCAGAGACATGATATCAGTGTTTCCACCGCAGGAATATTCAGGGTATCCGGGTCGGTAGATTCTCCGAACCCCTGGACGGACATAACCTCGGTAGGTAATGGCCACTCCGAATAGCCACCCACACTAGAACTTGCATGCCTGGTTTTTATCTACTTCTGTGTTGCTCCTTCATTCGAGATATAGCTATAGCACAAGCATCGCCCTCCCCTTTGGTTATCTCGTGCAGCTTATTTATTATCTGAAGGAGAGTTAACTCGCTCGGGATTGCTTTCATGTTTAGAGAAACGAGGAGGAAACTAGACGTCATTGTTTTTAGTGAATAATAACCCAATTGTATTAGGAATGTGTTTGGTATTCTTGCTTGAGGTTCCGGAATCTTTTCTGGAATTATTCTCGGGATATCCGCTTGAAATTAGTCGTGCGTTACACAGGGCTTAGTACCACTGCCCAGCACCACCTCCGGATCGCTCTTTAATATCGTCCTAGGTAAGACTAACAGGCATTCCTAACCGCCTTGCTCAAACGTTTCCTGATTTCGTCCTCTATGTTTGGCCTCCCCCTTCAGGAATACTCAGACTTTTTGGTGAAACCAGAACGATTTCTGGCAGTGACTCGAGGACCTTCCATCTGTGCTTCAGAGCGGACCCTACTAAAACGTTGGTGAATCTGGGTACCTGTGGCTAGCGATGTAGTGGCCTCCTTCGTAGTTTTTATCAGATCTTGAATTGGGAGACCTCGCGAGCCAATCCCATTTTTTGGTATTCTGAAAAGGCTCCCGTATATGCTGTTGGATTCCTCCTCCACCGACGGGTTTCTCGAGGTTGACGTCCAACATACTTGTGGCGGGCTGTTCCGCTGGGTAAGGAAATTGCAGTAAAGCACTATCCCTAATGGTCTAGGTGCTCCACCTGGGATGGCGGGGGGACTACCTCTTGTAGTCCGTCCAGAGCAGCGAGATTCTAGGATCGCAGTCTTTGACTGGGATATCCGGACATGTAGAGTGGGTAACTTAGTGCTTTTCGGCTGTGGGGGTAGGATTATGGGGCGATCCCAGGGGACGACAAGGGAGATGAAGGACAAAAGGGGCGGCGGGGGAGTTATGAATGATTCGCGATTTATGCGATTCCTATATCCATTCCCAAATCTGGTCATACAAATGGGACGAGTGGCCTAGATAGGGATCTCAGAGTTTGAATTTGTGGTTTTATCTGTGTTGGAAGTAAAGTTTGTGAGTATCCTTGGTAGTCACGAGTGACATCTCGTGACTACATTCATCACCCACATCTGTCTAAGCCTATTTCTAGGCACCGCTTTCTTCCTTTTATCATTATTCTTTCCTTCTCTTTTCTCTTTAATCTCTTTCTCATCTTTTCCATGCACAATACAAATTACGTGGTCGCTTTGGTCACCTCCACCACTCGCTCCTTCGTGATACTACTGTCCAACAATCTGTTACCTCAATTGGTGGCAAGTCTATTCGCATTCCATAATCCAAGGGAAAATTTGCCAACAGGGATATCCCTAACCCTATAGGGTGGCCAGGCTCCCATAGAGAGGGACATGATATGGGAAGCCTAGCTAAGTTTTGCACTCTGAACCTGAGTTCGGAGTGATGGATGAAGTGGTGTGCTACAGTAGGGGGTAGATCTAGTCTCATAATATATAAAATAGTAAGACTATCTCAACAATTCCATCGCTTCCCACACCTATCGATCTCTCTTCATGAATGGCCCCATTTGCCTCCGTACTTCCATAATAATAGTAAATGTAAGACATAACCATAAACTCGTTCAATCCTTTCAACCCCCCAAAAATGAAACCACTAAGGCAATTATTTGTCCTTGTCCGTCGACTATCCACTTTATCCCTGGCAATTACCCGCCTCTGTCAACTCTTGCAAGGTAATAGGTTGCCACGCAAGGTATAACATCTACTAACTAATGTATTAAAAGAGATGTCTTCAGCACTCGTGATTGCCGTGGAGAGGGGCGTTAAGAAATATTGCGCCTAGCACACAAGATGGGATTTTGATATCACTCCAACCAACCCGCTAAACAGTGGGAAAGAGGGAGGAAAAACCCTGAGGTGTAACATTGATCGTATACAAGCCAAGCGAAGGAGTTTGCAACTCGTTATTAAATCCCAATAGAGGAGAGTAGCGAATTATACTCCTCAGGCCTTGAAATTATCTCAGCAGGCTTCGCTATTATGTTTCTCCTCATATTTCAGTAGCTCTACTTTTGAACCCATGTATACTGTCGCAGACTAATGGGGGATATAAACAAGGGAGGTAGACATAGGTGGAGGAGCTGGAATAGTCGCTCCGGGAGAGCAGGACCATAAAGAAGGTGAGAAAAGATGGCCAAATAGGATTAGGGAGATATTATAGGAGTGATAGGTATCATACTGTAGTAGGGTATGGCTATGAGGACCGTTCGAGTAATAGGGGCATGACGAATGCCCATTAGTGACAACCAGGGGTGTTTTGGCAAGCAGAAATTTCTCGTTAACAAATAGCTAATATAAATCCCTATTCGTCACCTGCAAGTTTTAATCAGCCAGGTGAAGGCTGCAGTGTTGCACAAACGTCGCAACACAGCCTCCCTACCAGTACTTGGGCAGTGGGCAAGGCTGGGCAGCAGCCCCCGCTTTTCTTCTATCTTCAGGGATATCATCAACACCCCCAACTACGGAATCTGTGCCCCCAGCGTTAGAATCAGCGAAAAGAACGAAAATGTCTATGTCAGTCACAGATAATATCAACTCTTTCAATGTATCCAATGTGTCCAATCACTATACCCTTGCCGAAGATCGGTCCGAAATCCTAACATGGCTCTCTCCACTAGAACCTCGCATCCGACACCAGGACCTTCGAACCCGCCGCGCAGATAACGTCGGAGAATGGCTGCTAGAAATAGACGAATTTAAAAGGTGGTGTGACGGCGCTCAACGGGAGGGACCAGATCATGCAATTTTATTTTGTTGCGGTGGTCCGGGTGTCGGCAAGACCTATTTGAGGTGAGAAATAATCTACTTGAGAACAATGAAAAACCAAAAGGCAGTGGTGCTGACACGCAGCGGCACTAGCTCACTGGTGGTGGACAAGTTGTGCGATATGGCAGAACAGCGAAACATTGCTGTCTCATGTTTCTACGTTGATTTTGCCGCACGGGAAGAGCAGACCCCGACAAACATTCTCGGTTCACTGCTGAAACAGATTGTCGGCGGATTGGAGAAGGTCCCAGATGAGATAAGTCGGACCTTTCAAGATTACAAGAAGGTGATTGGTGGAAGGGGCCTACGAGTGGGCGAAATTGTGAAGATGCTGCAGACTGTCACATCTTTAAAGCCAACATTTATATGTGTTGATGCTCTCGACGAATGTGTGGAAAGGCATCGACCGGAGGTTCTAGATTCGTTGAGGCAAATACTCGACAAATCACCAAACACGCGAATATTCTTAACCGGGAGGCAGCACATCCGGGGCGAGCTCGAGACGCATCTTGGTGGGAAAGCGGTAGTTTTGTCCATAAAACCCAATAGTGATGATATCGTGGGATATGTCCGGATGAGATTGAGTAAGGACACCTCTCTACGGGCGAATGATAGTGGTTTGGAGGACGAAATCATCAAAAGCTTTACCGAGAATATTCCAGAAACGTGAGTGAGCAACGTGATGGAAAAATGCACCCACATTCATCACTAATAGATACATCTAGGTTTCTGCTGATTTCCATAACCATGGATGCGATCCTTGGGGAAACTACGCCCGGCAGCAGGCGACAAAGGCTGAGGGCAATGACCGGGGGCTTGGATTTGAAGGATGTTTATGGAGCGACCCTTGATCGGATAAAGGAACAAGGTGGGGAGAAAGCGAGGCTAGGGATGGCGGCACTAATGTGGATCTCCCATTCGGAGCGGCTATTACAACTCGATGAGCTTCTCCACGCCCTAGCGGTCGAGATTGGATCTGCGGATCTCAACGCTGAAAAGATCCCTTCAGTGGAGACATTGTTAAGGTGTTGTTTGGGGCTTGTTGTCGTCGATAGGGAGGCTTCAATTATTCGCTTGATTCACTTCACCCTCCAGGATTATCTTTGCACTTCCCCCGACCTCTTTGGCACAGCTCACTCGATAATGGCTAAAACCTGCCTGACATACCTCAACTCTCAGACCATTAAGGATATTTCGTCTACACTCCTTCTTCTACCTCCGTCAACACCCTTCCTCAAATATTCTTCATTATTTTGGGGTGTTCATGCCAAGAGAGAGGCTTCAGGAGGTGTGGTGTCGCTTGCGGTTCGGTTTTTCAATCAAATTGAAAGTCATATATCAACTAGGATACTTGTAGTGGATCTCATATCGAAGACCGGCCGATATAGCAGTGATATCCCGACCAACGGTCCCCTGACCGGGTTTACCGGACTGCATTGTGCATCAGTTTTCGGCATCGTTGAAATCGCAAATGCTCTCACAGATCAGCCAAATTACGATCTCAATGGAAGGGATTTTCTGGGGATTACACCGCTCATATGGGCTGCCATATGTGGACAAGAGGGGGTAGCAAAGCTGCTGTTAGAGCAGCAGATTGTCAACCCCGACAAGCCTGATGGATACTTTCGTCGAGCAGCACTATCATGGGCTGCAGGGAAGGGGCATGAGGGAATTGTGGGGCTAATTCTTAGGTGGGCAACTGCGAAGCCTGATGGCACAGATGGTTGGTGGGGTAAGACGCCTCGAGTGGTGAATATTTTCCGGGGGAAGAGATATGTCAACCCCAACAGGCAAGACAAATACGGCCAAACGGCAATCTTGCTCGCTGCTGAAGAGGGGCGCGAAGGGGTGGTGAAGCTACTGTTGGAACGGAAGGACGTCAAACCCGATACGGCGGACGGGTACGGGCGGACGCCTCTCTTGTGCGCTTCTGGTATAGGGCATGAGGGAGTAGTGAATTTGCTGGTTAAACAGGAAAATGTCAATATCGATAGGCAAAATGGTCAGACGCTGCTCCTGTCAGCTGCTGAAGATGGATCTGAGGCGGTGGTGAGGCTGCTATTGAGGCAGAAAGATATCAACCCCAACACCCGCAATAAAGCCGGCTGGACACCACTCTCGTTGGCTTCCGAGAAGGGGCATAATGAGGTAGTGAAGCTACTGTTGAGGCGGGAAGATATTAACCCCGATATGCCAGACAATGACGGCCGAACACCGTTCTGGTGGGCTGCCAGATGTGGCCATGAGGGAGTGGTGAAGCTACTGTTAGGGCGGGAAGATATCAACCCGGATATTCCAGGCAATGACGGCCGAACGCCGTTCTGCCGGGCTGCCAGATATGGCCATGAGGGAGTGGTGAAGCTACTGTTGGGGCGGGAAGATGTTAGCCCCGATATGCCGGACAATGATGGCCGAACGGCGTTCTGGTGGGCTGCCACATATGGTCATGAGGGAGTGGTGAAGCTACTGTTAGGGCGGGAAGATATCAACCCGGATATTCCAGGCAATGACGGCCGAACGCCGTTCTGCCGGGCTGCCAGATATGGCCATGAGGGAGTGTTGAAGCTACTGTTGGGGCGGGAAGATGTTAGCCCCGATATGCCAGACAATGATGGCCGAACAGCGTTCTGGTGGGCTGCCAGATATGGCCATGAGAGAGTGGTGAAATTACTGTTAGGGCGGGAAGATATCAACCCGAATATTCCAGACAATGACGGCCGAACACCGTTCTGGTGGGCTGCCAGATATGGCCATGAGGGAGTGGTGAAGCTACTGTTAGGGCAGGCAGATGTCAACCCCGATATGCCAGACAATGATGGCCGAACAGCGTTCTGGTGGGCTGCCAGATATGGCCATGAGGGAGTGGTGAAGATACTGTTGGGGCGGGAAAATATTAGCCCCGATATGCCAGACAATCTCGGCCGAACACTGTTCTCATGGGCCGCCGGATATGGCCATGAGGGGGTGGTGAAGCTACTGTTGGGGCGGGAAGATGTTAACCCCGATATGCCAGACAATGACGGCCGAACACCGTTCTGCCGGGCTGCCAGATATGGCCATGAGGGAGTGGTGAAGCTACTGTTGGAGCGGGAAGATATTAACCCCGATATGCCGGACATTGGTGGCCGGACACCGTTCTGCCGGGCTGCCAGATATGGCCATGAGGGAGTGGTGAAGCTACTGTTGGGGCGGGAAGATGTTAACCCCGATATGCCAGACAATGACGGCCGGACGCCATTCTGCCGGGCTGCCAGATATGGCCATGAGGGAGTGGTGAAGCTACTGTTGGGGCGGGAAGATGTTAACCCCGATATGCCAGACAATGATGGCCGGACGCCGTTCTGCCGGGCTGCCATATATGGCCATGAGGGAGTGTTGAAGCTACTATTGGGGCGGGAAGATGTTAACCCCGATATGCCAGGCAATGACGGCAGAACACCGTTCTTGTGGGCTGCCGGATATGGCCATGAGGGAGTGGTGAAGCTGCTGTTGGGACGGGAAGATGTTAACCCCGATATGCCAAACAATGACGGCAGAACACCGTTCTCGTGGGCTGCCGAGAATGGCCATATGGGAGTGGCGAAGCTACTGCAAGCCCGCAAATCCGCAAACCCCAACACTGCTTAACCTCAATAGAACACAATCTTTCCTATCGCCCTCAAAAACCACTAGGCGCTGCTTTCTCTAAATCCCACTGACACATTTGTATACTCCGCCTGCCGTTCCCCCCCCTCGTTAATACCACTTCCACTTCCACTTCCCTCCCTAGAGTGCACGACCGGCTTGTGGCACTACTGCCCCTCCCCATCACTCCGGGCCCCGGTTCTATCCTAGCACAGTCCGGCGTCGGATGTAGATGTGCTATTCTTGCGGTCCCAACCGGAATGTTCAGTCTGCGTTTTTGTTTTCGCTTCTTTCCGTATAACAATGCGGGGTTTAGATTCAGTTTGGTCTCTGCTTCCTGCTTGTAGACTCCGAATTTTGTCCATTTTTCATTGTTACTATAGTTAGAAATTTTCATTCAAAGGCGGGAGGTCCGTAGTTGAGGAAAACTTTATAGCAATGGTTTGAGGATAGGGTCTCAGTGGATTCTGTGGAGGAAAATAGAATATTTCCTAGTATAGAGAAGAAGATAATATGACAAGTGGAAGAGGAAGGGGTGAGAGGATGCTGCATGAAGAGAGATAGTTGCATTTCGCACAAAGAAAATAACGAGAGGAGAGTAACTTAACTTGAATCATATCACCAACATTATGCTAGCACACAAACTAAGTCTTGATGTAACTAGACTCAGGATTCGGTGTTCTCATTTTGTTGATCAGCACTATAGCTTAATTCACGCACAGGTATGAAATTATCATAATATTATGCTAACCCCAGTTACAATCGATCCGGGTGACGAGGTGATACACTCGATTTCATTAGAGTCTATCAGCGCCATGGCCGTTGGTACCTCTTCGCCCGAAGCTTCCGCCGGGCAACTACTAAATTCTACGCTCACCGACAGCATCCTGCTCTAGCGATGATTTCCTGTCCCTCTCCTCTCCTCTCCCCTTCACTCCTCCTCTTCCATCTCCACCACTTCTCCTCCCCCGCCCCTCGCCAAACCACTCGGCACCTGTGGTGGGTTCCCCACAACCTACGGTTCAGACGCTGAGTCTTCGGCATCTGAGGAGTACCCGGATGGGTGGGTATTCAGCGACCATGCATCTAACGTATCATCGACTTATGATATCCCAAGGGATCTTTATTCCAACGGCGCTGTTGCAACCCATTGGAATCTAGATGCCTCACACACCCCTTCAGTCGTCTCCGTCGATTTGGAGATCTCCCGCATGGAGTCGAGCGCGAATTCGAATGCTGGAGACGTCTCCTAATAGCCACTGGTCTCTTCGGGTCACTGTTTTGACGGGCACGAGGCCGTTCACAGGATGATTTGAAGGAAGATAATCCTGTAACGCCAAATACAGAACCCAATATCTTTGGGAGATAAATTTAAAAGGGGGACTATAGAGGTAAGGTTAGAGAGTATTGAATGCCCCGTTAAAATGTGTGCTAATCCTTAATCTAGGCATGCCCGGTCAGGGATCCGATGCCTCGATGGGGTGGGGGTAATGGTGAGGTATATAGACATATGGTAGTAGCGGGGGAGAGGTTAACTGCTAGTAGGTAAGATACGGCGGAGGATAACTAATAAATTGCCCAACGACCCAACGCTCGAACTAGACTACCGTAGGGCTAAACTATAGTGTAGGTATAATATCTTCGGAAATTCCATTCACTCGTCCTCATGACTAACCAACCAAACATGGGTATATATGAAATAAAGCCATTTCAACCGTTCTATCGTTTCCCACACCTGTCAATTTCTCTCCATGTGTGACTCCATTTGTCTGCGAGCTTCAGTAATGGTAGTAAATGGAATGCATAACCATAAACCCTTTCGTCAATCCTTTCAACTCCAGAACAAATGAAAACACTAAACTATTATCTGTCCTAGTCTGTCAACTATCCGCTTTCTTTATCGCTGACAACTATCTGCATCTGTCAACTCTGGCAAGATAATAGGATACGCTCTAATATACAGCATCTGCTAACTAATGGATCATAAGAAGTGCCCCCAACACTCGTGATTAATGGTATAATAATCCCAGTCGTAGCGCGATGTATTAGGAGCAGAGAGGAGCTCAGGCAACAGGAAGCGCACATGTGATGGAGGAACACCGAAGTGTGGACGAGTGAGCGTTCTGGGGCATGAACGGATGTAGAGGTTACGCATGTGCGGAGGTATAGCTCTTAAGTTTTGTACGGTGTGATATGTTCCACAGGGGGTAAGGGCAGCAGACCTCGCTTGTGGAACCTACAAAACTTAGGCGCTGTACCCCCATAGAGTTCCACTACTTAAGGTGGACTGTAGCTAGCAACCTCCATAGAGAGTACAGTACTGTACACACCACAACATCCTTCTCCTCTCGGATACGCCTACACGATCGTGCTTTCAGCCCCATTAGTGATTGCCCGAGAGGGGCGCGTTCAGAAATATTGCGCCTAGCACACAATATGAATTACTTCAACCGACCCATTAAAACCTATGGGAGGAAAACTCCTGAAGTCTAACATTGATCGTATACAAGTCAAGTGAAGGAGTTTACGACTCATTATCCTATCCCAACAGCAACGAATCCTAACCCTCAGACTTTTAAATTAACTCAGCGGGTTTCCTTATTAGGTTTACTCCTCTTATTTCAATTGCTCCGCCCTTGAGCCCATGTATACTATCGCAGACTTATAGAAAGAACAGGATAACGGAGATAGACTTGGGCGGAGGAGCGGGTGGAGCTGTTGGCCGGGGAAACAACCATAGGAGCGCTGAGAAAAGATGGCGACCAAGAAAGTGGCAAAATCGGATTAGGGAGATATTATGAATAGTAAGAATCATACTGTTACTACGGCACAGTACAGGCCGTGAGAATTGTTCGAGCTACGGTTGCCAGCCGGGGCATCATGAACACCGGACTGGCTGGTGGTGAACAGGGGTGTTTGGCGAGTAGAAAGCGAAGAGCGATCGTTTATTATCATGAAAAACAGGGGCCTATGTTTAACACACCATGGCATACCATGACGGGGGGCGGGGTTTGTAAACTACCGTATAATCCGGCAAAGGTCGGATTGGAGCTAAAGCGAGTTAAAGTTAAACTAAGGCAGCCAAGCCAACGGGAAGGAAGACACGAAGAAAGCGAACTCGCCACGGCCTGCCATAGCTTACTCGAGTACTCGAGTAAACAGGCGATGGTGGTTGAGCAGGCTCAACTTTTGCCGTTATGACTCCTCCACACCACAATGCCGTTGCTGCGGAGAAAAATCATTCCTCAGGATGCTAAAGTTAAATACCTTGATGATAGGTGCAAAAAAAAAGGAGAAAGAGAAAAAGAAAAAAATCATAGAAAAATCACTAAAAATATCCCCAAGTGAGGCCTGATCTTTAATATTTATTCTTGCTGCAAAGATGGGCAGTGCAGTCATTCATCAGGTCTTGACGAATGTCAGTGGATGACGGGCAGGAGTATTCGGCCAGTAAGGAATCAAGTAGGGTAACGGGAAATGCCGGCGAATCCCTGTTCACCACCAGCCAGTATTCGTCAGGGCCTGGTGGGGGGGCTGTAGCACAGTCGTTGCTTGGGGAAAAAGTTGACTTTGGCAGGAGTTTATGCAAGATTGTTGGTGCCATAGCCTAGGAAGAAGCCATGGAATACTCGTAAGTTACAGTTAGTTATTTAATGTCAACTAGCCAAATATATCTCTGTCTGTCCGTTAATAAATCCCTACCATTGTAATTGTGGCCTGAAACTTCAGCCTTGTCATCGTATATATGGTATTTTAAATATACCCCCCCTGTTTTTCATGGTACCGGAGGAACCGTAATAATTGAGTGGGGTGCTATGTAGTCAAGAATTCCCCACTTGAGAAAAGAGTGGAAAGTATCGTACGGCGAAAAAAAAAAGAGCTGCTCAGCCCCTCTGAGAGACAAAAAAACGAAAAAAGACGAGATCTTACGAGAGGCAACTTTGACTACATAGCACACCACTCAGTTATTACAGTTTTTACGGTATTTTAAACGTTCAGATCGCTCAGGAAATTCGTTAACAACATAGCTATTAATACTGCCGAGCCTCGTTCGTCACCCGCTGGTTTTAAGACCTCCCGTCTCGTATTATACTAGTGCTTGGCAGTGTGCAAGGCTGGACGGGAGCCCCCGCTTTTCTTTTTGTTCTCTGGTATATCATTAAAACCCCCCCACTAAGGAATCTGTTCCCTCAGCATCAGGATCGACGAAAAGAACGAAAATGTCTATGTCATTCACCGATAATATCAACTCTTTCAATGTATCAAATGTGCCTAATCACTGTACCCTTGCCGAAGATCGGTCGGAAGTCCTAACATGGCTCTCACCACTAGAGCCCCGCATCCGACACCAGGACCTTCGAACCCGCCGGGCAGATAACGTCGGAGAATGGCTGCTACAAACAGGCGAGTTTAGAAGGTGGTACGATGGCGCTGAACGGGGAGGGAATGATCATGCGATTTTATTTTGCTGCGGTGGTCCTGGTGTCGGCAAGACCTATTTGAGGTGAGAAATAGTCTACTCGAGAGCAGTGAAAACCCAAAAGATGGTGGGACTGACATGCAGCGATACTAGCTCACTGGTGGTGGACAAGTTGTGTGATACGGCGGGAGAGCGAAATATTGCTGTATCATGTTTCTACGTTGATTTTGCCGCACGGGAAGAGCAGACCCCGACAAACATTCTCGGTTCACTACTGAAACAGATCGTCGGCGGATTGGAGAAGGTCCCGGATGAGATAAGTCGGACCTTTCAAGACTACAAAAAGGTGATTGGTGGAAGGGGGCTACGAGTGGCCGAAATTGTGAAGATGCTGCAGGCTGTCACATCTTTAAAGCCGACATTTATATGTGTTGATGCCCTAGATGAATGTGTGGAAAGGCATCGACTGGAGGTTTTAGATTCGCTGAGACAAATACTCGACAAATCACCAAACACGCGAATATTCTTAACCGGGAGGGGGAGCATCCAGGGCGAGATTGAGACGCATTTTGGTGGGAGAGCGGCAGTTTTGTCCATAAAACCCAACAGTGATGATATCGTGGGGTATGTCCGGATGAGATTGAGTAAGGACACATTTCTAGACGCGATGGATAGTGGTTTGGAGGGTGAAATAATTAAAAGCGTTACCGAGAATATTCCAGAAACGTAAGTGAGCATCATGGAAAAATACACCCCACATTCACCGCTAATAGGTACATCTAGGTTTCTGCTGATTTCCCTAACTATGGATGCGATCCTTGGGGAAACCACGGCCGGTAGTAGGCGACAAAAGCGGAAGGCAATGACCAAGGGCTTGGGTTTGAAGGATGTTTATGGCGCGACCCTTGATCGGATAAAAGAGCAAGGTGGGGAGAAAGCGAGGCTGGGGATGGCGGCACTAATGTGGATCTCCCATTCGGAGCGGCTATTACAACTCGATGAGCTTCTCCATGCTCTAGCGGTCGAGATTGGATCTACGGATCTCAATGCTGAAAAGATTCCTTCGGTGGAGACATTGTTAAGGTGTTGTTTGGGGCTTGTCGTCGTCGATAGGGAGGCTTCAATTATTCGCTTGATTCACTTCACCCTCCAGGATTATCTTTACACTTCCCCCAACCTCTTTGGTACAACTCACTCAATAATGGCTGAAACCTGCCTGACATACCTCAACTCTCGGACCATTAAGGATATTCCGTCTACACTCTTTCCTCTACCTCCGTCAACACCCTTCCTCAAATATTCTTCCTTATTTTGGGGTGTTCATGCCAGGAGAGAGGCTTCAAGGGATGTAGTATCACTTGCGCTTCAGTTTTTCACTCAAATTGAAAGTCATATATCAACTAGGATACTTCTGGTTGATCTCATATCGAAGACCGATCGATATAGCCGTGATATCCCGACCAGCGGTTCCCTGACCGGGTTTACCGGACTGCATTGTGCATCAGTTTTCGGCATTGATGAAATCGCAACTGCTCTCATAGACCAGCCAAACTATGATCCCAACGGAAGGGATTTTCTGGGGATTACACCACTCATATGGGCCACCATATGTGGACAAGAGGGGGTGGCGAAGCTGCTGTTAGAGCAGCAGACTGTCAATCCCGACAAGACAGATGGATACTTTCATCGGGCAGCACTATCATGGGCCGCTGGGAAGGGGCATGAGGGAATTGTCGGGCTACTTCTTAGGTGGGCAACTGCGAAGCCTGATGGAACAGATGGTTGGTGGGGTAAGACGCCTCTAGTGGTGAATATTGTCTGGGGAAGGAGATATGTCAACCCCAACAGGCAAGACAAATACGGCCAAACGGCAATCTTGCTCGCTGTCGAGGAGGGGCATGTAGGGGTGGTGAAGCTGCTATTGGGAAGGAAGGACGTCAAACCCGATACGGCGGACGGGTACGGGCGGACACCTTTCTTGTGCGCTTATAGAATAGGGAATGAGGTAGTAGTGAAGATGCTAGTCGAACGGGAAGATGTCAGTATCGGTGGGCCGGGCCAAGGTGGTCGGAGGTTACTCCTGTCAGCTGCCAAGGAGGGGTCTGAGGGAATGGTGAGGCTGCTATTGAGGCGGAAAGATATCAACCCCAACACGCGCAATAAATACGGCCGGACGCCACTTTCGCTGGCTTCCGAGAAGGGGCATGATGAGGTAGTGAAGCTACTTTTGGGGCGGGGAGATCTCAACCCCAATATGCTAGAAAATGAAGGCCGAACACCGCTCTTGTGGGCTGCCAGATTTGGTCATGAGGGAATAGTGAAGATGCTGTTGGAGCGGGAAGATGTCGAACCCGATATGCCAGACAATGGCGGCCGAACGCCGTTCTCTTGGGCTGCCATAAATGGCCACGATGGAGTGTTGAAGCTACTGTTGGAGAGGGGAGGTGTCAATCCCGATATGCAAGGCAAAGATGGCCGAACACCGTTGTCGTGGGCTGCCGAATATGGTCGTGAGGGAGTGGTGAAGCTACTGTTAGGGCGGGAAGATGTCAACCCCAATATTCCAGACAATTCCCGCCGAACACCGCTCTCGTGGGCTTTCGAGAGTAACTATATGGGAGTGATGAACCTGCTTCATGCCCGCATAGGCACAAACCCCGACACTGCTTAACCTTAATAGTAAAAAAGATTTCCCATCGCCCTCAAAAACCAGCAAGCGCCGCTTTCTTCAGATCACACTGACACCCTTATATGCTTCACCGGCCGTTTCCCCCTCCTCAATACTACTTCTACTTCCTTCTCTAGAGTGCACGACGAGCTCATGACACCGCTTCTTCTCCCCCCCCAGACCTAGGTTCCATCCCGGTATAAGGCGGGGTAGGATGCGGATGTGCTATTCTTGCAGTTTGGATCGGAATGTTTATTCTGCGTTTTATATTTCAATTCCTTCCTTCCATATAACAATACTGGGTTTAGATTTAGTTTGGTCTCTGCTTCCTGCTTATGGGCTTGGGGTTTTGTCCATTTTTCATTGTTCCTACTATAGTTAGAAATTTTCGTTCAAAAATGGGATGTGAGAAGTTGCGGAAAAGTTACAAAAATGGTGCGAGGACAGGGTCTCAGTTGTAGGGGGGCTCTGTGGGGGAGGGGGGTCTCCTGGTATGGAAGATAAGATAATATGATAAGTTGAGCAGGAAGGGGCTAGAGAGCATTTTGCATGGAGAGAAATAGTTACTGTACATTTTGTGTAAAGAAAATAACTGGAGGAGAATAATTTAAATCGTATAATACCACCAATATTATACTCGTGCACAAACTAAGTCTTGATACAACTGGACTCAGATTCCGGTGTGTTTTCATTTTTGTTAATCAGCACCGTAACTTACTTGGTCCCCAAGCATAAAATTATTATAATATTACAAGTGGCAACCGGCCTCCGGCCGGATGTCAGTTTTGAAAATGATTATTGTAGCCAAGAGAAGTGCTAGCATTAGAGGTGCAATATATATTTTTTTCCAGAAATAGTACACAAACTTG
>Ga0307513_10005022_pt1 | contig 17525 bp, 13 predicted proteins | sample 15_EM_MG_FD_202174 | JGI IMG/M metagenome (GOLD analysis project Ga0307513, IMG submission 202174) | Populus trichocarpa ectomycorrhiza microbial communities from riparian zone in the Pacific Northwest, United States - 15_EM | ecosystem: Host-associated > Plants > Roots > Unclassified | place... | reverse complement strand
CAGCAACCTACACTTGGTTAAAAACCAACCAGATCCCGTTGAAAATCAACCAGAGTTGCACTGATTAACATCCTTCAGTAGGTTGAGGGATAGGTTGAAATTCAACTAAGGCAGTTACCATAGTGGAAGTGCGTCGGTAAATGCCGATGCGTAATCTTATCTGTGGGTTCAAGCTGGGTTGAACAACATTTCTTCAATTTTCGTTTTAGAGTCTTGACTCTTCACGACACTGTACGTACATTCTGGGATTGTAATATCCAGATATCCGGGTCTACAGATAGGCATGTGGCGATCAATTTCGTATGTCTGAAGACTGACTCATTTTTCTAGTGCCAGGTCATTCCTTGTCACATGTGGTAACTTATGAACACTGGGTTCCGCAATCTCTGGTCCCGTTCAAGCATATCTCGCCTTGGTTCTGCGATGACAACCGAAGGTGTTTCTAGTCCTACTCTAGGCCCGTATGCGGGATGGACGCGTGAACGACTCGTCGAACGGTTGATGGAGCTCGATGGACCAACCGCAGGCCCTCAACCGTTTATGAATATACCAAATGTTCCATCGACATCCTCACCAATCACTACCACAGCCCCGCCTTCAAATGCCCCTGAAAAATCTTTCGACTTCTCAAAATATTCTCGAAGAAAGATCGCGTTGAAATTCTGTTACTCCGGATGGGAGTATGGTGGTCTCGCATACCAGCTAGGACCAACAGCTCTGCCTCCCGTGGAGAACGTGTTGTTCGACATGCTGGTGAAAGCGCGCCTGGTCGATCCAGAAGGCGGATTCGATGGTTGTGGTTGGGAGAAATGCGGTCGAACCGATCGAGGAGTGAGCGCTGCTGGCCAGGTGGTTTCGTTATGGGTTCGGAGCGCGATACCATCGGAGGAAGTCCAGCAGGACGATACCCCGCATATCGGGACTGATAGTGGTGAAGAATCAATTGGAAACGAACCCGGATCGGATGGATTGTTTGGCCTCCAGGACGATTTTGGCTCTTTGGCAATGACAACTGAACCTTCTTCCAACACCTCGATACCCAAGCTCAACGACTCAAAACACAAAGAAGAACTCGATTATCTGGTCATGCTCAACCGCATTCTTCCTGATACCATTCGCGTCATCGCTTGGTCACCCGTCCCCGAATCTTTTTCCGCCCGTTTCTCTTGCAAATACAGGCACTACAAATATTTCTTTTCTTCTACCCATCTTGATATCGCAAAGATGCAAGCGGCCGCAGACAGGATAGTGGGCGAGCATGACTTCCGGAATCTTTGTAAATTGGATACACAGAAACAAATCACCAATTTCCGACGCAAAATCCTACGAGCGAGTATCTCACCAGTGGACGAGGACGATGTCGGTCTTGGGCAGATGTATGTATTCGACCTCGTTGGGAGTGCATTCCTATATCACCAAGTCCGTCATATTATGGCGGTCCTGTTCCTTGTTGGCTCAGGTTTGGAACCACCCTCCGTCGTCACTGAATTGATGAACGTTGAGGAAGGCATCGAACCCCTACGTCCCAAAGATACCGGCAAATACGCCGTCGTTGACCGTAAACCCGAATATCAAATGGCTGACGCCCTCCCGCTCATGCTCTGGGGGTGTGGGTACGATGAATCGGAACTCAACTGGCGCACTTCAGGAAGATCGGACGACACCGATGGGAATGGTGATCTGTACAACCAACTCGAAAATACCCATTCGCGATCGCGGGTGTTTTCCGCACTCGATCGACATTTCATGAAGGCAGTGGAGAAGCATCATCCGGCGCCGCCGCCAATTTTCCCACTGAAAGATGGACCTGGGGACTGGATGCGCAAACCTGAGCGGGACAAGACGATGAATGTTCCTTTGGGAGGTGGGACGTTCAAGCGGCAACTGAAGTATATCCCCTTGCTGGAGAGGAGGCGGCTGGACACAGTTGAGGTCAAGAACGAACGGTGGCGCCTTAAGGCACTGCGGAAAGACGAAAAGTGGAGGGCAGAGGATTCTTTGGGACGGGAAGACGATGGGAATGAATAAGACATAGCAGGTCCGTATTTCTTGTGATTATGATTGTCTCCAAATTTGACTTATTGTCTCTTCAGTTAATATTTTTTCATGTGTTACATCTGGGTATCTGGTTCTACCTAATCTACAGCGGTTAGGTCCTTGCTTGGGTCGCCTTTACACAAGTAAGCCTCATCTGCCGCACCGCGACAAGTTTCAGGTGATAAAAACCAAGGACGAGAACTGACAACCTAGAGGTGATATTGTCCCAGAGACCTTAGACTGTCGTCCTATTGACAGAGAATTGATGGAGACCGGCACAAACTTCAACTCTGGAGATCAGATACAAAGGTGGAAAATAACGGATGGAGATGGTCAAGATCTGAATCAAGAGTGTTAATAACGTTGGTCCTTCTCTACGCGTTCATAAGTATTGCTAGAGAAATATTTGGCGGAAGAGGTGTTGGAACCTGGCGCGCGGTTATGTGAAATACCAAGGAGCAGATGCCTTCTGTAGTTATAGGGTATGGACTGCTGGAATAATGTGCTGCCTTGAATACCGAGCGCAGTGATAGAGTTATTCACAGCCTCTCAGAATATGTACGATAACCCGATGAACGTTGAACATATGCATAGTGCTCTGGAACTATTCATAACGCATGAAAAAGGAATTCCTTCAAAACTTTCTCTCTCCCGTCGTTTTTTAATTTCCCTTATTGCTCAATTGAATGGCTGATGCCAATGGTAGCAAGGATATTTCAAGTTGCGGCTGTTGCTGTGAGCTACCCTGGGCCTCTCGACTTCCAAGAATGACCTCACCTTCCTAATTGCAATTCGCAGGCGTCACCATTTTTCCATCCTAAACACCTGTTTTACTCCTCTGTTTCTCTATCCTCCCTTTTTGTTTTCTCAACCACTCCTTGTTCGCAACTCCGTACGGTGCGGGCGGCTGTTGCAACAGGAATTCCACAACTGGTCGTTGTAGTTTTTGTTGCAAATATTCCGACGAAGGCGCTTTCAACACTCAAGTAAAGGACCTCGAAAAAACCCGAGACCTTGATCCCCCTCCTATAAACCCCACGAACCTCAACAAGGAATGTCGCTGGAGGGCATACCAAGTTGACCAGGGAATGTAGAAAGGGCGACACCTGCAGTACGGGAATTTTTTCAAGCTATTGAGCCAGTGAGTATTTCGTCCCTTCATTTCCGCGGTATGTTACACATGTCCACAGCTGAGATTTTACTACCAAGCACTAGATCTTTTTTGCTGGATGTAATAGATCCACCACTCTATGTAGCCACAGATCCTCCCCGTAATATCCCCGATAATTCACGCAACAATAGTTCGCCCCTTACTTTAACTCCCAGAAACATCAGGCTTTGATCAGGCTCTCGTTTGGTTCTCAGTGTGCTCCCAATCGATGATATCCTTTGAACTTCAACGGCCAAGAAAAACTCGTACAGTGGATCTGTAACTTGCTCCGACCTGTGGTTGACTCATCGAACTCAACAAATATCCCAGCCGGCGAGGGTCAGGTTTATGCACTGCCTAGGTTCGTTCCAAGCCCCATTCTACTTGAAGGAGTAAACTAAGATATTTATAGCAATTTTGATGTTTGGCTGAGACTTCCACATGATATATTTTTGAACTCATCATCATATTTACTTTCTGGAGGGTGTTATTCCAGGGAAAAAAAATATGGACTCATCCAACTGCGAAAGTCCGACTCGGCGAGGCTGTCACCAACTTAAATCTCACACATCATGGTCTTGGTGAGCTGAAGTAAGTTCGGTTCGGGCTCACGGTAAGCCCATTCGTTATCGAAGCACAACCTTATTCGGAACTTCCAGGGAACTAGGCTGAACTGGGCTGTAAGAAGACGGCTGCTGCCCTCGAGCCCCACTACATTGGTGACTCCCTTCAGTTCCCCAGGCCCCTACTTACCTGGGGGTTACCTGATGTGCATAAACCTTTTCATGGGGCTGTAGACACTGAGTGGGCCAGAAAACCATCATGTCTTTTCCGATACCGAATTACTCCGAGCGTTGCTTGCTTCTCATCTTCCATTCAGTCTATACGAGGTTAAGTTGGTGGGAACCAAATTAATGTCTCTATTTTGCTCCGCAGGTGCCGGTTTCCTGCCTTACCTTCTCACCTTCAAAATGGCTTCCATCGATATACCCCGCCAAGATTATATTAGGCAAAAGGATGAACAACTCCTGGCGACTCTCGGATACAAGCAAGAGTTCAAGAGAGCTTTTACCCCCTCTAGAAGTAATTGATTTTTGGTCGCGTTGTTCGAAAATTTGGCTGATTTGCGGAGGTCTTTGGTATCGCCTTCTCCATCATTGGATTACTGCCCTCCATAGCTTCAGTCCTTTTCTATGCCATCCCAAATGGCGGAGGCCCAGCGATGGTGTGGGGGGTGAGTTACATCACGTATATCTCTGGATATCGTTGACTCCTTCGTCAGTGGTTAGTCGCAAGTGTATTCGTATTGTTCGTTGGCACTGCCATGGCCGAGCTTGCGTCAGCTGCTCCAACTTCTGGCGGTGTACGTATGATTTTAAATTCTGCTGTCGTCTGAATCCGAATCCAAAATTAACAGCTCTATTTTTGGACCTATTCATTGGCTTCTCCGCGATGGAGAAATGTTTTATGCTGGCTCGTCGGGTGTACGCAGTTCGAGCCTCCCCATGCAAGCGCACTGATTTTTACCTGCCAGACGCAAACACCATTGGATCCATTGCTTGCGTTGCCTCGGTTGATTGGGGATGTGCGGTGCAGATAATGGCGACAGTTACAATTGGTTCAGGGGGGTCATACGGACCTACATCAGCACAACTCTTGTGAGTCTTGAGTCGCTCTAGCTTCCATCTCAAAGTACTATCTGTTCAAGTGGTGTTTATGTGGGCATCGTGTTGTCCCATGCCATTGTCTGTTGCCTTGGAACAGCAGTTCTAGCACGCCTTCAGACTGTCTATGTAATTCTCAATGTGCTGTAAGTATATTCTCAATATTCCCCTCTGGCTCCAGCTTCTGAATTTCCTGTAGGTTATGTTTAGCCATTATCATCGCCCTACCTGTTGCGACGCCCAGTGAATTCAAGAATTCTGCCAAAGTGGCTTTAGGGGACTTTTACAACGGTACGTAGTGTGATGTATTTTCGCTGTGCTGCCCACTGAAACCAATCCTACTTTAGCAAATGGATGGGTCAATGGCTATGCGTTTATTTTGAGTTTCCTCGCGCCATTATGGACTATTTGCAAGTCTTGGACACTTTTCCTCGCCGATTCCTTCCGCACTAAGCCACATCCTTCACAGGCTCCTTTGACTCCTGCGTCCATATTAGCGAAGAAGCCTCCAACGCCGCAGTTGCAGTCCCTTGGGCTATTGTCAGCGCGACTGGGGTCGCTGGCATTTTGGGTCTGGGTCAGTTCATCATCGAGCCAGTGGTTCCTGTCACGACTTAATACTTTTTGCAGCAATTAATATCTCTCTTGCATTTTGCATGGGTGGTGACCTCGCCTCACTCGTGGACAGCGCGCAACCAATGGCCCAGATTTTCTTTCAGAGTTTTGGACAGAAACCTACTCTTGTTATCTGGTCGATTGTTGTTGTTGTGCAGTGCGTCTCGGAATCTGATTTGTAGCTTATAATTAACATGCATTTTTCATAGGTACATGATGGGGTCCAGTATGGTTTGTGCCCACTAAATCTGGCATGAATACTATAATTCCATTTACATTTACAGCTTCTTGCTGCGAGTCGTCAATCATTTGCGTTCAGCCGGGATTCAGGTGTGTTATATATTCATTTGGGTTGACGAGTATCTGACAACACGAAAGCCCTTCCGTTCTCTAGCTGGCTGTATTCCATCAATAGCTACACGAAGACGCCGGTGAACGCGGTATGGTTCGATGCTATCTTGGCCATTTCCCTTGGTCTGTTGGCTTTTGCTGGCCCCCAGGCCATCAATGCTGTGTTTGCTCTCTCAGTGACTGGGCTTTATTTTGCCTATACCGTTCCCATCTTGGTACGCTTCACTGGAGATAATGATTTTAAACCTGGCCCATTCCATTTGGGTATCTTCGTAAGTTTGTTGATCAACTCCTTTACCGTTAACGGTTATCGTAACCGATAACTATTCTAGAGTCTTCCTGTCGGGATTATCGCTGTGCTCTTCATGGCATTTATGGGAACCGTCTTCTTATTCCCCTCTTCCCCGCAAACGAGTGTCACGAACATGAATTACACCGCTGTCGTTTTCGGCGGGGTCATGATACTATCCTTGGTCTACTATTACTTCCCAAAGTATGGTGGCATCTATTGGTTTAAAGGGCCAGTTTCGAACGTGGAATTGGACAAACATGAATACTTTGAAGAGAAGAAAGAGTCGGCATTTGTCGAGACGGTGAAAGCATAGCCATCACAGATTTAGGGCTGCTCAAGGTAGCTGCTATTTTCTTCGTTTCCTTTCGAACACCGCAGTAAGCTAACATTTCGTTTCGTGGATTTTAGGAGCAGATAATGACCGTTGTGATAGGGCTGTATACGTGGTCTGAAGTGGTGTTTTCGCGATGGTGATAGGAGTATGATCATTTTGGAATCAGGTGATTCAGGAGCTGCGTTCGTCCTTTACTTTTACTGCCATAAACATCAGGCTCTCGTTTGGCTCTCATACTCAGTTACTCGCAATCGATATCCTTCGAACTTCAATGGCCAAGAAAACTCGTGCAGCGGATCTGTAACTTGCTGAGACCTGTGGTTGACTCAGTGCGCATCCTCGAACTCCACAAAGATCCCAGCCGGCGAGGGCCAAGTTTGCTAATGCATTGCCTGTGTTATTAAGCTATTCTATCCTCATTTGGATGATATCGTGGTGATTCAAATCAATCCTGGGACCTTGGGATGGAAGTGGAAATGATTATTACCTCGGTACCTAACCACGAAGCGGGTGCCCAGCACGGACCATGACCTCAGAGCTGAAATGACTCGAATGAAAAGCCATTGATATACATACCCTTTGCATTTTTCTCCTCCGATATATCTTGAAGACCTCTTCCTAATGGTAAGTAAACATTCAGCAAAAACCACATCTCATTCTGAGCAAGCACTCCTATATACCTCTTCTATTAAACTCGGCGAAGTATAGAAAAAACGCCTTGCGTACCATGCACTCATCGAAATCATCGAAGAGGCCAACAAACACCCCGAAAACAAAGACAACCTCATCAAAAAGGTCGAGTTGTTGACAAAGGTCGTCCTATCATGGAGCGGGCCGGGGACGCTCACAAGCAACTTTGTTGTCGGTAGGAAGCTCGACCCGGACAACCTCAAGTTCTGGATGGCGCAAGCGAGGCATGATCCGAGCTTCAATGTCGAGCTCGCCAAGGGATGGGCGGAGACGTTGGAGACGCATATCCAGCAAACGATTAGATACTTTGATTATGCGAAACTCTTTCAATTATTGTGCAATGAATAGGCGGAGAGTAGGGATTCGAGCGCTTTGGCCTATGAGGGAATCGAGGAACAGAATGAATCTGGAGGACCTCTTCGCACCAGAGGAAACAGCAAAGGCACTGGCGGGGGTGCGTAATTCCCTCCATAGCTTCGAGGAACAACGAGTCGCGTTGACAGAGTTCCAGAAGAACGAAAAGGTCCTTCAGGAGATTGCCAGCGTTTTGAACATGCGCCTTGCGAACCTGGAACCATGGTCGTGGCCTAAGGAAGGCATTCCGGTGGAAATTCGACGCTATATGAACTTGAACGATAATGGGTTGGTTCTCTTATTCGCTTCTTTTCTTTTCAAATAAACTCACTGTTCAACCCATTGCAGAGCGTTCTTGGAGCCAGAACTAATCAACGCTATTTTCTGCAATACGTTGCGACCCCTTGGCATATGCACTCCAAGGCTTTTTTGCCTGGAAACGGCCTTCTACTGCGCCAGGATATGCGGAAAAGATGGACCAATTTCGGGAATTGTGGCGCACAGAAGGCACTAAAGCCTCCATCGGCGGCCAAAGAGCCTGGATGCGTAGAGGAACATTTTTCCTCAACAGATTGCACGAAGCGGCCTCCTCCGTGAATAGATACGATGTCCCGGTCGATGTCCCGGTTACCTCTAGTAGAACATCGTACATTGTACTAAGGACTGAATACCCCTACAAATTGTAGGTAGTAACGTGTAAAACCTATGAGATGGTTATTAAGTACGTACCAAGACCTAACATTCTGTAAAGAGTACGGCGATTTCCATACGGCGTGAGAACTAAGTTTACGGACTTCGAATTTTCAACGGAAAACAATGTCATACCTGATGAACTTAAGCCTTTTCATGGGGTCGTTGTAGACAGTGGGCTGGAAAACCATCATGTCTTGAGGGGCTTCTCCGATACCCGAGCGTCGCTTGCTCATCATCTTCCATTCAGCCCATACGACATCAAGTTGGTGGGAACCAGATTTATGTCCATATGGCCTCGTTTTTGCTCCGCAGGTGTCGGTTTCTTGCCTTGCCTTCTCACCTTCAAGATGGCTTCTATCGATATACCCCGCCAGTATTCTATTAGGCAAAAGGACGAACAACTCCTGGCGACTCTCGGATACAAGCAAGAGTTCAGGAGAGCTTTTACCCCTCTAGAAGTAATTGATTTTTGGTTGCGTTATCCGAAAATTTGGCTGATTTGCGGGAGGTCTTTGGTATCGCCTTCTCTATCATTGGATTATTGCCCTCCATTGCTTCAGTCCTTTTCTATGCCATCCCAAATGGCGGAGGCCCAGCGATGGTGTGGGGGGTGAGTTACATCATGTATATTTCCGATGGATACTATCGTTGACTCTTTCGTCAGTGGTTAGTGGCGAGTGTATTCGTATTGTTCGTTGGCATTGCCATGGCCGAGCTTGCGTCAGCTGCTCCAACTTCTGGCGGTGTACGTGTGATTTTAAATTCTGCTGTTTATCTGATTCTGAATCTAAAATTAACAGCTCTATTTTTGGACCTATTCATTGGCTTCTCCGCGATGGAGAAATGTTTTATGCTGGCTCGTCGGATGTACGCAGTTCGAGTCTCCCCATGCAAGCGCACTGATTTTTACCTGCTAGACGCAAATACCATTGGATCGATTGCTTCCGTTGCCTCGATCGATTGGGGATGTGCGGTCCAGATAATGGCGGCAGTTACAATTGGTTCAGGCGGGTCATACGGGCCTACATCAGCACAACTTTTGTGAGTCTTGAGTCAGTACTACTTTAGATTCCATCTCAAAGTACTATCTGTTCAAGTGGTGTGTATGCGGGCATCGTGTTATCCCATGCCGTTATCTGTTGCCTTGGGACAGCAGTTCTAGCACGCCTTCAGACTGTCTATGTAATTCTCAATGTGCTGTAAGTATATTCTCGATATTCTCCTCTGACTTCCAGCTTTTGAATTTCCTGTAGGTTATGTTTAGCCATTATAATCGCCCTACCTATCGCTACGCCCAGTGAATTCAAGAATTCTGCCAAAGTGGCCTTATGGGACTTTTACAACGGTGTGCATGTATTCCCGCTGTGCTGCCCGCTGGAACCAACCCCGCTTTAGTAAATGGATGGGCCAATGGCTATGCGTTTATTTTGAGTTTCCTCGCACCATTATGGACTATTTGCAAGTCTTGTACACTTTTCCTCACCGATTCCTTCCGCACTAAGCCATATCCTTCACAGGCTCCTTTGACTCTTGTGTTCATATTAGCGAAGAAGCCTCTAACGCCGCAGTTGCAGTCCCTTGGGCTATTGTCAGTGCAATTGGAGTCGCTGGCATTTTGGGTTTGGGTCTGTTCATCATCGAGCCAGTGGTTCCTGTCACGGCTTAATACTTTTTGCAGCAATTAATATCTCTCTTGCATTTTGCATGGGTGGTGACCTCGCCTCACTCGTGGACAGCGATCAACCAATGTCCCAGATTTTCTTTCAGAGTTTTGGACAGAAACCTACTCTTGTTATCTGGTCGATTGTTGTTGTTGTGCAGTGCGTCTCGGAATCCCCGATCTGCTGATTTGCAGCTTAACATGCACTTTTCATAGGTACATGATGGGGTCCAGTATGGTTTGTGCCCACTAAATCTGGCGTGGATACAATGACTCCATTTACATTTAAAGCTTCTTGCTGCGAGTCGTCAATCGTTTGCGTTTAGCCGGGATTCAGGTTTGTTATATATTATATATTCATTCGCGTTAACGTGTATCTGACAACACGAAAGCCCTTCCGTTTTCTAGTTGGCTGTATTCCATCAATAGCTACACGAAGACGCCGGTGAACACAGTTTGGTTCGACGCTATCCTGGCTATTTTCCTTGGCTTGTTGGCTTTCGCCGGCACCCAGGCTATCAATGCCGTGTTTGCTCTCTCAGTGACTGGGCTTTATTTCGCCTATGCCGTTCCCATCGTGGTGCGCTTCACTGGAGACAACGATTTCAAACCTGGCCCATTCCATTTGGGTATCTTCGTAAGCTCGTTGACCAACTTCTTTACCGCTAACGTTTACCGTAACCAAATTCTATTCTAGAGCCTGCCTATAGGGATTATCGCTGTGCTCTTCATGACGTTTATGGGAACCGTCTTCTTATTCCCCTCTTCCCCGCAAACGAGTGTCACGGATATGAATTACACCGCTGTCGTTTTCGGCGGGGTCATGATACTATCCTTGGTCTACTATTACTTCCCAAAGTATGGTGGCGTTTATTGGTTTAAAGGGCCAGTTCCCAACGTGGAATCGGACAACCATGAATACTTTGAAAAGAAAGAGTCAGCATTTGTCGAGACGGTAGAAGCATAGCCATCACAAATTGAGGGCTGCTCAAGGTAGCTGTTATTTTCTTGGTTTCCTTTCGAACACTGCACTAAGCTCACTTTTTTTTTTCAGGGAGCAGATGATGACCGTTCAAGTGATAGGGTTGTATTACATAGTCTGAAATGGCGTTTTCGCCGTAGGGAATATGATAATATTGGATTCAAGAACTCCGTGCCGAGCTCCGGCAACACTATATGGATCTCACCGTGTCCCGTAACCTATGCATTGCCTGTGGTATCAACTTATTCTATCCCCAATTGGGTGATATCGTGGTGGTTCAAATCAACCCTGGGACCCTTGAATAGAATTATCACTTCGGTACCTAACCACGAAGCGGGCGCCCAGCACGGACCATGAAATCAGAGGTGCTAAAATGACTCGAATAAAAGACCCTTGGTATACATAGCCTTGTGCATTTTTCTCCTCCGATACATCTTGAAGACCTCTTCCCAATGGCAAGTAAACATTCAGCAAAAACCGCGTCTCATTTTGAGCAAGCGCTCCTATACACCACCTCCATTAAACTTGGCGAAGTAGAGAAACAACGCCTTGCGTACCATGCGCACATCCAAATCATCGAAGAGGTCAACAGACTCCCCGAAAATAAAGACAACCTCATCAAAAAGGTCGAGTTGTTGACGGAGGTCGTCCGATCATGGAGCGGGCCGGGGATGCTCACAGGCGATGTCGTCGGTGGGAAGCTTGACCTGAACAACCTCAAACTCTGGATGGAGCAAGCGAGGCATGATCCGAGCTCCAATATCGAGCTCATCAAGGGGTGGGTGGAGACGTTGGAGACGCATGTGCAGCAAACGAATAGACGCTTTGATTATGCGAAACTTTTTCAAATGTTGTGCAACGAATGGGCGGAGAGTAGGGATTCGAGCGCTTTGGCCTATGAGGGAATCGGGGAACAGAATGAAGGATGGGATGGGATATCCAACAGCGAGTCGGAATACGTTACGGTTGAGAAGGGAGATGTGTCGACGCAGGAGGAGAAGCTGCTCTCCATGATTTTTGAAGACCACCCAACGGACGTTAATCAGCTGACGGCATATCTGGAGGACCTCTTCGCACCAGAGGAAGCAGCAAAGGCACTGGCGAAGGTGCGTAATTCCCTCCATAGCTTCGGTTCCTCCTTCCAACGCACTCCTCTGGCCGGCCTCACGGTCAAACGCGCCATTACAGGTCTCCTAGCATCGGTAACGAGGAACGAGGAACAACGAGTCGCGTTGACAGAGTTCCAGAAAAATGAAAAGGTCCTTCAGGAGATCGCCAGCGTTTTGAATATGCGCCTTGCGAACCTGGAATCATGGTCGTGGCCCAAGGAAGGCATTCTGGTGGAAATTCGACGCTATATGAACGAAAATGGGTTGGTTCTCTTATTTGATTTTTTTTTTCTTTTCAAAGAAACTCACTGTTCAACCCATTGCAGAGCGTTCTTGGAGCCAGAACTAATCAACGCTATTTTTCTGCAATACGTTGCGACCCCTTGGCAGAACCAGCTCAAGTCTGCACTCCAAGGCCTTTTTGATAGCAACGCTTGGAAATGGCCCTCCACTGCGCCAGGATATGCAGAAAAGGCTCGGTGCATAGACCAATTTCGGGAATTGTGGCACACAGAAGGCATTAAAGCCTCCATCGACAGCCAAAGGGCCTGGACGCGTAGGGGAACATTTTTCCTCAACAGATTGCACGGGGCAGCCCCCTCCGTGAATACATACGATGACCTAGTCGATATTCGGAATGACGATGAGAAGGAGGACGAGAAATCTCCGTCTTGCGTCAAGCGGAAGGTCCTGCATATTCTGGCAACCGAATGTCGTCTGAACCACGCCCTTCACGGGTCCCATGCAATGATCCAGTCGGAATTCGAGAGGTTCGGATCTTCGCTGCCACACTGGGCCGTCCTCATCGTGCTCGCATTCTTCGGGGTCCCGCAGAAATGGTTGTCCTTCTTTGAGGCTTTCTTGGCTATGCCTATGCGGCTTCCAGAAGACGAAACTCCCCGAATTCGCAAGCGTGGAACACCGACTGGCTGTGGCCTTAGCGTGGTGTGTGGCGAGGTTCTATTGTTCGTCATGGATTTTGCGGTGAACCAGCGTGCCGATGGATTGTTCCTTTATCGATCGCAACATAATATGTGGTTGTGGGATGCTGACGTCAAGAAATGTCTGGATGGATGGAATGAGGCGCAGAAATTTGCGAAGCTGGTTGGGTTGAAATTCGACGATGGAAAAACCGGAGCAGCATATCTTGGCCAGGTGGTCGAAGGCTCTGCGTTACTTCCAAAGGGAGGCATACGATGGGGTTTCTTGAAGTTTGACGTGAACGCGGCTGAATTCGTTATCGACCAGAAGGAAGTCGACTTCCACATCGCAGAGCTCCGCCGCCGACTACAATCCACCAAATCGGTGTTTGGATGGGTCAACATGTATAACAAGTACATGGCGTATTTCTTAAAGAACTTTGGAGGTATTCCAGCGAATTGTTTCGGTCAGGCCCATATCCAGGGAATGATCGCGACGTTTACGAGAATTCAACACGAACTGTTCCCGGACGCGAAGTTGGGTGCCCAGGAGTACCTGCGCAACGTTATCGCGGAACGTTTCGGAATCCAGGACATGCCGGATGGCTACTTCTACTTTCCAGTCGCATCTGGTGGTCTTGAGTTGAAAAACGTGATGCTTGGACTGTTCGTTTTGCAAAAATTCGGTCCGACGAGCAAATTGCCCCCTCCGCCAACCGGTATACACGCAATGCCACCTAGCCATTTGCGGCAGGTCGGAGACGCGCCTGTCGAAGAGAAATTTCTTACCAGGATAGCAAACGACGAAAGGGAGTACCAGCAATCGAAGAGGATATGGGAGACCCGTTTTTCAGAAGGGTGGGGTGGCTTTGACAAGGTGGTTGAGAGTCGCGGTGAGTTCATGTCCTTCGAGGATTACAAGGGCCTTCGTGAATGTTGGCTTCCAACTTGGGGAAGCCTTTACACGGAGATGCTCCAAGTCCCTAAACCGAAAGAGCTTGCGCCTCTTCCTGCGGTAGGTGGGCAGTCCAGCCCTGCAGTTCTTGCGCACGCAAAGGTTTGGCATCTTATGAGTTGGTACGATAAGTGGATGGGAAGCCTTTTTGGAGAAGAGGTGATGAAGAAATTTGGTCGCCTGGATATTGTCGACGGGGATCTCATTTCCCTGGGATTGATCAAGTTATTGAGTTCGAAGTAGTCTGACTGGTATGTCAAAACTCCTTCAGGCTCGTGTATTTTTATATTTTTATTCAATTTGTACTCGCCTCGTGCTCCGCAAGTAATAGGAATTGGAATTATTTATTAGCTAACTACATTGCATAAGCAACTCAGGTAACTACCGAAATAGCGACCTCGCTAGTTACTAATAAACAAGGTGCTACAAGGGGGACGTTGGCCGGACTAGCACTCCCCAACTGCAAAAGCTACCACCGGTGGCATAACACCAGGTTGAAAGAAATTTGGTGTCGCGGTTCGTGTGTATGATGCGTTCCTGTGGAGATGATGGGATCTTGGAGAAGCGATTTCTGGAAATTTCTCCCACGGAAATAAATGATAGATACACCTAAGTACAACCTTGGTTGTCCTGAAACGCGATGAGCTCGACACCTCGCTCGTCTTCCCGTCCCCCAGCTTCTATATTCTCGCCAGACGCAGACGGAGAAACAACTAATGGCACAGAGCCTCGCGCCCTCACAGGTGTACCTGAAGAAGACCCCTCAGCTAAAGACAGACCACCATCGTCGCCATACTCAATGAGTTCACCAGCCGCGTCAACCTCGACTGTCAACGTTTCCAACACGAGCAGGACAACGAGAAAGCCATCCAGCATCCGCACACTGGGTCGTTCGTCAAACGACCAACTCAGCGCGGCTAATGTCTCCGCCTCAACCTCGACGAAGCGTACAGCGTCCACATCCTCATCAATAGCGGCAGGTACCAATGGGAGCACCAGCAAAACATCACGTAGCGGGGCAGGCCATGTGCAAGTGCCACCCTTGCCTGGGCAGAGGATTCGATCAAGTCCACGGCTGCCTCATGATAAGGATGTCGCGCTCGCCCCGAGCACAATCATGTATTGGAGTAAAGCACCTGTTTGGGGCACTATTCCTACGAGGACTATGCGGGCACATACTGTTACTCTGGTGGATACCACGGCATGGCTCTTTGGCGGTTGTGACGACAAGGACAGCTCGAAGGATATTTATTGTTTTGATACAGGTGAGTAATGTTCCCAAACTTTTTCTATACCGTCGCCACTACTTATTAACTCACTTATCGCTAAACAGAAACTATGCAATGGACCCACCCCGATACTGTCGGTGATCTCCCCCCACCCTGCCGTGCCCATTCTACGACCCTGTACGATCGGAAACTCCTCATTTTTGGCGGAGGCCTCGCATCAATCTATTACGATGCCATATATATCCTTGACACAACTACACGTCGCTGGAGTCGCCCAAATATTGCACCAGGCCCCTCTCCGGCAGCTCGTCGAGCCCATTCCGCCGTTTTTTACAAAGGAAAAATATGGATATTTGGTGGTGGGACTGGGTTAACCGCGTTGAATGATTTGTGGACTTTGGATGTCTCTGGGAATGCAGGAACCTCGTCAAGACCCATGAGGTGGGCAGAGCTGCCAACTCATGGTAAAAAGCCCTCCCCGAGAGGCTACCACACGGCGAACCTGGTTGGAAATATCATGGTCGTCATCGGCGGCAGTGATGGAAAGGAGTCGTTTACCGATGTCTGGTGCTTGAATTTAGGTGAGTCGTGTTTAGCAGCACGACTGGTTCCTTATTTATGGTCTTTTTTAGACACCCTTGCTTGGAGTCTTGCTAAAGCACAGCAGCCGGTGTTCAAACGTCTAGCACATACGTCCACTCAAGTAGGATCATACATTTTTATCATGGGCGGCCACAATGCATCTGAATACGTGTCCGACCTATTATTGTACAATCTCGGTTAGAAATCCTGCCCTTTTATTATCATTGAAAGATCTGACAGTTGCCCAATTTTCAGTATCATTGCAGTATGAACCGCGTCTGGTTCTTGGGAAACCTCCCTCAACACGCGGATACCATGCAACTATCCTCGCCGACAGCCGACTGTTTGTTTTCGGGGGATTCAATGGCCATATTGCATTCGACGACGTTTATATCCTCGATCTCGCAGCGGGTGCATACCTACCGCAGGTTACGAGTTTTACGATGGAAGCCATTTGAGCAGCCTATTTATTTTTTTCTCGAGTGGCTTTTCTAGATTTCGAATACTTATCAGCTTCATTTTTTCTACTCGTCCTGGATTCTTCGAGCTCATCTTTTACCTTACCTCTTTCATTTATTACGGAGGCAACCCTTGAAATTGACATTGGATCTTCTAAGTGGTTGGCCCACACCCATGGAATTTGTTCAACGCTCCGCATGCGACTGAAAGGTAATCTTCAAGATATTATGCTATGTGTTTGCTAACTCAGTGATCATGACAAGTCAGTACTAAGGTAGGCGACATCAGGAACCAGCACCCCATTATGTAATCAGAAACCTTGCCCAACGGCGACTGTTATAACGATGGCCACATTACACTTTTGCACATTCTGTTTTCAGGGACGTATTATGAGGTACTACTTCTTCAATCCTCCCGCCATCTGCCTCCGTTCCTTTTCCGCTCCTATTTTATTTGTTAATTGTCACGGTATTTATATGTATGGGGAATTTTTAGAAAGTAACGTCAAAGAGTACACAATATATACAGTAAGTGGTGAATTTTAAACAGGCAGTGGAGGGTCGATTGATGCTGTCGCTTTGGGTCAGTGTTGTGCGGTCATGACTTTTTGATGCGGGTCATGGCCAATGACCTGGGTCATGACCAGTAACGGGTCATGACAAGTCATGACCCATCATGACTTGCATCAGCGGTCCGTTGCACGACCATCCTATATATGTACATGACTCTGATGGCGAGGTAGATATGATTGATTATCGGTGGCGGTGCCCTGTGATATCGTGAGAGCTCGATGAGTTGGCAGTGGGTGGCCGCGCGGGTGGTCATGACCAAGTCATGGCCACGAGTCACGACTTTGATGACTGGTCACTGAGGGTCATGACCAAGTCAATGACCCGCACAACACTGCTTTGGGTGGAGTCATGCTAACCGTGACTGAATTCGGCCGAGAAAAATTCTAGTTCCATCTATACTTTATTGAATGGAAAGTTATGTGCATAATAATTGCCATAAAAACTTGATAAAAACGACACGGAAGGTTATATGATGATATGCGGCGAAGCAAAACTCTCACAGAATAATATAAAATTATGATTCACGGCTTGTTCACGGCGGGGTGACAATACAAGCTAACGATATTCTTATTGACGTCTCGTTTCTAGACCTTCATTGTAACACTAGTCCACCGCTAAATTACCCTCGGTGGCTGGCGGGACCGCCGGAATGACTACAGTCATCACGTTTTCTCCCCATGGAAATTGCCGCCGTAAACGATCGCCGTAATCCAGCGCCGGAACTTCCAATTCCCAAACTTACTGCTTTCGCCAGAAAGTCTGAGATTTGAGAAATCCGAATGTCCGGCTGTCCGAGTGTCCGGCGGTTCCAAAATCACGCGTTGCTTCCCCGGCGCGTTCATCAATCGGCGAATACTAATTTTGGTTTTTGTGACCA
>Ga0307513_10005021_pt1 | contig 17531 bp, 23 predicted proteins | sample 15_EM_MG_FD_202174 | JGI IMG/M metagenome (GOLD analysis project Ga0307513, IMG submission 202174) | Populus trichocarpa ectomycorrhiza microbial communities from riparian zone in the Pacific Northwest, United States - 15_EM | ecosystem: Host-associated > Plants > Roots > Unclassified | place... | reverse complement strand
CAGCCGAACGAGTGTAGGGCCGTACCGGTCGCATACTTAATATCGCCTTCGTCTAGCCTAGTCGCGATCGAAATCCCCGAGGTTTGAGCTAAGAATCAGTTCTTGACGTGCGGGCTCAAGGAGGTTCTTTGGTCCCGCCCGTACGTGCACGGGAGTGGAAAGGCGCCAAGCGCGTCAAATGTAGGGCCCCGTTGTGGTAAGACGCGTCGCTCCTTGCCGGATAACAACTTACGGTGTTCGATCCAGGACGGTAATGAGTCGAGGACTAGGTTCCCCTTTTCGTCTTGGTTGGATTCGTAACGTCGTTGTCTCCCTCGACGAAACAATACCAGCTTTGTCTGTCCCTTTGTCCCCCACACCGATACCGCACGACACGAAGCTCGGTCTCTTGCCAACCCACAACCATGTTCAGGAAGGAAAACGCCCCGTTGCGCAAACGTCCATCTGACTGCCACCGCCGAACTCAAGCTGCCGCACGCCCCTATGACCAATGTGGTCGTCCCGGACCCATCCCTTGATGGGTATTCACGCGCCACGCCCGAATAAGCCACACTTTTGTGGTCGCATGCGCGCGGACAAGGAGTATGGGGGACCAAGCCGGGGATCGTTTGACATTGACCCTGGCGAGCCACCCAGCTCATTGTATTACTTCCACAGGGCAAACGGGGTATTCAGTTGAAGTAGTTGTGAGGTCTGAATCAACATTTAATGGCGTCTGCTCCCCTTGACCCTGAAAGAACTGATTCAAACTTAAGCATAGAATCGTCGTTTTCATAACGGAGAAACACTTCATTGCCCGCAGTGACCGGGTGAAGGGTCGCGGCGCGCCTTCGGTACATGGAAGGTCCGGTCTAGCAGCTGTCGTCCGGGGCACTTCGCTGTCAATGGGAACGATAGGCTTCGGCCGTGTGGGTGAATAGGTATTTGAATTGGCGGTGCTCTCTGAAGACATACATAAACTTTCAACAAATCAACCGTCCTTCCCCCTGAGCTTGCCGGTTCCTTCCCTCTCCCACCACTTCCGCACCTCCATCCCGTTCCCCATGGACCTCGAGAACAAAGCTACCCCTGGTGAGAAAGGGGATACCCAGTCCGTCATCTCTGTCGAGTCCCGTCTCGATGTTAGGGACCTGGATAAAGTGCAGAGGAAACTCAAGCAGCGACATGTGCAAATGTGGGTTGTCGTATTTTCTTCTCTCCCCGCTCACTCACCCTGACACCCGGAAAGGATTGCCGTAAGAGAACAACGGTTCCGGCGCCTGCACGACCCTGTTAAGTAATATCGCCATTCTATAGATCGCTGGAACCCTCGGCACTGGCCTTTTCCTTGTACGTTTCGACAATTATCCGCCGCGCGGCACTCCAACTATCATTAACGAGGTGCACATTGCTTGGGATTAACAGGGATCCGGTTTTGCCCTACACAGGGCTGGTCCTTTAGGCGCTCTCGTTGCTTATGTCCTCGTTGGAACTGTTGCTTACTCGTATGGAACAACCACGTTATGAAGTGGAGATGCAACCACTGATAGTTTGAACTCAGGTCGTTGTGCGCTGTCGGAGAGATGGCCGCCTTCAACCCTACATCCGGAATCCCCCCTCACTTCAGTACGGCCACATTGATCTCGGAACACCGCTGGTTTTGACCAGTACCTACAGCTTCTCGGTGGGTCGATAAGGCACTTGGTTTTGCTGTGAGTCCCCGATGTTATCCCTTGTTGCCCGCTTTTTCTGATACAGTGCTGTAGATTGGTTGGGTACGTCACACACGCGATATATCAGCATGCTTCCGGATCCAACTTTCCCCCACGATGCTCTTTAGAACTACTTCTATGTGGGCCTCAAACTTCTCTTCCCCGGATAGGCTGAATGCTTACACGACGCAATCTGCCAGGGTTGCTTAATTGCAATCCCGGCGGAAATTAGCGCTGCGGCGATCTTGATCACTTTCTGGGATGACAACGTAAGTAAACTTTCCACGGATCTAAGCTTAGCGAGGGCGGTCTCATTCTTGTGTACGTCCCGTTTGACAGCCCACTCATGCCCCGGCTTACATCGCCGCGATCTTGGTTGTCATGATATCCTTCAACTTGTTCGGTGTGCGGTACTTCGGAGAGGCTGAATTTTACTTCTGCTTGATTAAAAGTGGGCTTGCCACGATCGCGTCCCTGTAAAGACTGCTAATGATTTACGAATTCCTCCAGTCGCGCTGATTATTGGACTTGTCATCACCGGCCTCGTTATCACCCTCGGCGGTGCCCCTGACCGGACACGAAGGGGATTTCAATATTGGAAGAACCCCGGTGCCGTTGCTCGTGCTGGGCTGGTCGACGACATTGGTGCCGACAGGTTCTTGGCTATAATAACCGTCATAATCCAGGCCGCATTTAGTTTCGGGTCTATGGAGCTCATCGTTGTGTACGTACTGGGGAGGGCTCGCGGGAAAATGACTAACGCCTTGGTTCCATGTTCTTAGTGCCACTGCTGAGACCGAGAGTCCAAGGAGGAACATCACCAAGGCCGTCAAGAGGGTCTTCTGGCGGATCCTTATCTTCTATGTACGTTCGCGGGTGGTATGTATGTTTGCATCCGTGTGACTCACGATCCCGCTCGCAGATTCTCGGTGTCTTTATCACTGGCATGCTCGTACCATACGACGACCCTGACTTGTTGCGTGCAACCGGTAACGCTGCTCAGAGGTGATTTTCTCCTCAAACTCTCGTTCTAATGTCAGACCTAACTCTCCTCCACATCAGTCCATACGTCATTGCCATTAACCGTGCCAGAATCGAGGTCCTCCCGCACATCATTAACGCCGGCATTTTCACCAGTGCCTTCTCTGCCGGTAACACTTTCCTATACGTTTCCTCCCGAATTTTGTTCGGCCTCTCCATCCGTGGTCAGGCCCCCAAAATCTTCGGCCGAGTCACAAAGGGCGGTCTTCCATTTATTGCCGTCGCTTTCTGCGTGAGTCCCGTTTTTGTTCTGATATAGCGGATCGCTAAAGGGGTGCGTGCATGGACAGTCTCTCTTCTCCCTCTTGAGCTTTATGACCGTCTCCAACGGCGCTTCAACCGTCTTTGTTTGGTTAGCCAATCTAACGTCCGTCGGTGCCTTTATTGGCTGGTGGGTCATGAACTGCACCTACTTGCGCTTCCGTAGGTTCCTTTTTGTTCTTTCGAGAGGTGGCTGAAATCATCCCCGTTCTGCAGACTACGGGAGCAAGAGACAGGGATTCGACAGGAAGACGTTCCCCTACTACAGTGCTCTTCAGCCATATCTCTCTTGGTGGGGTATGTTCTGGGCGTCGCTCTTCCTTATCATATCCGGTCTCCAGACGTGGTTCAAGTGGAATACTTCTACCTTCCTTACCTTTTGTGCGTCCTCTCTCTTATGCGTTCGGCCATCGTATGAAACCGATCCAACCCACTCCCAGACATCAACATCCCTATCTTCCTTTCCCTGTACTTTGGTTACAAGATTTCCAAGAAAACCAAGATCCGCAGGTGGGACGAGATGGACTTTGTCACTGGTATTCCAACGCTCGAGGAGACGGAAGTTCCAGAAGTCCCACCCAGGAATATCTGGGAGAAGATCGCTTCCTTTATTTTCTGATTGATCGCTGCTTCTTCGATGAAATTGCTCTCCTTCTCTCCGTCTTGCGATGCGCCTCTCTCGGGGGGAGGGGTGGTGCTGTGTGTACTTTATGGCCGGAACAAATATATCGTCTAGGATTCCTATCAGCAAACCGACTCCCTCGTTTGTTCAGCAAGAGTGCAATCTACCCGGATCTGGAGTCGATTTTGAGTCAAAGCGCTGAGTTCGCCGTTCAATATATTCTACCCGACTCGGTTACTCGACCAATGGATTGTTGGTTCCCGGGCGATCCGCTGGGGACGACGGTATTGAAGGCACTAAACTAATAGCAGGAGCATCTTGGACAACACCCTCTCCCGGCCTACCAAAAGCGGCGACTGTTTTAGGTAGGGGGGTAGGTCCGTGCCAACTTTTGTACTTGTGGTGAGCTAAGGGGGAGTTGACCGATTTTAACCACCTCCAGGAGCGTGATGAAGGAGCAGGATAGTCGTGGTCCCCCTCTTTTACGTTTATAGCGTGCTTTTTGCCCACCTGAGCTCTCTGGGCCAGTGATGAGGCTTTGCACACCTAGTTCTGGGGTTGCTGATACTGGGGGGCCTTGCCGAGTACCCGGCGGAAACGGGCCAGGGAACGGGTGCGCGAGTCACGTTCCCAGTATGGGATGGCACGTGAGGATCATTTGGGTAGTTCACCCCGAAACTCAGCCTGATCTTCTTTCAACTCGAACCACATCCCTTTAGCTCCGATGGTCTCGACTCGACAGGCAGTTAAGGCGCGCAAATCTGCAGGAGAGACATTCTCTCCTGCTGGTAGCGGCGACGAACATGAGGAGGGAACCCCTGAACCCAGCAAGACGCGTGGCACGAAACGCGCCAGGACCACCAAGATGACGGCCGAGGATCAGCGACAGGAAAGACGTCGGAAGGCAGCCAAACTATCGATGCTCCCTGGAATGCCCGTCGATATTCTCTATGAGGTGGGTGGATCTCTCCTGCTTCACGTTGTTGTTGACGCTCAGAGGTTCCTAGATATTTTCTCTCGTCCACCCAAGAGATCTGTTGCGCACCTCTTGGACGGCGAAGGTTCTCAACGAGTTCCTTACCAGAAAGTCATCGCGACATATTTGGCAGGCCTCATTCGAGACGATCCCGGAGAGTGAAAAGCCGCCATCTTGTCCTTCGGGGATGACCGAAATGGCATACGCGAACCTTTTATACGGCAAATACTGCATGGTTCGTGTTTCGGTTGCCAGTGGTTTGGCCCGCATATCTGACTAGTGGCTGTAGAATTGTGCTAAACCCAACCCGCTATTCCCAACATGGAGCGTCCTATTGAGGCTTTGCGAGCGCTGCGTCGGCAAAATGTATTTCTTCCACTTCTCATCCCCACCTTTCCGGCACTTAGTGACCCTACCTAGGACGATCGATCTATGTAGCGCGCCGACCGGTGGCTTGCACTGCAGAACTGACATGTCCAAATTCCTCCCTACATTTCGCCTCAAATGTGCGTGTGTAGTCCTGTAGAGTTCTCTGATTTGTAGACTAACTACCTTGTAGACACCAATGGAAGGGTGGCCTGGAAAGTTCTCTGCTCAGATAGCGAGCGATTGAACCAGGAACTTGCGGCCGCAGGGGAAGGGTCCAAGGAAGATGTGATGAACAAGTACGAGTCGCTTGTCCGCGAAAGGAGGGAGGTCAGTGACCATTCGACTCACTGCAATTCCTTTGGCTCATTTGTTTTGCAGTTTTCGACCGCTATGTCAAGGTTGGATGAACGTGCGGAAAAACTAAAGGAGGACGCGCGAGCGGACGTTCAAAAGCGAAGAATCGAACGGTACGTGGTTGATACCTACCTGTCTGTCGCCAAGCAAACCCACTAACCCTCCGTAGAATCTGGGAAAAACTCTCCGAAGAAGGATGGGGTGAAGAAATTGCAACGCGCAAGTCACTGTACGCACCGGGGCTCAAGCAAATCAAAGGGGTGATGATGTTCCGCCCCTTGGGTGAGAAAGGTGCGTACGTCCCAAATCCCTGGTTTTCTGTGACCTGAGAATGGTGTGTAGCATGGGCGGAACTTCGGGGCCCACTCAACGAATTCATGAAGAATGAATCGGAACGCATACATGTTCGACTCGATACCAAACGGTGGGGATCCCGCACCGCTAAGGTTGAAGAAATTGTCGATTCATTCCGCTTCTCACTTCCTCATCCCCATGACTTCTCTCCTCCGGCTGCGGACATATGCTGGATTCCAGAAGTGCAAAAGGCAATAATTGATGGCACGGACGAGGAATTCCAAGTTTGCGAAGCCAATATTCGATCTACGATCCCGGAATTGTCGGTTACCTGGCTTGAGGAACGCAGAAAATTCTTTCTGCAACTTCTACCACAGGATTCTCCAACTCTGGAACAGCTTTCACTCGCAGCAACCCTGTTTGATTGCACGAAGTGTTACGTACATGGTATGCGCATCGAGGAAACCCTTTCACACAGGTGCCACCGCCGTTGGGACGAATACAAACCGTTCAAAGAAAGGTTTTCGAGTGTCAACAGCGCAAACGTCTTCCACAACGACGTAGGCACCCCCTGGAATCCAGAGTTTTCCGAGTACCGATACTCTGCAAAGCTCTCGGCTCTCATCAGAGAAGTTATCCTCGAGTGCGGCGAGAACCCGGATACGATCACCGCCAAGGAGATGAATAGGAAGCATTACCGTTTTGCGTGCTTTGGTAAAGATGGAGCGGTCACCGTGCTTAGTTGGTCACAGGCAGTAGGTTCCAGAGTGTATTCACTTGAGAATCTCATACCTAACCTACACTACACCTTCAGTTCGAGCACAAGTGCCAACATGGAAGCACACCATGTCGGGTCCTCCGGCCTGACGAATTACCGGAATATGTACCTGAACCGGGGGCTCACGGTGCCTGGGGTTGTCTCCGGTGCTGGGGAACAGGGGAACCTAAATGGCACCGTAGGCACCTCGCTGTCATCGAAGTTCACCTTGCTCATTCGTAAGTGCATGTGGTATTTAGACAGCACTTACTGATGTCAGCGTATTTTCAGGCATCAAATTAAGAACCCTACTGAAGAAGATTATTATAACGTCGACCCCAATCATACCGTCTCGTTCAAATACCGGCCAGGAAACAGCGTTTGAACGCCCACACCGCTCGGTTGAGTCGGAATCACTTTCCGTCCGATGGGGACGGATTACAAACTATCGTGATGCAAGTTTGCTGAAGAGGCGCGGATGCCCCTTCGCCACTTTGTTTTGAACATAGGTTTCTTCAATCTGTTGATCGTTTCTACGTCCGTTGTTGTCGCCGTGATGACTATTTGAACCTGCCGCACCCACACGTTCCCGGGTGTTAGCCTGCCGTATGATGTACCCATAAGTATATGTAGGCTGAAATGAATACACGGTACTAACCGGATCCCTTATGTAAATGTCCGAAACCTGTGCACGGGTTGTTTTGGGTCCGGTGAATGGGACTCTTGAGACCGGGCGGGTGAGGGTGCCGGTCACAGGTCGCTTGGTGGAAAGAAAACATCTAATCAGATAAGATCGAGAGATCGGGCATCCGCGGAGTTCGAAGTAGTACACCACAAGCGTCCCCCGTCCCTCGGAGTATGGTTGTCCGGTTGTATGGGGCGTCTGTAGTATGTGGTGCCAGTTGAATCCTCTCGTCTAAGACTCGCGAACGATCAAGCTCGCACACGGTCCCACACGGGGATTCAAGCGCAGTTTCGCAGAGTTCGTACTCGAGCAGGGTTTCCGAGCAGCTTCCTCCCCCACCCGAAGGGTAATGAAACACGAAAGCTTCTATCGGTTCGATCTCTGACATTATTATATCACGTCTCTATCCTAGCGAAAGCTTTACAAAGAAAAAAAATCCCTCCTGAAAGCAATCCTTGGCTAATTCTTTGACGAGATGGGTGAAAAAGCGTGAGGACGTCAGCGTCATAGGAACGTGAGAGGGTGAGAAAAGGGAGGTTGTACAACGAAGGATTTGATTTATATTAATCTATATGAAGCGGAGTGTCCACGAGGGAGAGTCTAAGCGAGGGGCTTCCTGGTGTACTTCCTCCTGTACCTGGCATCGATCTCCTCGAGGTAATAAGCTCCTGGCCAAATGTTGTCGAGTGATCCAGTGGGGGTATACTTTCCAGCATTATGGTTCTTCTCCCTCAACAGCATCGCATCCACGTACTCTTGGCAAGGCACGACCTTCATGCTCGCAAGCCTTTTCACGAGGTCCAACTTCTCCACGATCTCGGTGGTGTCGCCCTTGACGTTCATGGTGTAGAAGGAGGAAGCGAATCCGGACCCGAAAGCGAACATGGAGATGGCCTTGCCCTTCAAGTTTGCGGGCTCGACGCTCGAGAAGAGCGAGGCGAGGCCACCGTATAGGGAGGCGGTGTACATGTTACCACAACGCTTCGAAACCCTCATTGAGGGATCGACGCGCTTGGCATACTCGGCCTTTCCGAGGGCGATGAAGGTCTTCTCGATCACCTTATCGGTCAGAGAAGCCTCGTATCCGACCTTGAGGATATCGTCAGCGGAGACGTTGGCGAACTTGGGGTGATGTGGGTTGGCGACGAAATCGTTGTAGAGGAATCGACCGTGAGCTTTTTGTACCATCTTTCCGTAGGGAGAGTGGAAGACGGGGTAGTCTACGGACTCGAGAGAGAAGTCGACGCCCTTCTTGGCAATCTTGGATCGGTAGCTCTTGTAGGAGCCGTCGAGAGCCCAGATATAGGTGGAGACGGAGAGGGGTCCGTCGACTTCGGGGTACTCGGAATCAAGCACGGGCTTGTAGAAATCGTAGGTGTTGGCCATGTGATTTCCGTGGACGGCTGGAATTTTTCGAACAGTGGTCAACAAACATATCACACAGGTCGAACGAGAGCGGAACACGGATTTGTTTCAAGGAATTGTTGAATTGGAAAAAAGGGTCCGCGGAAAATATATACTCACGTTCGAAAACTACCGGGGCGTTGGGTCCGATCAACAGCGCACAGGATCCGGCACCACCTGCGGGTCTTGCGGAACCCTCGGCATAGATGGCAATATCACCGGCGAAGACGATGGCGTTTCTTCCGTCCCAGGAAGAGGATTCGATCCAGTTGATAGCGTTGAAGAGTGCAGCAGTGGAGCCGTAGCAGGCGTTTTTGCTGTCGACACCCTCGATATCATAGTTGCCAGACTTTGCAAAAAGATCCATAAGGGTGGTCTTGACGGATTTGGACTTGTCGATGATGGTCTCAGTGCCGACTTCTAGACGACCGATGGATTTGGGGTCGATGTTGTACTTTTCGAGCAAAGAGGAGACACCTGTGCAAGGGAAAGACGAGAACCGCGTTTAGGTGGGATATATGCGGGTCGCTAGGGATGGACTTACAAGACAGGGCGAAAGAGTTGATGTCTTCACGGTCGTCGGTGCAGGCCATGAAAGATTGTCCGAGACCGATGGTGTATTTGCCCTTGGGGACGCCATCGAAGACTTCGAGGTCCTCCTGGGAGATACACTGTCACAAGGAGGGCCACGTCAGAAGGGAATTCGGAGGTGTTGTAAGCGAGAAAAATGGCGCACTCTATGGGGGAAGTACAACTCCATCGCGAGGATGCCAACATCCTTGGGGCGGGTGTCAGTGGGGTGGGCAGTATTGCCGTTAACGTGGACACCGTTAACACCGTTAGCGTGGACACCGTTGGTAAGAGTCATTTCTGGAGAGAAATAAAACAGCGAGGAGGGGTGGGATGGGAAAGGGGAGGATGAGAGAGAAGGAGGGGATCTCTGACAAGGTTTTATACAACTCGAACTCCTGGTCCCACTCCCCGGATCGTACCATTCAAAAACGGGAAGCCGATCATCCAGGCGCCCAGACGAACTTCTGGCTTTCTAATTGTTTGTCTTATTTTTTTGTTGTGTGCTGGAACATGGAACTAATCAAAAGACAAGGCTAAGCTACAAACGGCGCACACAAGGATAGAGTTTGCGATAGAGAGGATGAAGGAACGATGGGTGCCATATAGAGCACATTGGAGTGTCAAGGTGCAGACGACGAGACACGCGATCACGACGGAGGGTCGATGGTATGTAATAATCCTCGACCAACGGTTCCCGTCGTTTTTACGTGCGGAACCCCGCGTCCGTTCTGTGAGGTCAAAGAGAGAGCGAGAGCGTCTGGTGCAAGACTACCCCGGAGAGTGTGTCGATCGGCCCGTGGAGGCAATTCGCATCGCCGCAGCAGCGTCACCGGTCACTCATGGCCTCATCCTCTTCCACCTCCGACCCAGACCTGCCCAAGAACCTTGACGTCCTCTCCCTATCAGAACCAATAGATCCCTGGTCTCGCCCCGTAAACGATAACGACCCAGAACGTCCCGCAATCACCACGAATCCACCCACGACAACCCCCGACGGCGGCAACGCAGATGATACTCCCCCAGGGCCTGATCCTCTCCCCACGGAAACGCCTCCGTTTGCATCTTCGGTGCCAGAGGTCCACGTGGACCAGGCCGTCCTCGATGGCTTCGATCCGCTAGGTAACAAGGTCGAACAAGAGGCTAAGGAGGCTTGGGAACAGTCAGAGCCCCACCCACCCGTAGTCCCGCCAAAACCATCCCCGGTCCAGCCTGAACCTGCGACCCAGGACAAACCCACTCCTTCACCCATTAACGCCCAACCCCATCCTCCCCCCGCTCCGATCCCCGTCCCAGACCCCGTCCCAGCCCCTCCATCCCAGACGATCACAGACAAGCCCCTTCCAGATCCAGGCCCCGCCACATCCACGACTCAAGACCATGCAGAACCAATACCCCGGTCGACCACACCCTCTCTTTCTGGACTTGCTGCTATCGCGCGGACGTTCATCCCCAAATCCCCGATACGGACATCACGTCCCCTGTCGATCGACCAAGCCACCGTGATCTCAAGTCCGAGTACGGCTACCTTCGGTATCTTTGCGCAGGAACAGGGAACGAGCCACAAAAGGTCGCAGTCCCAGGGGCCGGCACTGTCGCCCTTGAACCCTGAAGCGCAGTCGAAGCGCGATGAGAACCGACCGCACACGCCATTGTCAGCCCCAAGAACACCAAAGAGCGCTGCTAAGGATGTGGATAAGGATCAACCGCCTCCGTTTGACTTCCAATTCTTCCTGGAACAGGTCAAATCAAAAGGCGCTGAGCCCGTGGCCAAGTATCTCAGATCGTGCGTCCCAGACGTAATCAAACCTCGTTGAATCACTAAGCGATGGTTCTAGGTTCCTGACCAACTTCTCGAAGCGCACTTTTACCATGAATGATCAAGTGAGGTTGATCCACGATTTTCTGAACGTAAGACCCGAACCCCACGCCCCAGGAACCTGATCTAAGACGTGTATATTCCAGTTTATTGCAGAAAAGATGCAAGAATGCGAGGTTTGGAAAAACGCCACAGAGGCCGAGTTCGATAACGCACTGGAGGGGATGGAGAAGCTTGTTATGAATCGGCTATACGACTTGTAAGTCTCCTGGAACTGTCACTAAATTGGTAAATTGGAAAACCTAACGACCGTCTTCGTTTGCTTTTCTCATCTATCGATTCGGCAATACAGTACGTTCGCGCCACAAGTCCCACGCCTCACCCCTCCTAGACCAGTAACCACCGATGATCTCGAACGCGATCGTGTGTTATCCCAACGGATGGCGTTATTTGGATGGATAGAGGAGAAGCATCTGGACGTGCCAGAGGAGGAAGGGAGTCAAGGGTTCCTCATGTATGCGCAGCAAGGTAACCGAGCCTTTCCTCTTGCATCCTGGTTGCTGACCGAGATGGATCTGTCTTCCAGAACTGTTAAAGGTCACCCATTACAAGGCTCCGAGGGATAAATTGATCTGCGTACTCAACTGCTGCAAGGTCATCTTCGGTCTGAAATCTGTTTCCCTTGATCGATCGTGGTTTGACTGACTGCTGTTTTTTTTTTCTCTTTTGTCCATTTCTAGGTCTATTGAGGCATCTCCAGAAAGAGGAGGGGGCGGATGCATTCCTACCCATCTTAATCTTTGTTGTTTTAAAGGCAAATCCAGATCACCTCCTATCAAATATCGAGTAAGTCGTATCGGTCCATGAAAACGTTTTTTTGACCGCTTGTTGTTTCTCCTAGGTTCATCAATAGGTTCCGAAACCCCATGAAATTGCAAAGCGAAGCCGGGTACTATCTATCTAGTCTAGTGCGCACATTCTGGCCCGTTCGAAGTGAATCCTGACCAAGCCCTGATAGATGGGAGCTGTTTCTTTCATCGAGACTATGGATCACACCGCTCTCTCAAACATCACACAGGAAGAGTTCGAGAAGAACGTTGAAGCGGCTATAACATCACTCCCCGAAGACGTTTCTAACGACCGACCCACCGCTCAATCATTACTCACGACAACGACCCCAACCAAACCTGTCATCTCACGCGTGGGGACCCCCATATCCACCTTCCATGTTGGCGAGGAGTCTGCTGAACCTCTCATCGGTGGAACGTCAGGTTCACCCCCGACTTCGAGTTCCCCGTTCGCGGCTCTACAGTTCCAACTAGGCCAGCTCGGCGGTGCCGGACCCAATAACCAGAATGGACTTACACCTCAGACCCTCGGGGAGGACGCGAAGCGGTTGTTGCAGAAGACCGGGGATGCGGTGTCGAAACCGTTGAACGCGCTGGGAAGGATCTTGAACGAGGCGTTGGATAATGCTGAGGATCAACTGCGACTCTTACCGTTCGGAGGGGACGGAGGGCAATATCCCGGTCAAGGTCAAAACCAATACGGTCAAACGTACGGCCAGTACGGGCAACAGTACGAAACCCCACTTCACCAGACCGGTGGACAGATCCAGACACCGTACAAGCCGAGAATGAAACGGGCCAATTCGTCCATGATGCCTCCACCTGGCGGTGGAAATGGGGCTGGATCTTCTCAAGGTGACCAGCAACAGCAGGCACAGCAACGGCAGAGTTGGTTTGAGAGCCCTACGAGGGCTTATACGTATTCGAATCGACCGTTGGCCTTGAGTCCCGGGGATACGCCCGGGAGGACAGCAAGTCCCTCTCCTTCGAAACTGCAGTCTCTTCTTGGATTCGGGTTTGGAGATGGGCAGCAGTCCGATCCGCCCACCCCGACGAACAGACCGGCTCCTCGACAGCGGCACGGAAGATCGAATTCGACGAATCCGAACAGCCCTAACGCGAGCAACGACTACGGTGGAAGCCGCCAACCTCCCTCGGACTCGTACGCGTCTCTCGTTCAAGCCCAGGAATCGTACCTACGATCGCAACAGGATCGGGGGGATGCGCCGGACATGCAGTTCTTGCAGGCGGAGATCGAAAGGGCTCATCAGAAGCAGAATGAGGCTTCGAAGGGGACGTTAAGGCAGATTTTCCCTGGAGTTGATGAGGAGGTGCTCGAGTGGGTGCTTGAAGGGAGCGAGGGGCAGTTGGAGAGGAGTATTGAAATGTTGTTGGAGATTACGAGTGGTGGGTAGGTGCGGCTTCCGCGGCAGGACAGGGAATGGTGTGTCATGAAGTACTTTGGACTAATATTTTCGGGTTTGTACTTGTAGATATGGAGGTATAACGGTGGGTGAGACGCCCGGAATAAACGCCATTACACACGGGCAGTTGGGTCTGCGCTTTGTTAAAGTGCTGTCTGAGTATTACCGACCTCAGTGCTCACGTTCGCGACTGATTAGAAGTACAGTTCCCGCGCCAGTTGCGTCCGACGTCGGTTATCGGTCGGTTGAACCTGAACGCCGCCTGGTTGGACGCAGAGCGTCGAAGTTGCATCCTATTCTGGATGTGCTACCGGAAATCCAATGGACAGTTCGTTGAGATCCGGAGCACACGGCCCACTGCAAGAGTTTCAGTAGAAATGATCTCGCTGAGGTTCACTCTGACGTTTGCGAGGCCATCGTCTAGGGCGCTGGCACTCAACCTTGGCCGAGTGCTCACCAGGGTCTTCGTTTGGGAGTAGCGGTGGCTCCGTCGGCTCAGAGATCGAAGGGTCCCTGAAGCCTCAAGGCCTGAAATTTCGGAAGTCTGAGAGCCTGTAAAACTCAATGAATGAAAGCGGACTCACAAACGGAATCGGCCCTTGGTTATCCTAGCTTGACCGCGCCTAATGCTACTACTATGCTTCCCCGTTCTCTATTCCGCGTCGCTTTTAAAATTTAAACGATCGTCTCTGTTGGGGGTTCGGGTTCTTCCGTACAGCCCTCACACCGCGCCGTTATCTCGTGGCTACCTCGAGTTTCGACCATGGATGCGGGGACCCAACAACCGAGAGGACGGGAAGGTGCCATCTCAGCGCTGAATGCTGCCATCGAAGCCTTGAATCTCATGAAAGAGGTCGCGAGCGTTACACCGGCCAAGGCTGCCTTTGGTTCCGTCAGCGTGCTTCTCACGATGATCAAGGTGTGTCCCGTCCTGTTGTGCAACGATGGGCTTCAAGCTCACAAATATACAGGACTCGATGGCTAATGAAGAGGAGTACGTTGAGATCGGGTTGCACTGTACCGAGATCTGTAGGGCACTTGACCGGGGGATGAAGGGAAAGGGTCTGGACGAGCTCAGTCAATCCGTCTTCGATGCAATAACTCAATTGACGACGTGAGTTAAACGTGTGACCCATACTTGGAGTTCATCCGCTCAACGTTCTCTTGATTCCAGAACCGTTGCGGGGATACAAAGGAAGGCCATCAAACAGAACGAGCGGAATGCGGTCTCTCGACTCTTCCACGCGAGATCCGATAAGGAGAAAATTGCCGCGTGGAAGTTAGATCTCAACAGGATTCTTCATGTCTTCAACGTGTGTTCCATACCGTCTCCGTGTAGCTATTACTGACCGTTCGATTGTAGACCGAGCTCGCGATAAACACCCATCACAGTGTTGTCGGCACCCACACCATGGTTTCCGAGATACATCGAGATCACGTCCTCAATGTGTGTTCCATATCGTTTCCGTGTGGCTGTTGCTAACCGTTTGCTTGTAGACGGAACTCGGGGTAAACACCCACACCATGGTTTCCGAAATGCATCGTACCATAGTGAAAACCAAGGCTGACGATCAACATCAGTCGGTGAGTGACATTCCTACTCTGTTCCGCTAACCAGACAACTAACTGCCCGACTTGCTAGACCCAAGCCAGGTCAGCAATCTCGATTGCCAATAGATCCGGCAACTTATTTTCATCTAGTATACCCGGGGAATTGCCACCCCCGCCGCCCAGGGACTTCTTCGGACGCGACGAGCTGATCGAGAAGATCGTCGGTCTCGCGGAAAACTCAAGGCCGATTGCTCTAATCGGTGCTGGTGGAATCGGCAAGACGTCCATCGCTCTGGCCGTCCTCCATGACAATCGCATCAAGCAGTGGTTTGGCGACCATCGTCGATTCATCCGTTGCGATAAGTTCATTGCCTCGCACGTTCATTTCCTTCGCCAGCTCTCCAAGGCAATTGGTGCGGACATCGAAAACCCCGAGGATCTGACCCCTCTGCGACCATTCCTCTCCTCAAAGATGTTCATAGTCCTTGATAATGCGGAATCTATCCTTGGCCTGCAGGGAACAGTTGCTGGAGAGATTAATACTGTGGTGGAGGAGCTGACCCAATACGACAACATTTGCCTCTGTATCACCTCTCGAATCTCCACTGTTCCCCCCAGCTGTGAGACACTTGACATTCCAACATTGTCAATGGAGGCTGCACATAATACCTTCTATTGCATCTACAAGCGTGGCAACCCATCTAGTCTGGTCAACAACATCCTAGAACAACTTGATTTTCATCCACTCTCAGTCACCATACTTGCTACAGTTGCTCAGCAGAACAAGTGGAACATTGGTCGACTCACCCAAGAATGGCAGAGACAGAGGACAGGCATGCTCCATACTCAGCACAACAAAAGCCTTGCTGCCACCATAGAACTTTCACTTGCCTCCCCTATGTTCCAGGCACTTGGTCACAAAGCCCGCCCACTCCTTGAGGTGGTTGCCTTCTTCCCTCAAGGCATTGATGAAAACAACCTGGACTGGCTATTCCCCTCCATCCCCAACAGAACAGACATCCTTGACAAATTCTGTATCCTCTCCCTGGCCTACCAGAACAATGGATTTGTCACAATGCTGGCACCACTCAGGGACTATCTCTGTCCCAAAATTCCACTGTCAACCCCACTACTCAACACAACTAAGGAACACTACTTCAGTAGGTTGTCAGTTGAGGTTGACCCTGGCTATCCTGGGTTTGAAGAAGCACAATGGATCATATCAGAGGATGTTAACGTTGAGCACCTGCTTGATGTCTTCACAACAATTGATAAGAGCTCAGTCAATGTCTGGGATGCTTGTGCATATTTTATGAGGCACCTCCATTGGCACAAAAGGAGGCTTGTTTCACTGGGACCAAAGATTGAAGGGCTTCCAGATGACCACCCTTCTAAACCAGAATGTCTATTCCAGCTTGGGAGGTTGTTTAATACAGTTGGAAACCCTACAGAGTATAGACGACTCCTCATTTATACCTTAGAGCTCCAGAGAAAGCAGGGGGATGACTATCAAGTTGCTGAGACATTGAGGTTCCTTTCTGATGCAAACCGCACTCTGGGTCTCTTTACAGAAGGGGTACCACAAGCAAGGGAGGCTCTGAAAATTTATGAACAGCTCAATAATACAGTAGGGCAAGGTCGTGCTTTGAATAATCTTGCCTGGTTGTTATGGCAAGACAACCAGCTTAGTGCTGCAGAAGAAGCTGCATTCCATGCTATTGATCTCCACCTAGACCAAGACAATCAATTTGTGGTCTGCCAATGTCATTGTATCCTTGGAAAAATATACAATTCTAGGGATGAGAGTGAGAGGGCCATCAACCATTTTAAGACAGCTCTGGGGATTGCATCCTCTTTCAACTGGCATAATGAGTCATTTTGGAACCATTACTTCCTGGCAGAACTGTTCTTCAATCAAGGGGGGTTTGATGATGCACATGCCCACATCAAACATGCAAAGTCATATACAACCAATAACACATACTATCTGGGTTGTGCAACAGAGCTGCAGGCTGAGTTCTGGTATGAGCAACAGAGGCTTGAGGAGGCAAGGTCTGAGGCTTTATATGCTGTTGAGATTTATGGGAAGATTGGGGCCACTAGTGATATTGAGGACTGCAGAAAGCTTCTCCAAAAGATTGAAGAAGCAATAAGCAATGGTAAGTCTCCAGGAATTATACTGTTTTGTATACCTGCTTACTGTTCATTTTCAGCTTGAGGTACCAGGGGGAGTGCTTACATCTTGATGAACTCCCTCTTGATTGTTGTGTTCCTGATTGTTCTGAGCCTCACATCTCAAAGACAATACTACCTAGACTCCTGTATCCTGTATATTGTTCTCCCTTTTATTATTCCCTACTCCCCATTGATATCCCATGTCATCTGTCCTGGCTCCTATGTTACATTCATTTTGTTTCTTATATATCATGAACTACTGGTGCTTCAGTGGTTGTTGAACATTTGGCCCACAAATGTGATATCTGTCAATGAGTAATTTACTGTAGGTCAGACATAAGGCCATACAAGGATGGAGGTAATTAGAATATTGTTAACCAAATCTAGGGTGACCCCAACCACCCTGAGCCTCTCAATGTCATTGTGATTGTTAGATGTTATATTTGGATAATGTCAACAATAGTGCTCACCACTGGTCTATGGTATCAGAAATCCCAACTGCAAGGAATGGCCTATCCCATATATTAAGTCAGGCACCACCAATACTACATATCACTAGTCCACCCATTTGATTACCTCCCTCAAGTGGATCTATCAACTTATTGGCCTGTTTACTCGTACCATGTGGACAATCATAACTAGAACTCTACTCCCAGCATTTTTCATATTCTGGCCAGGTGAGGAGGGTAC
>Ga0307513_10005020_pt1 | contig 17532 bp, 11 predicted proteins | sample 15_EM_MG_FD_202174 | JGI IMG/M metagenome (GOLD analysis project Ga0307513, IMG submission 202174) | Populus trichocarpa ectomycorrhiza microbial communities from riparian zone in the Pacific Northwest, United States - 15_EM | ecosystem: Host-associated > Plants > Roots > Unclassified | place... | reverse complement strand
ACGCCGGCTCGTTCGGCGCGGGGCGAGCGCCGAGGCCGGCGCGGCGCGCATTTCTGTGGGTGTCGAGCAGGACGTCCTGGAGCGGCACGATGGCGCGCATCGCGCCGACGCGGACCTCGACGCGGTCCTCGGGCAGCACGGCGACGACCTGCGCGCGGCCGAGGCGCGGCACGATGACCGGCGTGTTGACCGCGAGCTGGTCGACCCGCGCCGGCGTGCCGGGCGGCATCGGTCGCTGCGGCTCGTGGCGCGCCACGGCGGCGCCCGGCGCGGCGAGCTTGCGGGTCGCGGCGCGGACGTCGTCGAGGTTGATCAGCGCGGCGCGCGCCTTGAGCTCGCGGCGCACCTCGTCGATCTCGCGGCGCGCGGTCCGGAGCTCGGCCTGCGCCTCGCCGTGCGCGGCCCGGGTCTGGCGCTCGAAGCGCTCGAGCTGCTTGGTCTTCTGCACGCGCATCGCGGCGCGCTCGGCCTCGGCCTCCTCGAGCTCGGCGAGCAGCGCCGCGCGCTCCTCCTCGATCCGCCGGCGCTGATCCGCCACGCTGGCGAGCAGCTCCTCGACCTTGACGACGTGCGCGCCCATCAGGTCGCGCGCGCGATCGACGACCTCGTCGACGATCCCCATCCGCTTGGCCACGGTCAGCGCGCCCGAGCTCCCCGGCGCGCCGAGGTGGAGCTTGAACGTCGGCTCGAGCTTCGCGAGGTCGAAGCCGACCGAGGCGTTGGCGAACCGCGGATCGGCCGCGCCGAGCGCCTTGAGCCGCTCGTAGTGCGTCGTGACGATGCCGGTGATGCCGCGCGCCGCGAGCGCCTCGAGCACCGCCTGGGCGAGCGCCGCGCCCTGCTCGGGATCCGTGCCGACGGCGATCTCGTCGATCAGCACCAGCGAGCCCGGCCCCGCGGTCGCGAGCAGCTCGCGCAGGTGCACCATGTGGCCGGTGAACGTCGACAGATCGTGCTCGAGGCTCTGGGCGTCGCCGATGTCGGTCCGCACGTCGGGGAACCAGCCCATCGCGCTGCCGCTCTCGGCGGTGAGGTGGTGGCCGCAGCGCACCATCAGCGCGGCGAGCCCGACCGTCTTGAGCGCGACCGTCTTGCCGCCGGCGTTGGGCCCCGAGACCAGCAGCGTCGTGCTCGCCGCGACCGTGATGTCGTTGGCGACGCAGCGGCGCTCGCCGAGCAGCATCAGCGGGTGGCGCGCGTGGAGCAGGCCGATGCGCGGCTCGTCGACGATGATCGGCTCGCTGGCCACCATGTCGTCGGCGATGATCGCGGCCGCCGCGATGATGTCGAGCGTCTCGGCGGCGGCGAGCGCGGCGTCGAACGCGTCGGCCTCCTCGGCGACCCAGCCCGAGAACTTGGCCAGGATACGGCGCTCCTCGTCGAGCACGTCGGCCTCGGCCAGCTTGGCGCGGTTGTTGAGATCGACGATCTCCTCGGGCTCGATGAACAGCGTCTGGCCGCTCTGCGAGGTGCCGTGCACGATGCCGCGCACGAAGCCCTTGCCGTCGGTGCGGATCGGCAGGACGTAGCGATCCTCGCGCTGCGTGTAGTACGCGTCCTGCAGGTAGGGCGCGAAGCGCTCGTCGCCGAGCAGCGTGCCCATCCGCTTCTCGAGCTGCGCCTTGATCGCGGCCAGCGCGCGGCGCAGCGGACCGAGCGCGTCGCTCGCGTGATCGACGAGCCGGCCGTCGGGATCGAAGGCCTCGAGGATCGGCAGGTAGACGTGGCCGAGGTCGGCGATGGCCTGGCCGCGCGCGGCCAGCCGGGGCGCGACGACCTCGTGCGCGCGCAGGTGGACGCGCAGCCGGCCGAGCGCCTGCCCGGTCGAGGCCACCGCGACGAGCTCGGCGGCCTCGAGCGCCGCCGACTTGCGGACGCGCGCGATCGCCGTGGCGATCTCGACGATGCCGCCGAGCGGCAGCCGGGCGTCGCGCGCCGTCAGGTCGCGCGCCTCGCTGATCTCCTTGGCGCGCTCGCGGGCCGCCGCGATCCCCGCCGGCGCCACGGGCGCGTCCGGCACGTCGTTGCCCGACGAGCCCGCCGCGACGTCGAACATCACGAAGCCGCGCGCCGCCGCCGCGCCGCGCGTGGTCGCGCAGCGCTTCGCCCAGTGCCCGACGTAGGTCGGCCAGCCGAGGTCGTCGAGGGTCTTGCCGGCGATCGTCACGCGCGCAGGTGTATCAGTCGGACCCCGGCTCGGCCAGGCGCGCCGCGCGCTGTTCCGCCAGCGACGGGCCCGAGACAGCAGGTCGATCGGGCAGGCCGCGCGCGGGTCAGGTCGGGATCAGATCGGCCAGGCTCGGCACGACCTTGTTGCGTCCGCCGCGCTTGGCCGCGTAGAGGTTGTCGTCGGCGCGCTTGATCAGCCCCGCCGGATCGACGCCGGTCTCGCGGTGCAGCGTCGTGACGCCGACGCTGATCGTGAACGGGATGCTGAGGTTCTCGAACGCGCACGGCCGCTCGGCGATGATCGAGCGCAGGTGCTCGGCGAACACGATGCCGCCCGGCAGCGCGGTCGACGGCAGCACGCACACGAACTCCTCGCCGCCGTAGCGCGCGAACAGATCCTCGCGCCGGATCCGCGGCCGGATCCGCGCCGCGAGCTCCTTGAGCACGGCGTCGCCGGCGAGGTGGCCGTGGCTGTCGTTGACCTTCTTGAAGTGATCGACGTCGAACATCACCAGCGTGAGCGGGTGGCCATGCCGCGAGCACACCGCGATCTCGCGGTCGAGGAACTCGGTGAAGTAGCGCTTGTTGTGGATCCCCGTCATGCCATCCTGGATGGCCATGTTGTGGATCGCCTCGTGGTACGCGGACTCGATGTTCGAGCCCGACAGGAACTTGTAGATCGCGTCGCCGAACCGGACCTGGTCCGAGTCGACCAGCTGCTGCAACTTGACGCGAGTCTCGTTGACGAACGTCCCGTTGGTCGAGTTGAGGTCCTCGACCCACCACGAGCTGCTGTCGTCGACGTAGATCCGCGCGTGCTGGCGCGACACCGAGCTGCGGCTGACCACGAACCCGGCCTCGCTGTCGCGCCCGACAATGTACTGTGGGTTGAGCAGCGGGATGCGACGTCCGATATCCGGACCCGGCGGGTGGAGGTTGACCAGACACGCCTCGCCGGTCGGAGGCTTTTTCTCCGGCAGGTCCAGCGGACGGTGGAGGATCAGCGTCCCGCCCTCGCGATAGTCGTCGGTCACGTGGCCCGATCCGTTATAGCCTCGAATGCCAGGAGTGTGCAAATCCGAGGCGTTAGCGCAGACGAGATCTGGGGCTAGGGCGTCACTCCGGACAGGTCGCGCCGCAGCCAGCGCTCCACCACGCTGACCAGGGGTGAATCTGCCAGCTCGGGCAAGGTCGCCATCGGTGCGTGCAGGACGATTTTTCCGCCGACCATGTAGAGCAGGTCGGTCGCCCAGCGGTCGAGCGTGTCGAAGATGTGGGTGGCGTACAGGATGGTCGTGCCGCGGCGCTCGCTCTCCTCGCGCAGGAACGCGAGCAGGTCCTGGCGGGCGAGCAGGTCGAGATCGGTCGTGATCTCGTCGAGCAGCAGCAGCTCGCGCGGGCGCGCCAGGCCGAGCAGCAGCTGGACCCGCCGGCGCTGGCCGTCGGACACCGCGTGCATGTGCCAGTCGAGGTCGACGCCGAGCACGTCGATCAGCCGGGCCCGGCGCTCGAGGTCGACGTCGATCTGGCGCGCCAGGATCTCCGCGACGCGCAGATCGACCTCGAACGGGAACCGCCCGCCGAGCAGCTCGCAGCGGCTCGACAGGGTCGGATCGTGGAACGCCGAGACGCCGAGCACGCGGACGCAGTCGGCGGCGACCATGTGCTTGCCGCCGATGATGCGCAGCAGCGTGGTCTTGCCGGCGCCGTTGGCGCCGATCACGAGGACGCGGCGCCCGGGCTCGATCCGCAGATCGACGCCGGACAGCACCTCGCGCGGGTGGCCGCGATACGCAAAGTGTAGATCGCGAACCTCGATCGCCGGGCCGGCCGTCATCACCGCGCATGCTATGCCTTGCGCATGGCCCGCGCCACCTGGCTGCTCGCCACGACCTCGGTCGCCGGCATCGCCCTCGCGTTCTGGCTGTACACCGACAACCGCGCGCTGCGCGCCCAGCTCGCGCGCCGCCCGCCCGCGACGGTGGCCGCGCCGACGAGCCCGACGCTCGCCAGCGCCGCGCCCGTCGCGCGCAGCGCGACGAGCCCGGCGAGCTCCCGCGTGGCGACCCGGCCGCCGAGCCTGCCCGACGCGCCGCCCGAGACCCGGATGGATCGCCGCGCGCGCCGCACCGAGGAGCTCGCCCAGATGTTCGGGCGGCTCGAGGGCGAGTCCGAGGAGGACTACCGGTCGCGCGTGATGCCGCTGATCAGCGGCGGCCTGCTCGTGCCGCGCCTGAAGATCGAGGAGGCCCGCCGCGTCGCGCAGGACAAGGCCCACGTGTCGCCCGAGCAAGCGACCCGGCTCGACAAGACCTTCGACAAGGTCTACAGCGACGTCCTCGACTACACCAACAAGGCCGTCACCGACGGCCAGCTGTCGCCCTACGAGCGCAACGTGTCGGGCTGGCTCGAGTACGCCGGCGGCCTCGGCGGCATCCTGACCGAGGCCAACGGCCAGATCGGCAAGATCCTCGAGCCGACCCAGATCAAGGCGATGTCCGACGCCGGCTTCGAGTGGGGCGAGTACCTCGGCCTCAAGGCGCCGTGGGAACAGCTCAAGCCGCCGCCGCCACGCAAGTGACTCGCGCACGTCACCTGCGCGAAGTCGACGTTCGCCGTCGAAGTTGCGGCCGCCGCTTGAAGGGCCACCTGACCGCAAGTGTGGGGCGCGAACGCGGACGGTTTGTGCGTGGGCCTGTGGATACGGCCGGCCGCCGAGGACAATCCCGCGCGTGACGGGGCACATGGGTCGCATGGGCGCGCGTGATTGCCCTCCGCGGCCTTGAAGACTGCGCGCGTCTCGCCAAGTCGACGAGGAGCGCAGTCTTCACCGTCCCCACAGGCCCTACCACTACCCCCGATTTTTCTCTTTTTCGGGGAGATCCGGATAGCCCAACCGCCACTGCCACCCGCGAACCCGCGAACCCGCGAACCCGCGAACCCGCGAACCCGCGAACCCGCGAACCCGAGAACCGAGAACCGAGAACCGAGAACCGAGAACCGAGAACCGAGAGCCGCGAGCCGCGAGCCGCGAGCCGCGAGCCGCGAGCCGCGAGCCGCGAGCCGCGAGCCGCGAACCGAGGACCGAGCCACCCGCAAGCCCTCGAAAAAATATCGGCGAAATCTATTGACTGAGCGAACTTCGTCGGCCAGGTTGTTTGGATGAAGGTTGGGGCAGGACGGGCGCGGAAGCGGCGGAGCAAGGGCGTCGGCGAGCAACTGCTGCTGCTCAAGAAGAAGGGCGGCAAGCGGCGCGGAGCTGGCAGGCCGCCGAAAGGTGAGCGCGCAGGGTCACCGCACAAGGAGCGCCCGTTTCACCATGCGCGCGATCCCGTCCACGTCGTGCTGCGGGCGGTCCGTGCCGTCGGCAATCTACGTCGTCGGTGCGTGTATCACTCGATCCGCAAGGCGACCCGCACGACCGCGCGGCGCGAGGACTTCCGGATCGTGCACCTCAGCATCCAGCACGACCACGTCCACCTGCTCGTCGAGGCGAACGACAAGGCGGCGCTCGCGAGCGGCATGCAGGGCTTCCAGATCTCGGCCGCGAAGCACCTCAATACCGCGATCAGCAAGGGTCGCCCGGGGCCCCGCCGTCGAGGATCCGTGTTCCCGGACCGATATCATGCGGTGACGATCACGTCGCCGCGGCAGGCCCGGAACGCGGTTTCCTACGTGCTCAACAACTGGCGCAGGCACCAGGCGGATCTGAGCGAGCGGGCCCGCGGCTGGCACCTCGACTGGTACTCGAGCGGGCCCCTGTTTCGCGACTGGCAGGAGCATGGCGGGAAGGCGGTCTTGCTCGAGCCGCCACCAAACTACGTCCCGCTCTTCGTTCACCCACCGAAAACCTGGCTCTTGAGCGTGGGCTGGAAGAAGTCAGGCCCCATCTCGTACCGCGCCGTTCCGTCCACGCTTCCGTGAACCGAGGCGACGGCGCGCCGACCACGAATACGCCACCACTCGCGCACCCACGACGCCACCTGCGCGGTCGACCGCGCGCCGACCACGACACCACGCTCGCGCCACTCGCGCGGTCGATTGCGTCGATCGCGCCTTCTGCTCTCCGAAAAAGATCCCGAAAACTCTGCGGTAGCGGTAGGGCCTGTGGGGACGGTGAAGAGGTGCGCTCCTCGTCGACCTGGCGCGTCGGGCGCAGCTCTTCAAGGCCGCGGAGGGCAATCACGCGCGTACGCGCGCCGCATGCGCCCCACCGCGCGCGGGATTGTCCTCGGCGGCCGCCCGTATCCACAGGCCCACGCACAAACCGTCCGCGTCCTCGCCCCACCTACGCCCCGCGCCCACGCCCCACGCCAGCCCACCCCGCCCCCCGCGCGACTACTTGCAAGGCAGCAGCGGCGCGACCGCCGCGCGATCCTTCAGCACGCCGTCGCCGAGCTGACCCTCGCGGCCGTCGCCCCAGCACGACACGGCGCCGCCCTGGAGGATCGCGCAGGTGTGGCCGCCGCCCGCGGCGATCTCGACGACGCCGCTCAGGCCGGGGATCGCGACGGGCGTGCCGCGGTTGCCGTAGCCGCCGTCGCCGACCTGGCCGATGTAGCTCGCGCCCCAGCACGCCGCCGCGCCGTCGGCCTTGCGCGCGCACGCGTGAATGCCGCCGACGGCGACGTCGGTGACGCCGCTCAGCGCGCGCGCCACGACCGGCGTGTCGTGGTTGTTGAAGCTGTCGTCGCCGGTCTCGCCGTCGCCGCCCGCGCCCCAGCACTTCACCGTGCCGTCGGTGAGCCGCGCGCACGTCGTGTTGTCGTGCGCGGCGAGCTGCTCGACGCCGGTGAGCCCCATGATCGGGACGGGCACGTTGCTCGACGCGTCGCTGCCGTTGCCCAGCTGGCCGAACCCGCCGAAGCCCCAGCACGACACGCCGTGGTCCGCGAGGATCGCGCAGGTGTGGTTGCCGCCGACGGCGACCGCGAGGATGCCGGCGGGCAGCATCTGCACCGGCGTGGCGACCCGCCGGTCGGCGTGCGTCCCGTCGCCGAGCTCGCCGGAGCCGTTGCCGCCCCAGCACTTCACGAGGCCGCCGGCGAGCGCGCAGGTGTGGCTGCCGCCGCCGCTCGAGATCTGGCTCACGCCGGTCAGCCCGATGACGACGCGCGGCGCGCCGGCGTTCTCGTTGGTGCCGTCGCCGAGCTCGCCGACGAAGTTCTGGCCCCAGCACTGCACCGTGCCGTCACCGATCAGCGCGCAGGCATGGCGCGCTCCCGCGACGACGCGCTGGGCGCCGGCCACCGAGTCGACCGCGGTCGGCACCGCGCGCGGGATCAGCGAGCCGTCGCCGATCTCGCCGTCGTCGTTGGCGCCCCAGCACCGCACCGTCTGGTCCGCGAGCGTCGCGCAGGTGTGGCCGTCGCCGCCGGCGATCGAGGTCGCGCCGGTCAGCCCGGTGATCGCGTGCGGCGTGCCCTGCGAGGTCCGCCGGCCCGCGCCGAGCTGGCCGCGACCGTTGAAGCCGCTGCACGTGATGCCGCTGCTGTCGTTCAGCACGCACAGGTGCGCGCCGCCGCCGGACGCGCGCGCGACGTGGCTGTACGACGTCAGCTGCGCCGCGGCGTGATCGTCGTCGCGCTGATCGTCGAGCTGGCGGTTGTCGTCCTGGCCCCAGCACCACAGCCGGGCCTGGTCGTCGGTGACGCACGCGAAGCGCTCGCCCGACGTGATCGCGACCGCCTTGGCGCGCAGCAACACCTGCACCGGCGCCGGGCCGCCGTCCCCCTGGATGCCGAGCTGGCCCTGGTCGTTGCCGCCCCAGCAAGACGTGGTGCCCGCGGTGGTGATCGCGCAGGTCGAGATCCGGCCGACCGCGACGGCGGCGACGTCGGCGAGCGGGACCTTGGCCGGCATCGAGCGCGCGTCGAACGTGCCGTCGCCGACCTGCGCGCGGTCGTTCGCGCCCCAGCACCACAGCGCATGGTCGCCGTCGACTGCACACGTCGTCGAGCCGAGCGCCGAGACCTGCGTGACCCCCGCGGGCCCGACCACCGGCGCCGGCGTGCCGCGCGTCCCGTTGGTGCCGTCGCCGAGCTGGCCCGCGTCGTTGGCGCCCCAGCACACCAGGCCGCCGTCGGTCAGGCGCGCGCAGGTGTGGGCGTCGCCGATCACGAGCTCCGCCGCCGTCGACACGCCGCCGACCATCACGGGGACGCGGCTATCGCTCGTCGAGCCGTCGCCGAGCTGACCGGCCCGGTTGCCGCCCCAGCACGACACCGCGCCGCCGATCAGCGCGCAGCTGTGGTTGTTGCCGGCGACGATCGCCTTGGCGCCGGTGATGCCCATGACCTGCGTCGGCACCACGCGATCGACCGCGGTGCCGTCGCCGAGCTGACCGGCGTCGTTGCGACCCCAGCACCACGCGGTGCCGTCCTCGCGCAGCGCGCAGGTGTGATCGTTGCCGGCCGACGCGGCGAGCGCGCACGACGAGACCGCCGGCGGCGGCGGCGCGCCGTCGGGTGGCACCATGGTCACGCAGCGGTCCGCGACGCAGGTGTAGCCGTCGGGGCAGGCGCCCTCGGCGTCGCACGCGTAGAGCGTACCGGTATAATCTACCTTGATCGAGCAAGCTGCCAGCACGACCAACGCAGTGCTCACGAGGGCATGGCGCATCAGAACGTTCCTCCCAGGACGACGGCGCCGCCGCCGGCGACCGGCACGGCCGTCACCCGCGTCTCGCGGTGGCGCGGCGCGATCGCGAACATCACGCCCGCGGTGACCGCGAACACGCCGGCGCCGACCAGCGCGACGTTGGCGTAGCGCGCGTGGCGCTGCGCGCGATCCTCGACCGCCTGGGCCTCGGCGAACGTGTGGCTCGGGCTGTCGGCGTTGAGCCGCCGGAGGTCGTCGGCGTCCGCGCGCACCGCGAACGCGAAGTAGGTCGCCGCGCCGCCGATCGCGACCGACACCGCGGCGTACGGCCACCACCGGCGATACAGCGCCAGGCGCGGCGGATCGTCGACCTGGACGCGCGCGACCGGCGCGACGCGCGCGACCGGCACGGGTGCGGGTCGCGGTGGCGCATCGCCGATGATCACGATCGGCACGTCCTTCGAGCCGACCTCCGCCAGGCGGTTGCCGTGCGCGTCGAGCGCCGCGACGCGCGCGTCGATCCGGGCGCCCGCCGGCAGCGCGACGTCGGTGCGCTCGCCGGCGACCGCGACGTCCTGGCTGCGCTCGGCGCCGCCGTCGATCGCGAACGTCACGCGCGCGCGGGCGACGAGGCCGAGCGGATCGCTGACGCGCACGAGCGTGAGCGTCGGTGGCCGCGCGAGCGTGTCGACCTTGACCGCGAGCGCCGCGTGGCTGGCCGCGTACTTCGCCGCGGCGTCGAACGGCCGCTTGATCTTCGGCGACGTGCCGACCGGCAGCGTCGCCTTGGGCGACAGCGCGAGCAGGCGGGTGAACGCCTCGGTCGCGGCCTTGGGCTCGCCGAGCGCGGCCGACACCACGCCGGTGAGCCGATAGATCTCGACGAGCTCGTCGGGGCTGCGGCCACCGCCGTCGCCAGCGCGTCCGGACGCCGATCCTCGGCGGCCGCGACACCCCCGAGCAGAAGGAGGGCGACGACGAGCCCTCGGCGCACCATGGCGGCGAGCCTACCACTCGATGCGACTGGCCGGCGCGACCTTGCCGGATTCGATCGTGATCCGGACATCGCGCGTCGCACCCGACGGTGCAACGGCGTGCACACTGTGGCGTCCAGGTGGCAGTGCGAGCTTGACCAGCGGCGTCTCGCCGTAGTGCTTGCCGTCGATGTAGATCACCGCATACACCGGCGACGAGTCGATCGTGACATAGCCCGGCGGGCCGCTCGGCCGCGCGCTCCCCGTCGGCTTCGCGCGGTCGGTCACGCCGGACCGCACCGGGCGCGCGTCGGGGGGTGCGGCCGGCGGCGCATCCGGCGGCGCATCCGGCGGCGGCGGCGCGTCCTCCGCTGGAGCATCGATCACATTCATCGCCACCGTGGCCGCGCGCTCCACGCCGGCATCGGCACGCTCGTCCGCGGCGTGGCGCGCGATCGCCGGCACGCGCGTCGCGCGCACGTAGATGTAGGCGGCCAGGCCGCCCAGCGCGAGCGCGATCGCCGCGATCGCCAGCGGCCGCCACGACCGCGCCGGCGCCGCGCGACCCACACCCGACGCCGAGCGCCCCACGCCCGACTCCGAACGCGCGACGCCTGACGCCGAGCCGTGCGCGACCGCGCCCTGCCCCGTCGCCGGCACGCTCGCGCCGCCGCTCGACCGCGGGATCGGGCGCTGGCTCGACGCCGGCGTGGTCAACAGCTCCGCGCCGTGGCCGACCGACGGCCCGCGATCGAGGTCGAGCGGGAACGAGCCACCCTCGCGCGCGACCCGGATCAGCGCGAGCTGCTCGCCGAGCTCGCGCGGAAACGCCCGCGCGATCTCCTCGCTGATCACCGAGCCGGTGAACGGCGCGACCGCCGCCGCGATCGCCTCGCCCAGCATGCGCGCCGTGGGAAACCGCGCCTCGCGATCGCGCGACAGCGCCGTCATGATCACCGCGGCGAGCGCCGGCGGGACGTCGGGCCGCTGCACCGTGACGTCCTCGATCGGCTCGTGCGTGATCGCACCGAACGTCAGGTAATCCGTGTCGCGCTTGAACAGGTGGCGGCGGGTCAGCGTCTCCCACATCACGATGCCCATCGCGAACACGTCGGCGCGGCGGTCGACCCGCTCGCCGCGCAGCTGCTCGGGCGCCATGTACGCGTAGGTCCCTTTGACCGCGCCCGTGCTGGTCCGCACCGTCGCGTCCTGGATCTTGGCGATCCCGAAATCGAGCACCTTCACGATGCCGTCGACCGTGACGAACAGGTTCTGCGGCGAGATATCGCGGTGCACGACCTCCATCACGCTGCCGTCGGAGTTCTTCAGCTGGTGCGCGTGGTGCAGCCCCTCGCAGGCCTGCACGGCGATGCCGGCGACCAGCCGCGGATCCGGCATCTCGCCGTAGTAGTCGCGGCGCCGGAAGCACGCCAGCGGCACGCCCTCGAGGTACTCCATCGCGAGGTAGTAGCTGCCCTCGATCTCGCCGAGCTCGAAGACCTGGCACACGTTGGGGTGCGAGATCCGCGCCGCGATCCGCGCCTCGTCGAGGAACATCGCGACGAACTGCTTGTCGCGCGCGAGGTGCGGGAGGATCCGCTTGATGCAGACCAGCTTCTCGAACCCCGCCGCGCCCGACAGCCGGGCCAGAAAGATCTCCGCCATGCCCCCGGTCGCGAGACGCGCGACCAGGCTGTACTTACCAAAGCGAACCGCTTCGGTCGTCGCGGGCAACGACCCCATCGCGCGTGAGCATACGCTGCCCTACAAGCCGATCCAGTAGTTGGCCTTGACCAACACCACGTTCTCGCTGGCCGCGGTGGCCAGATCTGACAGATCGCGGCCGACGCGGAACCGACCGTCGTCAAACGAGTCATCGGTCCGACCGTGGCGCCAGATCGCGAACACCGTCGAGCCCGGGCGGTACTCCCAGCGCAGCACCACCGTCGAGCGCAGCTGCCGGAAGTTGAAGTCGGGTCGATCGAAGGTCAGCGCGGCGGCCCGGTTGTCTTCGTTGAATGCGAATTCACTGCCACTCAACATGCGGAACCTGTCCGCATACTGCGCAGCTCCCGGGTTATCGACGTCCTTGAACTGGTTGAAGTGGACCGACGAGATGAACGGCTGGGCATAGGCCTGCAGGGTCAGGTGCGGTGAGAACGCCCAGTTCACGCGCATCGTCATCGAGACGTCGGTCTCGTGGATCCGCGCGAACACGTAGTGCGTGTCCTTGGTCTCGGCGTGCTCGACCTGATCGATGTACTGCATCGGATCGTTGCGCGCGTAGACGCCAGGCCCGACGAAGATATCGAGGTTCGAGCGCGCCTGGATCGTCGCGCCGATGTTGACCCCGCCTTCGTACGCGCCCGATCCGAAGACGTGCCCGCCGTTGGCGTTGAGCGAGAACCACACCGGCTTGCGGGTGTCGCTGGTCATGCTGAAGAAGTTGAACGCGCCGGGATCGACGCGCAGCGTGCGGCCGCCGCGCAGCGCCGTCGTCGCCCAGCGCGAGCGATTGAGGTTACCGCCGCCCTCGATGCGCCAGTAGTTGTCGAGCTGGACATTGCCGTTGTACTCGAGGCCATATTCGAGCAGACGCGGCTCGAACGTGTTGACCTCGAAGATGTCCGTGCTGATGCCCCAGTTGAGCACGTGCTCGCTGGGCGCGTTCTCGTGATACTGCAGCAGCAGGAACGGGATCACGCGATCCGAGCTCTGCTGGAAGCCGGCGTCGTTGAGCTCGAGGCCCGGCGTGCGCAGATCGCCGCCGAAGCCAAAGCGCCAGTGCTTGGTGTCGCCGAGCTGGCCGACCATCCACTTCGTCGACAGGCCCGACAGGCTGGTGCGGTTCTCGTCGAGGTGGACGTCGCTCGCGTCGGGGCGCTGGAAGTAGTGCCGCGCGTTCTGCTGGGTGTCGGAGATCGCTTCCTTGCTGCCGTGCACCCAGCTGCCCATCATGCTGAGGCTCGCGGTCCACGCGTTGTCGGCCCAGCGGTGACTGCCCTGCAGGCCGCCGGTGTACGCCTGGTCGCGCAGCGTGCTCTCGAGCCCGGTGCCGTCGAGCTTGCGGTTGACCGCGGTGGCCGACGCGCCGATCGACGTCTTGCCCTCGCCGAAGTCGCGCTTGACGCGCGCGATCGCGTAGTTGGTCAGCGCCGCGACCACCGGCTCCTGGCGCTCGCCCGCGACGCCGGGCACGCCGGCCGCGGCCTCGGTCTCCGGCGTGATGATCTCGGCGGTCTCCTGGCCGGTGACGGCGTCGAGCACGCCGACCGACCAGCCGCTCGTGGTCTTGCCGGTCAGCTTGGCCGCGCCGTAGATCGTCGTCGACTCCGGCTTCTTGATGTAGTCGTAGTCGAGATCGGGATCGTTGGGCGCCGCGCCGATCCGCCGGCTGTAGAACGCGCCCTCGACCGAGTCGTCGCTGTTGCCGATCGGCAGCCGGAACAGGTCGATGCCCTCGAGGAAGAACGGCCGCTTCTCGGCGAAGAACAGCTCGTTGGCCGACAGGTTGACCTTCGACGGATCGGCCTCGGCCTGGCCGAAATCGGGATTGAGCGTCGCCGAGATCGTGAATGCGGGGCCCAGGCCGTACTTGACGTCGAGGCCGATGTTCTTGCGAAACCCGTTGCGATCGTTGAGCGGATCGCCGTCCTCGACCGTCACGCGCTCGACGCCGCCGGTGACGTACGGCAACAGCTCGAGCCGGGTCGCCGGCTTGAGGTGATCGATGCCGTCGACGGTGCCGAACTTGCTGACCACCTGCGGCGCGCTGCGCGGCCACGGCGACCACGAGTCTTGCTCGCCCGTGCGGCCGACCAGGCGGACGACCTGGAGCCCCCACTCGTGCGCGTCGTTGCTCGCGAACCGCAGCTGACTGAGCGGGATGCGGTACTCCGCAGTCCACCCGGTCGGCGTGCGCTGGACGTCGCCGGTCCACACCGCGTCCCAGGTGTCGTCCTGGTTGGTGTCGTCGAACATCAGCATGTCGCGCTGGACGCCGGCGGCGTTGAGCTGGAACGCGTAGGCGGTCCGGCGGTCGTGGTAGCTGTCGAACGCGACGGTGACCGCGTCGGCGGGAGCATCGACGTCGCGCCGCGTCAGCAGCGCGCGGATCAGCTCGGGGTGCGGATCGTGCGCCCACACGCCGACGAAGATCGCGTCGTCGTCGTACACGATCGAGAACTCGGTCTCGACCGTCGGCGCGCTCGCGTCGCGCGGGAAGCGCTGGACGAAGCCGCGCTGGCGCGGCGCCGACGCCCAGGCCGCGTCGTCGAGCCGACCGTCGATCGCGATCGATCCGGCGCGGCGCACGGCGTGGGCGCGCACGGTCGGCGCCGGTTGGGCGACCGCAAGCGAGTCCAGCGCGAACGCCGACACGACGAGGAGCGAGACAGGACTACGAAGCATGTGAGGGCGAGATCCTTGAACGAGACGAAAGGTGGACTCGCAAGCCAACCCATCGTTGCAGATGTCGATTCCGCAAAACAAATGCGACCGACGTGCGACATGACGAATCCGCGGCTCCGTCGCGTGCGACAGAGTTATCGTCGCTGCGGCGGGTTCGCTTCGTCCTGGACGCGGGCATGTTCGAGCAGCAGCTGGGTGACCGACAGGCCGACCTCGTCGCGCTGACCGATCTCTGCCGGCGAGAACTCGAATCGGCCATCGCGCCAATCGAGTAACCGCATCAATCGTTGTTTCTGACTGTCGTCACTCGCGGTGGTCTCGACCTTCAGTATTTTTCCACCCGCGATGAACACGCGCGCGAGCTCGTGCTCGTGCGTGACGACCAGGATGCCGGTCTTGCGCTCGAACTCGAGCAGCGAGAGCAGCGTGCCGAGCCCGATGTCATCGACGCTGCCGCGCAGCCCGCTGGCCGACGCGCGCGCGGTGACGCGACCGACCCGGATCGCGAGCTCCTCGTCGAGGAACGGCAGCGGGATGTAGTCGCGCACGCCGGCGCGGTAGGCCTCGAGCCGGCCGACGTCGCCGTCCTCGCCGACCAGCACGAGCGGGACCTCGGACAGCGCCTGGTGCTCGCTCAGCGCGTACGCGAGATCGACGCCGGTCATCCCCGGCATCGCGGCGGCGGCGACGATCACGTCGGGCGGCGCGGCGCCCTCGGCGCTGCACGCGTCGAGCGCCTCGGTGGCCGACGCCACGGCGGTGACGGTGACGCCGGCGATCTCGAGGCAGCGCTCGAGTCGTGCCCGCAGCGGTTGGCTGGGCTCGACCACCACCACGGTGGTGGCCTTGGTCCACCCCGGGCTGGTCACCTCGGTGCGCAGCGACTCCACGTGGGCGCGCAGCTTGGCGCGCCCCGGCGTGTCGGGGCCGATCAGCTCGAGGCCCATCCCCGGGTGGCGGCCGAGCGCGCGCGCGGCGCGGGCGGTCAGCACGTGGACGACCCGGGCGTACAGCGCGACGATCGAGCCGTCGGGCAGGCTCAGCCGCAGGTCGGTCTCGTCGCCGACCGGGTACAGCGTCCGGGTGCGCACGAACAGGCCACTCGAGGACAGGTCCTCGGACTCACCCTCGCCGGGCACGCTGGCGTGGTCGAGATCGACCCGGCATCGGCTGAGCAGCCGCTGATTCCGGGACCGTCGCACCGATCCACTCTAAGGAGGGGAAGGCCCGCTTGTCCTGTTTCCGCCCCGTACGGCTGACAACAGCTGCTTGCGTTGATAAACCCCAGCCCAGACGCCCTACGAAGACACGTAGTTGTAGAAACTTGTTGCCAGCGACGGCCGCTCAGTTCAGAAAGTTTCAAGAATCTCTGAACGAACGCGGTACATCGAAGGATAGCCATGACCCAGCTCGCACTCTCTCGCGCGGTGCTCGATCGTCTTGCCCACGTCAGCACCGCCCGTGGCGCACCGATCCTCGGTGAACGGCTGGCCAGCCTCGATCGCTGGGTTCGCGCCGACCTCGTCGCCTTCGAGGCCGAGATCGCGGCGCTGCCACGCGGCGCCCGGGTCGTGCACCACGCCGCGCACCACCTGCTCGACCTGCGCGGCAAGCACCTGCGGCCGATGTGCGTCGCGCTGACCAGCCGGTTCGGCGACGGCTTCACCGAGGCCGCGCGCGGCCTGGCGGTCGCGGTCGAGCTGGTCCACAGCGCGACCTTGCTGCACGACGACGTGGTCGACGTCGCCGAGCGCCGGCGCGGCCAGCCCGCGGCGTGCGTGGTGTACGGCAACGCGGCGTCGATCTTCGCCGGTGACTGGCTGCTGGTCGCGGCGCTGCGCCGGATCGCGGCGAGCGGCGTCGACGGTGTGCTCGAGCGCATGCTCGGCGTGATCGACGAGATGATCGTCGCCGAGTCGCTGCAGCTCGAGCGCCGCGGCAACGTGACCGGCGCGCGCGACGACTACTTCGCGATCGTCGAGGGCAAGACCGCGGCGCTGTTCCGCTGGGCGATGGTCGCCGGCGCGCGGGTCGCCCGGCTGTCGCCGGCGTGCGAGGCGGCGCTCGAGCGCTTCGGCCTGCACCTCGGCGTCGCGTTCCAGGCGGTCGACGACGAGCTCGACTTCGCCGAGGGCACCGGCAAGGATCCGCTGGCCGATCTGCGCGAGGGCAAGATCACCTATCCGCTGGTCGTCGCGCTCGAGCGCGACCCGGCGCTGCACCCGCGGCTGGTCGCGCTGCTCGCCGAGCCCGAGCCGCGGCGCGACGAGCTCGCCGCGATCGCCGCGGCGGTCAAGGCGACCGGCGCGCTGGCCGCGACCCGCCAGCTCGCCGAGGAGCACGTCGAGCGCGCCCTCGGGGTGCTCGAGGAGCTGCCCGCCGGCGCCGCGCGCGACGCGCTGGTCACCGTCGCGCTCGCCTCGCTGGAGCGGACGTCGTGACCGACGGCGAACAACCGGGCGTCGCGCCCCCGCCGTCGACCGAGCTGGTCGCGCCGGCGTTCGGCAGCGGCGCGATGTTCGACAAGATCGCGCGGCGCTACGACGCGATGAACCGCGTGCTGTCGTTCGGGCTCGACAAGGGCTGGCGGCGGCGCACCGTGGCCGCGCTCCAGCTCGGCGCGCGTGCGCGCGTGCTCGACCTCGCGACCGGCACCGGCGACCTCGCGGTCGACATCGCGCGCCGCCACCCCGACGCGACGGTCATCGGCCTCGACCCGTCGCGCGAGATGCTCGCGATCGCCCAGACCAAGCTCACCCGGCGCGGGCTCGCCGATCGGGTCTCGGTCGTGGTCGGCGATGCGCAGCAGCTGCCGTACGCGGATCACGAGATGGACGCGGCGACGATCGCGTTCGGCATCCGCAACGTGCCCGACCGGCCCAAGGCGCTGCGCGAGATGGCGCGCGTCGTCAAGCCGGGCGGCCGGATCTGCGTGCTCGAGCTCGGCGAGCCGCGCCGCGGCCTGCTCGCCCGGGCCGCGCGGTTTCATACCCGCCACGTCGTGCCCCGGCTCGGTGCGCTGCTCAGCGGCGCGCGCGAGTACAAGTACCTGCAGCGCTCGATCGCCGCGTTCCCGCCGAGCGCCGAGTTCGCCCAGGTCATGGAGCGCGCCGGGCTGCGCATGATCGAGGTCGTGCCGCTGACCTTCGGCGTGTGCACGCTGTACGTCGCGACCCCCGGAGAGGCGCGATGACCGCCGCGGCACACAAGGCCGGCGTCGCGCCGGAGCGCGAGCCTGCCGTCGCGGCCGGGCGCAAGGCCGAGGTCGCCCTCGACGCCGGCGCGCTGGCCGCCGGGCTCGCGATCGCCGCGCGGTCGATGGACCCGCACCCCCATTCGGGGGCGCTGACGGCCGGGGCCATGCCCCGGCCGTCGAACA
>Ga0307513_10005019_pt1 | contig 17536 bp, 14 predicted proteins | sample 15_EM_MG_FD_202174 | JGI IMG/M metagenome (GOLD analysis project Ga0307513, IMG submission 202174) | Populus trichocarpa ectomycorrhiza microbial communities from riparian zone in the Pacific Northwest, United States - 15_EM | ecosystem: Host-associated > Plants > Roots > Unclassified | place... | reverse complement strand
GCCCGGCGCGGGGCTCACGGTCGTCGCGCGCAACCGCGCGCGCGACCGCATGCGCCGGGCCGGCGTGGAGCAGCGGAAGCTGGAGGAGGTGGCGAGCATGCCCGAACCGGAACCCGAGCAGCCGGACGAGTTCCCCGACGAGCGCCTCAAGCTGATCTTCACGTGCTGCCATCCGGCGCTGGCCACGGAGGCGCGGGTGGCGCTGACCCTGCGCACTCTCACCGGCATGACGACGTCGGAGATCGCGCGCGCCTTCCTCGTGCCCGAGCCGACGATGGCGCAGCGGCTCGTGCGGGCCCAACGGAAGATCCGCAACGCGGGCATCCCGTACCGGGTGCCGCCGGCGCACCTGCTGCCCGAGCGGACGGGCGGGGTGCTCGCCGTGCTGTACCTGCTCTACCGCGAGGGGTACGCCGCCTCGGCGGGTGACCTGGTGCGGTCCGATGTGTCGGGCGAGGCGATCCGGCTGGCCAGGGCACTCGTCGCCCTGATGCCGGACGAGCCGGAGGCCGTCGGCCTGTTGGCGCTGATGCTGCTCCAGGACGCCCGCCGCGCCGCGCGGCTCGACGCCGACGGTGAGCTGGTGCTGCTCGCCGACCAGGACCGCGGGCGGTGGGGCCGGGGCATGGTCGAGGAGGGCGTCGCGTTGCTGGACGGGGTCCTGCGCCGCGGCCGGGCCGGGACGTACCAGCTGCAGGCCGCGATCGCCGCCGAGCACGATCGGGCGCCGCGCGCGTCCGACACGGACTGGGCGGAGATCGTGCGGCTCTACGACGAGCTGCTGCGGGTGCTGCCGACACCGGTGGTGCGGCTCAACCGGGCCATCGCGGTCGGGGAGGCTGACGGGCCTGAGGCGGCATTGTCGCTGGTGGACGAGCTGGTAGCCGAGCTGCCCCGCCATCACCTCCTGCCCGCCACCCGTGCCGACCTGCTGCGCCGCCTCGGCCGAAGCACGGAGTCAGCGCAGGCGTACCGGGAAGCGCTGGCACTGGCGCCGACCGGGCAGGAGCGACGGTTCCTGGAGCGACGCCTGGCGGAGGTGTCCGGGGCCCGCTAACCCGGGCGCAGGCGCTCCCACGCGAACTCGGCCGCGCCGGCGGGCCAGTCGTGGCCGAGACCGTCGATCAGCTCGAGGGTCACGCTGCGGCCGTCCGGGCAGCCCCAGGTGGTCACCGCGGCCGGCCCGGTCCGTTCGCTCGACCCGGCGTAGCAGCCGGCCCGGAACGGGGCGACGCTCTGCTCGGCCGTCGGCTGCCCGGGCGGTGGATCGGTCGGCGGCACCAGGGTGTCGGCCGATCCGTACACGGCCACCACGGAGACCGGGCCCGGCTGCGCGCACGGAACGAGCACGAGTCCCGCGAGCGGCGCGATCCCGGTGAGATCACCCGGCCGCTGGCACGCCCACGCGAACGCCATGATCCCGCCGTTGGAGAAGCCGCCGGCCACGACGTGCCGCGGATCGATCCCGTCCTCGGCCGCCAGCTGGCCCACGAGCTGGTGCAGGTACCCGACGTCGTCGATGCCGCGCACCGACGCCGGCCGGCAGCAGGCGCCGCCGTTCCACGAGTTGCCGATGCCGTCGGGGTAGGCGACGACGAACCCTTCCCGGTCGGCGACGGCGTCCCAGCCGGACCGGGCCCGCGCGATGGCACCGGTGCCACCCGACCCGTGCAGGACGATCACGAGCGGTGCGCCGGGCTGCACGTTCACGGGGCGATGGACGATCGCGGTGCGCGTCCCGTCGGGGGTGTTCGTGGTGACGGTGCGGCTCGCTGATCCCGAGCACGCCGTGCAGACCGCCACGACTGCGCAGAGCAGTAGACCGATCGCACGTCCGTTCACCACACCATCCTGTCGAGAACTGCCGATCCCGTGCGTCGGTGGGCATGGACATCACTGGGGACATCACTGGGGAAGCGCGTGGGCGGCGGGTGCTGGTCGTCGCCGCGGTCGCGTCGTTCATGACCGCGCTGGACACCCTCGCCGTCGCGACGGCGCTGACCAGCATCCAGCGAGACCTGGGCGCCCGACCTGATCAGCTGGAGTGGACGGTCAACACGTTCAACCTGGTCATGGCGGTGCTGCTGCTCCCGGCCGCGGCGCTGGGCGACCGGTTCGGCCGCCGCCGCATCTACGCGGCGGGTCTGGCGCTGTTCACCGCGTCGTCGGCGGTGTGCGCCATGGCCCCGGACGCCGGCGTGCTCATCCTCGGCCGTGCCGGGCAGGGGGCGGGCGCCGCGTTCGTCATCGCGCTGGGGTTGGCGCTGGTCGGCACGGTCTTCCCGCCCGAGCGGCGGGGCACCGCGATCGGGCTGCTGGAGGCCGGGGCGGGGGTGGCGATCCTGGTCGGGCCGGTGCTGGGCGGTGTCGTCACCCAGCTGGTCGGCTGGGAGGCGATCTTCTGGCTGAACGTGCCGATCGGGCTGGTGCTGCTGCCGTTGGTGCTGGTGGCGGTGCCGGAGAGCACGGGCCGGGCGACCCCGATCGACGTCGTGGGGCTCGTGCTCGTCGCCGGCGCCGTCCTGGCCGCGATGTGGGGGCTGAGCAACGGCAACCTCGCGGGCTGGACGAGCCCGGGCTTGACGGGTGCGCTGGTCGGCGCCGGGGCGCTGGTGATCGCGTTCCTCGCCTGGGAGCGCCGCGCCGCGCACCCGCTGCTGCCGCCGCACCTGCTGCGCAACCGGGGCTTCGTGACGGGCATCGCGGCGGTCGCGGCGCTGTTCGTGCAGGTCTTCGGTGGGCTGTTCTTCTTCGGCCAGCTCTTCCAGGTGGGCCTCGGCTTCGATCCGCTCCACGCCGGTCTGGCGCTCGTGCCGTGGACGGCGATGATGATCGTGATCGGGCCTGTCGGTGGCCGGTTGGCAGACCGCGTCGGGCCGCGGCTGCCGATCTTGGGCGGCCTGACGTTGACGGTGGTCGGGATGGTGTGGATCGCGCTCGTCACGGGCGTCGGGACGACCTACGCCGAGCTGGTCGTCCCGCTCGTGGTGATCAGCATCGGTGGGTCGCTGGCGATGGCTCCGGCGTCGACCGCCGTGATCGGCTCGGTCGCCCCGCACGAGGTCGGCATCGCCTCCGGCGTGACGAGCATGGTGCGCGAGCTGGCCGGCACGCTCGGGCTGGCCGTCATGGTCGCCGCGTTCACCGGCGCCGGCGGTGGCTACGGATCGGCGGCACAGTTCGTGGCCGGTTTCGGGCCGGCCGCGTGGACGTCGGTGGCGCTGATCGGGGCGGCGACGCTGGCCGCGACGTTCCTCCCGCGCCGCACAGTCGAGCGGCAGCTCGTCCACCTGGAGCGGTGATCGTCGCGGGTTAGGGTGCGGCGGTGGAACCGGACGTCGTGCTCGTCGCGAACCGTGGCGAGATCGCGGTACGGGTGCTCCGCGCGGCGCGCGAGCTGGGCCTGCGCACGGTGGCGGTCCATCCGCGCGACGACGCGGCGGCGATGCACGTCGCGCTCGCGGACGGCGCGCACGAGCTGCCTGGTGCCGGCCCGGCCGCCTACCTCGACCAGGACGCCGTCGTGGCAGCGGCGCAGGCGAGTGGCGCCACGCTGCTGCACCCCGGGTACGGGTTCCTCAGCGAGAACTCCGGGTTCGCGGCGCGCTGCGCGGCAGAGGGGCTGCGGTTCGTCGGCCCCTCGCCGGAGGTCCTGGCTCTCTTCGGGGACAAGGTCGTGGCTCGCGCGACCGCCCACGAGGTGGGGATCCCGGTCCTGCCCGCCACGACCGGGCCCACCGATCTCGATGCGGCCCGCGCGTTCGCCGCCGCCCACGGCGCGGTCATGGTGAAGGCGGTCGCCGGTGGCGGCGGCCGCGGCATGCGCCCGGTCCAGCACGTCGATGAGCTCGCCGAGGCGTTCGAGCGGTGTGCAGCGGAGGCGCGGCAGGCGTTCGGCGACGGCTCCCTCTACGTCGAGCAGCTCCTCACCGGCGCCCGGCATGTCGAGGTGCAGATCGTGGGCGACGGGACGGGCTGGGCCCGGCACCTGTGGGAGCGCGACTGCAGCGTCCAGCGGCGGCACCAGAAGCTCGTCGAGATCGCGCCGGCGCCGGCGCTGGACGCGCGTACCCGCGAGGTGCTGCTCGCCGCGGCGGTACGGCTCGCCGAGCACGTGCGGTACGGCGGTGTCGGCACCGTGGAGTTCCTGGTGGGACCCAACGGCTTCGTCTTCGTCGAGGCCAACCCGCGGCTGCAGGTGGAGCACACGGTCACCGAGGAGATCACCGGCGTCGATCTCGTGGCGGTGCAACTGGGCTTGGCCCGTGGCCGGTCGCCGGCCGAGCTCGGGCTCGACGACGTGCCGGAGCCGCGCGGGTTCGCCGTGCAGGCCCGGGTCAACGCCGAGGAGCTGGGCGCCGACGGGGAGCCGTTGCCGAAGGCCGGCACGCTCACCGTGTTCGGCCCGCCGACCGGGCCGAACGTGCGGGTCGACACCCACGGCTACGCCGGCTACCGGACGAGCTCGCGCTACGACTCGCTGCTGGCCAAGGTGATCGGGCGGGGCCGCACGTTCGCCGCGGCCGTCGCGACCACGGAGGCGGCGCTGGGGGAGTTCCGGCTGGCCGGGGTGCCCACGAACGCGCCGTTGCTGCGCGCGGTGCTGCGGCACCCGGCGTTCGGCGGGTGCGACACCGGGTTCGTGGCGGAGCACCTCGCGGAGCTGCGGGAAGCCGCGGCCGCGCTGCCGACCGCGCCGCTCCTCGAGCCGGCAGCGCGGCCTGCGGTCGCCGCCCCCGAACCCGGCGCCGACGCGGTCGCAGCGCCGATGGACGGCACCGTGGTCGCGGTGGCCGTCGCTCCCGGGGAACGGGTCGCACCCGGCACGCGGGTGGCGATCGTCGAGGCGATGAAGATGGAGTTCGTCGTGCGTGCCGAGGTCACGGGCGTGGTGTCTGCCGTGTCCGCCTCTTCGGGGGACGTGGTGGTCGAGGGTGCGCCGCTCGTGCTCCTGGACGCCGTCGAGCCGGGCGCCGGCGCGATCACCGACGCCGAGCCGGTGGCGGACGGGCCCGGCTGGGCGGCCGAGGTGGCCGAGATCGAACGGCGCCGCGAGCTGGCCGCCGGGCACGGCGGGCCGGCGAAGGTGGCCCGCCAGCACGCCGCAGGCAAGCTCACCGCCCGCGAGCGCATCGCGCTGCTCGCCGATCCGGGCACGTTCACCGAGATCGCCCCGCTCGCGGGCTTCGCCACCTACGCCGACGACGGCACGCTCACGTCGTTCGCGCCGACCAACTTCATCGGCGGCACCGCACGGGTCGACGGCCGCACGGTCGTGATCGGCGCCGACGACTTCACCATCCGCGGCGGCTCCGGCGACGGCGCGATCCACGGCAAGCAGATCCATCTCGAGCAGTACGCCGGGCAGATGCGGCTGCCCGTGGTCCGGCTGCTGGACGGGGCCAGCGGCGGCGGCAGCGTGAAGATGGCGATAGAGGCGGGCCATCACTACGTGCCCGTCAATCCCGGCTGGGACGCGGTGGTGGCCAACATGTCGCTGGTGCCGGTGGTCGCGGCCTGCCTCGGGCCGACGGTGGGCCTGGGTGCCGCCCGGCTCGTGACCTCGCACCTCGCCGTGCTGGTCGCGGGCATCGGGCAGGTGTTCACGGCCGGACCGCCGGTCGTGCTCGGCAGCACGGGGGAGGACCTGACGAAGGAGCAGCTCGGCGGCGTGGCCGTGCACCGCGCCAACGGTGTGGTGGAGCGGATCGTCGCCACCGAGCAGGACGCGCTCGACGTGGTCCGCCGGTTCCTCGGGTACCTGCCGAGCAGCGTCTTCGGGGTGCCGCCGGTGGCGGAGTGCGCCGATCCGCCGGACCGCCGCGACGACGTGTTGCTGCACGCGGTGCCGCGCGACACCCGCGCGCCGTACCGGATCGGGGAGATCCTGGACGCGATCTTCGACCGTGATTCGGTGCTGCCCTACGCCGAGTACGGCGGGGCGACCGTGACGGCGCTGGCCCGGCTCGACGGGCATCCGGTGGGCGTGATCGCGAACGACCCGCTGCGGGGCGCCACCATCTCCGCGGAGGGCGCGCAGGCCATCACCCGGCTCGTCGATCTCTGCGAGACCTTCCACCTACCGATCGTGAGCCTCACCGACCAGGGCGGGAACTCGATCGGCGCGGGCGCCGAGCGCCGCGCCACGATCCGCTACGGCGCGCGGGCGATCGCCGCGGTCTACCAGGCGCGGGTGCCGCAGGCCGAGCTCATCGTGCGCCGGGTGTTCGGCGTGGGCGGGGCGGGCATCGTCAACCGGCACCGGGCCGGCCGGACGTGGGCGTGGCCGTCGGGCAACTGGGGCTCGCTGCCCGCGCGCGGCGGCATCGAAGCCGCGTTCCGGGCGCACCTCGACACCGTCCCCGACCGGGACGCGGAGATCGAGCGGATCAGCCGGGAGCTGGCGCTGCTGGACTCACCGTTCCGCACGGCCGAGCACTTCGGGGTGCAGGACCTGATCGATCCCCGCGACAGCCGGGCGCTGCTGTGCGACTGGGTCCGCGACGCCTACCGGCTGCTCCCCGAGCTGCTCGGCCCGCCCGCGTTCGGGGCGCGCCCCTGAACGCCGCAGCACGAGCCACACACCGATGGCGCACAACGCGATCCCGGGCGCGGCCAGCGGGTGCGGCACGTCGCCGAACATCAGCCACGACCAGAGCATCGTCGTGGGCGGGGTGAGGTAGAGCAGGGTGCTCACGCGGGTGGCGCCGCTGCGCCGCAGGACCAGCAGGTACGACCCGTAGCCGCCGAAGGTGGACAGCACGATCACCCACGCGATCGCGCCCCAGAACCCGGGATCGGCCGGCGGCTCGAGCCGGCCGCCGATCGCCGCGGCCAGCGGGAACGCGATCGCCGCCGCGGTGACCTGCAGGGTGAGCGTCACGAAGGAGCCTTCCGGCGCCTGGAGCCGCCGCTGCCAGACGGTCGCGGCGGAGAGCGACAGCACGCCCAGCACCGGCAGCGCGAACGCCCACCACGGCGCCGATCCGGGCCCGATGTCACCCGCCACCACCAGCGCCACCCCGACGATGCCGGTGCCCAGGCCGACGCGCTGGGCCGGCGTGGTCCGTTCGCCGAGCAGCGGCGCCGCCGCGATGGCGACCACCAGCGGCTGCAGCGCGGCGATCAGGGCCGTCGTGCCCGCCGGCACTCCGAGCCCGACGGCGCTGACGATGCAGCCCAGGTAGCCGACCTGCGCGAGCATGCCCAACCCCAGCTGGCGGCGGGGCGCGCCGCGGGGGATCGCGATGCGCCGGATGGCGATCACGGCCCACACCAGGCCGACGGCCACGACGTAGCGCCAGGCCAGGAGAGTGTCGGCGGCCGCGTACCGGGTGCCCAGCTCGGCGCCGATGAACCCGGAGCTCCAGAAGAGCACGAAGGCGGCGCCGAGTAGCGCATTCCGGTTCATGTCTCGCAGGTAACCATACCGGTCGGTATACTCGCAGTGGACTTGAACCGAGCAAGGAGGTGTCCTGTGCCACTCACTCCCGCCGGCGAGCGCCTGCTCGCGGCCGCGGCCGAGCTGTTCTACCGGCGCGGCATCCGCGCCGTCGGCGTCGACCTGATCGCCGAGACCGCCGGCACCACCAAGAAGACCCTCTACGACTGCTTCGGCTCGAAGGACGCGCTGGTCGCGCTCTACCTCGAGCACCGCATGGCCCGCTACCAGGCGTTCCTGGCCGAGCGGATGGCGCCGCTGCCACCCGGCCCCGGCCGCATCCCAGCCGTCTACGACGTGCTGGCCGAGTGGCTGACCGACGCCGATCGCGGCTGCGGCTTCGTCAACGCCTACGCCGAGATCGGCGGCACCGGGCACCCCGGCGAGGCCGTCGTCCGCGCGGAGAAGGACGCGATGCGCCGGTACTTCGTCGAGCTCGTCGTCGAGGAGGGGTTCCCCGCGCAGCTCGGCAGCGAGCTGCACCTGCTCTACGAGGGTGCCTCGGTGATGGCCACCGCCGGTGGGGACCCCGGCGCGGTGGAACTCGCCCGGGAGTCGGCACGGCGGCTCGTCCATCTGGCGGGACGAGCGGTTGCGGATGCCCCGTTGCCGGCGTAGCTCTCCATAGATGATCGACGATCCTGCGACGGCGCGGGCGGCGGTCGCCGCCCGACTCGACCGGCTCCCGGTGACCCGACTGCACCGCTACCTGGTGGCCGTCGTCGGCGTCGCCACGTTCTTCGACCTCTACGACCTGTTCCTCGGCGGCACCGTCGCGACGGTGCTGACGCAGGACTTCGGCGTGGCGAAGGACAGCCTCGACGCGAAGCTGATCCTGGCCTCGGCGTTCCTCGGCGCGTTCGTCGGCGCCATGACGCTGGGCAGGCTGGCCGACCGGATCGGCCGCCGCCGCGCGTTCCTGCTCACCCTGGGCATCTACTCGCTGTTCACGCTGCTCGGGGCGTTCTCGACCGAGGTGTGGATGCTTGTGCTGTGCCGGTTCCTCGCCGGGGTGGGCATCGGCGGCGAGCTGCCGCTCGCCGACGCCTACCTCGCCGACCTGCTGCCCGCCCGCTCCCGCGGCCGGGCGCTGGCCTGGGCGTACACGATCGGCTTCTGCGGGGTGCCCGCCGCCGGGTTCTTGGCGCGGGCGCTGGTCCCCACCGCGCCGCTGGGCATCGAGGGCTGGCGCTGGCTGTTCGTCGTCGGGGCGCTCGGCGCGGTGATCGTGTGGCTGCTGCGTATGCGGCTGCCGGAGTCACCGCGGTGGCTGGCGGCGCAGGGCCGCACCGAGGAGGCCGAGGCGATCGTCGCGCGGCTGGAGGCCGCGGCGCCGCAGCCGTTGCCGGAGCCCGAGCCGGTGGCGCCCGAGCCGGAACCGGCGTCGGCGTGGGCGCTCACCCGTCCGCCGTGGCGGCGTCGCGCCGTGATGTTGTACGTCTTCCAGGCGCTGCAGGCGTTCGGCTACTACGGCTTCGGCACGCTGGTGCCGCTCGTGCTGGCCGCCAAGGGCTTCGACGTGGTCACGTCGCTGGCGTTCGTCGCGCTCACGTTCCTGGGCTACCCGATCGGCTCCGCGCTCTCGATCCCGATCATCGAACGGGTCGAGCGGAAGTGGCTGATCGTGGGCAGCGCGCTCGGGATGGCGGTGTTCGGCCTGCTGTTCGGTTTCGCGACCTCGAACGTGGCGATTGTTCTGCTCGGCTTCGTCTACACCGCCACCAGCAACGTGTTCTCCAACGCCTTCCACACCTACCAGGGCGAGCTGTTCCCGACCTCGCTGCGCGCCACGGCGGCCGGCTCGGCCTACTCGCTGTCGCGGCTGGCGACGGCGGCGATGCCGTTCATCCTGGTCCCGGTGCTGTCCGGGGCCGGTCCGTTGGCGATGTTCGCCATCGTCGCCGCCGCGATGCTCGTGCTCGTCGTGGATGTGGCCGTGCTCGGCCCGCGCACGACGGGCCGTTCGCTGGAGTCGATCAGCCCCGGCTGACCTCGACGGTGACGTGCTCGACGTACGGGGCGCCGTCGAAGAACGGGCCGACGACCCCGCGCCACTTCCCGAAGTTCTCCGACTCGCGGAAGCCCACCGTGTGCGCCTCGACGTCCTCCCACTCGATGATCAGCACGAACCGGGCGGGCGACTCGATGCTGCGGGTGAGCCGGGCGTTGTGGAACCCGGGCGTGGCGGACACGAACTGCAGGCCCTGCTCGACGGCGGCCGGGAACTCGTCGGCCCGGTCCGCGACGACCTTGAAGTCGGCGATTTCGAGGATCATGAGCGCGAGCCTACGGTGGCAGGATCGCTGCCATGGAGCACATTCCCGCACCGCGGACGTTGCTGGACGGGCTCGCCATGGTCGAGTCCGGCCGCTGGCACGACGGGCGGCTCTGGTTCGCCCACTGGGGCGTCGGCGAGGTCGTCGCCGTCGACCTGGACGGCACCGCAGAAGTCATGGCCCCCGGACCGCCCCAGATGGGCTGGGCCATCGACTGGCTGCCCGACGGCCGCCTGCTCACCAGCGGCCCGGAACTGACCCGCCACGAACCGGAGGGCACCGCCGTCCGGCACAGCGAACGCGGCGGCAACGAGATCGCCGTCGACGCCCGCGGCCGGACGTACGTGAACGGCGCCGACTTCGACTTCCTCGGTGGTGGTGCGCCGAAGCCCGGCTGGATCGAGCTCGTGGAGCCCGACGGCAGCCACCGCGAGGTCGCCGGCGACATCCAGTTCCCCAACGGCATGGTGATCACGCCAGATGGCACCACGCTCGTCGTCGCCGAGTCGTTCGCCGGGCGGCTGTCCGCCTTCACCATCCAGGACGACGGCTCGCTCGCCGACCGTCGCGTCTGGGCGGAGGGGCTGGGCCCGGACGGCATCAGCGTCGACGCCGGCGGGGCGATCTGGGTGCAGACCGCCGACACCCACTCAGAAGACCCGGATGCGCCCCAGGGCGCGGTCGTGCGGGTGCTGCCCGGTGGCGAGATCACCCACCGCGTCGAGACCCCGATGCCGTGCTTCGCCTGCGCGATCGGCGGGCCGAACGGCCGTCACCTGTTCCTGCTGTGCAACGAGTGGGAGGGCATCGATCGCGCGGAGGAGGTGCTCGCCCGCCGCTCGGCCCGGATCCTCGTCACCGAGGTCCCCTGACCCCACCCGGCGAGTTGGCCATCTCGACAGGGCGAGTTGGCCGGTTCACCAGTGCGCCGGCAGCCGGGCCGGCGCACCGCACGGGTGTCGTTGATCAAGGGCAAAATGTCGCTCGTCGATCTTGTTCGACGACCTTTTGTCCTTGATCAACGCCAATTGGCCCCTGACCGCGACCCTGCTCCCGTTGGACAGGCTGACTCGCCGGTGCTGGCGGGTCAGCCTTGTTCGGCCGCCCGCTTCCGTCGCTTCCCCTCGTGCATGGCGATCACCCGCGCCACCGGGATGGTGTGCCCCTCCTCGACGAGATCGGCCGGCAGCTCCTGCGGCGCGGGCATGCGCTCGTGCCACGGATCGGTGTCGCCGAGCCGCTCGACCGCGGTGTGCAGCGTGAAGTCGGCCGGGGTGACGTTCTCCAGTTCGTCCCAGTCCAGCGGGAATGAGACGGGCACCCCGGGTCGGATGCGCGGGCTGTAGGCGGCCGCGACCGTGGCTCCGTGCGCACGGGTGGAGTCGAGGAAGACCTTGCCCTCCCGCTCCTCCTTCACGTACGCGGTGGTGCCGGCGGCCGGGTCGACGCGCTCGGCCCGCGCGGCCAGTGCCCGGGTGGCCGCTGCGGCGTCGTCGCCGGACGTGCCGTCGGCGAGCGGCACCATCACGTGCACGCCCTTCGATCCGCTGGTCTTGAGCGCGCCGGCGAGACCGGAGTCCGCGAGCGCCTGGCGCACGGAGTGCGCGGCCGCCACGACGTGGCCGAAGTCGTCACCCTCGGGCGGATCGAGGTCGAGCACCAGGTAGGTGGGTGATTCGGCGCCGATCCGGTACAGCGGCGCGTGGTACTCCACGGCCCGCTGGTTGCCGAACCACAGCAGCGTGCGCCGGTCGCCGCACACCGGGTAGGTGATCTCCCGCTTCGACGCGAACGACCACACCGGGGTCGTCGCGATCCAGTCCGGCGCGTACTTGGGCAGGTTCTTCTGCATGAACGGTTCCTGCCCCACCCGCACCCGCATCACCGACAGGGGACGCTCGGCGAGCTCGGGCAGGAACCGATCGGCCACCGCGTCGAGGTAGTCGACGAGATCGCGCTTGGTGGCCTCGGCACCGTCGAAGAGCGGCTGGTCGAGGTTGGACAGCTCGACGCCGTGCCGCTCTTCCTTCGGCTGTTTCGCGGGACTCATGCGGGCTTCCTGTGATGCAGCTGCACGGCGCCCAGCTTGCCGTCGGTGATCTCCGCTGTCATCCACGTGAACGTCGGCTGCCGCCGCCGGTCGGTGGGCGAGCCCGGGTTGAGCAGCCGCAGCCCGGTGGCCGCCCCGGGGGATGGAAGGCCCGACGGAGGAGGGCCGGGGCGGGTGAAGAAGGTGTCCCACGGGATGTGGCTGTGGCCGAAGACCAGCACGTCGACGTCCGGGTAGGCGCGGGCGCAGCGCTGCTCGCGGCCCTGGGCGCTGCCGGTCTCGTGCACCACCGCCAGCCGCACGCCGTCCAGCTCGGCGCGCGCCACCTCCGGCAGCCGTGCGCGCAGCTCGGGGCCGTCGTTGTTGCCGTAGCACCCGATCACCCGCGACGCCACGGCCTCGAGGTCGTCCAGCAGGTCGGCGGTGACCCAGTCCCCGGCGTGCACGACGACATCGGCCGCATCGACGGCCACCCACAGCTCGGCCGGGATCGGCCGGGCGTGGGTGTCGGAGATGATCAGGAGCTTCAGCTCACGCCGACCAGGTCGACGACGAAGATCAGCGTCTCTCCGGGCTTGATCGCGCCGCCGGCGCCGCGGTCGCCGTAGCCCAGGTGCGGTGGGATCACCAGTCGGCGGCGCCCGCCGACCTTCATGCCCTGCACGCCCTGGTCCCAGCCGGCGATGACGCGGCCGGTGCCGAGCGGGAAGCGCAGAGTCTGGCCGCGGTTCCAGGACGCGTCGAACTCCTCGCCCGTGGAGTGCGCCACACCGACGTAGTGCACCTCGACGTTGCGGCCCGCAGTGGCCTCGGCGCCATCGCCGACCGAGATGTCCTCGGTGACGAGGTCGGAGGGGGCGGGTCCGTCGTGCGGATCGACATCCGGTCGGGTGAGAGCCACGGGGCTACCTCCAGCGTTGGGAGCCCCAAGCGTGCCAGAGCCCATTTCGGGGGGTAGACCTGACACGTGCCCGAACCCGATCCCCGCCGGTGGAAGGCCTTGTCCGTCACGTTGACGGCGGGGTTCATGAGCTTGCTCGACGTGAGCATCGTGTCGGTGGCGCTGCCGTCCATGCAGCAGGGGCTGGGCACGAGCCCGGCGGAGATCCAGTGGGTGGTCTCCGGCTACGCGTTGACCTTCGGGCTGGCGCTGGTGCCCGCCGGCCGGCTCGGCGACGCGATCGGCCGGCGCACCATGTTCCTGGGGGCGCTGAGCCTGTTCGTGATCTGCAGCGCGGCCGCCGGCGCCGCCCCGAACCCGACACTGCTGGTGGTCGCACGGCTCGCGCAGGGCCTGGCCGCGGGGGCACTCGCACCGCAGAACTCGGGGCTCATCCAGCAGCTGTTCAGCGGAGCCGAGCGCGGCCGCGCGTTCGGCTTCTTCGGCGCCACCGTCGGCATCTCCACCGCTGTCGGGCCGCTCACCGGCGGGCTGATCCTGGCGCTGGCGGGCGGGCCGGACGGCTGGCGGTGGATCTTCTTCGTCAACGTGCCGATCGGGGTGCTGGCGCTCGTGCTGGCCGCCCGCCTGCTGCCGCGGGGCGGCACGGGGCGCCGCGAACACATGGACCTGGTCGGCGTCGCGCTGCTCGGTGGCGCGGTGCTCGCCGCACTGCTGCCGCTGGTGCTAGCCGAGGCCGGCGGGCTGGCCGAGCTGTGGTGGCTCTTCCCGCTCGCCGTGGTGCTGGCCTACGTGTTCGTCATCTGGGAACGCCGGGTGATCGCCCGCGGCCGCCCGCCGCTGCTGAACATCGCGCTGCTCACCGGCACCCCCGGCTACGCGACCGGGCTGGCGCTGGGCAGCGTCTACTTCATCGGGTTCTCCGGGATCTGGCTGGTGTTCGCGCTCTACTTCCAGAACGGGCTGGGCTACACCCCGCTGCAGTCCGGGCTGGCCGTCACGCCGTTCGCACTGGGGAGCGCGGCGTCCGCGGTGGTCGGCGGCCGGCTCGTCGCCCGCTGGGGGCGGCGCCTGACCGTCCTCGGGCTGAGCCTGGTGGTCGCCGGCCTCGCGATCACGGCGGTCGTGCTGTGGCTGGCACCGGCCCCGGTGGCCGGGATCGCGGTCACGCTGCCGCTCCTGGTCGCCGGGATCGGCGGCGGGTGGGTGATCTCGCCCAACACCACCATGACCTTGCGCTACGTACCGGTCGTCATGGCCGGCTCGGCCGGTGGCGCCCTGCAGACCGGCCAGCGGATCGGCGCCGCGTTCGGCGGCGCCGGGCTGGCCGGACTGTTCTACGTCCTGCTGGGAGCGGCCGGCGGGTCCTATCCCGCCGCCGTCGCCATCTCGATCGGGGTGGCTGCCGTCATCGGCACCGGATCGCTGGCGATCGGCGTCTACGAGTGGCGCACCGACCGGCGCGCCGCGATGACCGATGTCCCGGAACCGGTGCCCGTGGTGGAGCACTAGCTACTCGGCGACACCCAGCGCGTCCTTGAGGAACCGGACTTGCAGGAGCAGCAGGTTCTCCGCCACGACCTCCTGCGGCGTCATGTGCGTGACCCCGGAGAGCGGCAGCACGCTGTGGGACCGGCCCGCTGCCAGCAGCGCCGAGGACAGCCGCAGGGTGTGGGCGGCCACGACGTTGTCGTCGGCGAGTCCGTGCACGAGCAGCAGCGGCCGGGTGAGCTTGCCCGCGTCCTCGATGAGCGACGAGCGTGCGTAGGCGTCGGGATCGCCGTCCGGGGTGCCCAGGTAGCGCTCGGTGTAGTGGGTGTCGTAGAGCGCCCAGTCGGTGACGGGGGCGCCGGCGACCGCCGCGTGGAACACGTCGGGGCGGCGCAGCACCGCCAGCGCAGCGAGGTAGCCGCCGAACGACCAGCCGCGGACGCCCACCCGGTCCAGGTCCAGATCGGGGTGCTCCTTCGCGAGCGCCTGCAGGGCCTCCACCTGGTCGTCGAGGACGGGTCCGGCGAGATCGCCGTGCACCGCCCGCTCGAAGGCGGGGCCCTTGCCGGGGGTGCCACGCCCGTCCACGACGACGACGGCGAAGCCCTGCTCGGCGAACCACTGGCTGGTCAGGTACGCCCGACGGGCGGCGAGGACGCGTTGCGCGTGCGGCCCGCCGTAGGGGTCCATGAGCACCGGCAACCGGGTGCCCGGCCGGTGCCACGACGGCAGGAGCAGCGCGGTCGGCAGGCCGCGTTCGGTGACCATGGCGAGCCGCGGGGCAGGCTCCAATCCCGGCAGATCGGCCAACGACGCCACCGTCCACGTCGCGTCGCCGCGGCGCACGGTGGTGACGGTCGCGTCCTCGTCGAGGGTCTGCGCGGCCACGACAAGCGTGCCCCCGACGAGCCGGCCGGCGTGCACCCCGGCTCCTGACGTGCGTTCCACCAGTCCGTCCGGGCTCCACGTCCACAACCCGACCGACGCCGGATCGGTGCCCGCGCGCAGCAGCACCACCTCCCCGTCGACGTCGGAGACCCCGCGCACCTGCAGGCCGTCGGGGGTGACCGGCTCGCCGTCGACGGTCAGCCGGCGGGTGCCGCCACGCTCCTCGACGTCGAGCAGGGCACCGGAGGGCAGCACGGCCGGCACCCCGGGGACGACGTCGACCCAGGTCGGGTCGGTGCGCTCGGTCAGCAGGGTGGTGGCCCCGGTCGCCGGGTCGACGGTGAACGTGCGCAGTGCCCGCTGGTCGCGCGGCTGCACCACGATGACGAGGCCGCGCGCGTCCCACGTGACGTCGACGAGGTACTCGTCGCGGGCGGTGTCCCATTGCACCGGCGTGCGCTGCCCGGTACGGCCGATGATCTCCGCCGTGACCCGCGCGTTCGGGGTGCCGGCCGCCGGGTAGGCGACGACGGTGGGGGTGCGGTCGGGGTTGGCGGGGTCCGCGATGTGCCAACGCTGCACCGGGCTCTCGTCCACGCGCGCCACCAAGAGCGACTCGCCGTCGGGCGCCCACCAGAACCCGCGCATGCGCCCGATCTCCTCGGCGGCGGCGAAGTCGGCGAGACCGTAGGTCACCCCGGGCCCGTCCGGCTCGGCGATCACGGCGGTGGTGCGGGAGCCCAGGTCGTGGACGTGCAGCGCGCCGCCGGAGACGTACGCGATGTGCCGTCCCGTCGGGTCCGGTCGCGGATCGATCACTCCACCCGGGGTCTCGACCAGCCGGGGCGACAGAGCCGCCGCGAACTCGGCCACGTACAGCTGCCCACCGAGCGGGAACGCCGCCATCGTCACGGGCCGGTCGGTGGCGTAGCCGACCACTCCGCCGGCCTGCTCGCGGCTGCGCTCGCGTCGCGCCCGCTCCTCCGGCGGCAGGTCGGCGTCCCCCACCCGGTCCAGCGTCGCCGGGTCGGCGACCAGCCGCTCGTCACCCGTGCTCAGGTCCAACGTCCACAGGCACGTCACCGGATCGGTGCCACCCCTGCTGCGCAGGAATACGATCCGGCCGCCGTCGGGTGAGACGGTGAACGTGCGCGGAGCGCCGAGGGTGAAGCCCCGGGTACGGGCCTGGCGGCGAGGGAAGCTGTCGGTCACACCGGGGAGTCTGCCCGGCGGGCGCGGACGGGTTGATCGGGACCGGTCCCGATGGGTCCGTGGCTACTGTCCCGCCATGATCACTCGCCGCCGGACGGCCGCGGCACTGTGCGCATCGGTCGCCGCCGCGGTGCTCGCCGGGTGCGCGGCTCCGGCCCCCGCCCCGTTGCCGACCGATCCATTCGCCGCCGCGCTCGTCCGGCTCGACGGCAGGGTGCGCGGCTACGTCGAGTTCGTCGACCCGCGGGTGCTCGCCGCCGGCGCTGGTGCGTGGTCCGATGCGGGCGGCGCCGGGAGCCTGGCGATGTACGCCGATCGGCTGGCCGAGCGGCTGCGCATCGACGTCCGGCGGGCCGACTGGACGGTCACGGCGAGCGCCGGCGGCCCGTCGATCACTCTGGTTGCGGGCGGCCAGGACCCGGACGCGATCCGCACCGCGGCCACGGGCGCCGGCTGGGTGGGCACCGACGTGCTGCGCCGCGACCTGGCGTTGGACGAGCCGCTGACGGTGCAGGCCGGCGCGGTGCGACCGACCGGCCACGATGTCGTCGTCGGCGGTTCCGGTGCCCGGGTCGAGCTGGTGGACGGTCCCGGGCCGGCGCTCGCCACCGATCCCGTGATCGCGGCGCTGCGCGACTGCCTCGGCACCGGAATCGCAGTCGCCGGCATCTACCGCCGCGACGGCGAGCCGGTGTTCGCCGCCGGCATCCGGCCGGCGTCGGGTGATCCGGCGGGCACCGTGAGCACGGTCTGCGCCGCGCACCCGACGGCCGCTGCGGCCGGCGAGCGGGTCGCCGCGTTCCGGGCCGAAACGGCGCCCGGTGCGGCTGCGCCGTGGGGTGGCGCGCTCGTCGAACCTCAGATCGAGCAGCTCGGCGGCCCGGCGAACGTCGTGCGCCTGACCGGCCGGAACGCCGCGCACCGCCCGCCGGTGTTCCTCGTGGCGCAGATGGCCAGGCGGGATCTGCCGGGCGGGCTCGGCTGAGGCCCTATGCCACGCAGGGCACGTTCTCCGCGCTGATCACCCTGGCCGAGGGATCCGGCGACCCGGTCGGGGTGGCGGCCGGGCTCGCGCTCGGAGTGGGCGTGGCGGTGGCCGCTCGGGCGGCGGCCGCCGGGGTGCGTGCCTCGTCGGACATCAGTGCTGTGGCGAACTCACGCACGGCCATCCGGTCGATCTGCACCGCGATCCCGTCGACGGGGGTCTCCAGATCGGGCCGGCCGGTGGGGATGGTGTGCAGGGTGAGCCGGTCGAGCTGCAAGGACCGCACCTGGGT
>Ga0307513_10005018_pt1 | contig 17540 bp, 23 predicted proteins | sample 15_EM_MG_FD_202174 | JGI IMG/M metagenome (GOLD analysis project Ga0307513, IMG submission 202174) | Populus trichocarpa ectomycorrhiza microbial communities from riparian zone in the Pacific Northwest, United States - 15_EM | ecosystem: Host-associated > Plants > Roots > Unclassified | place... | reverse complement strand
TAAATAATATATGTATGAGGGGATTACAACTTTTCCGCGCACTGTACAACTTTTCCGCGCACTGTACAAATATTTCCGCGCATAATATATATTTCCGGGAATATTTCCTAGAACGGACAGCCATAATTCCTAGGATTCTCTATTATAGAACAAGTACTTTTCGGGGTGTTCGATATCAGAAACCTGATCATAAGCATTCCCCCCAGTCTTGTTTTCGAGGAGTCTTGCACCTCATACAAGGAACGGGTCACCGGTCGAGTTCTGGTCAAGTAGGAAGCAGTACCCGTCGCATCTTAAGCAATGTCATTTCTGCGGCGGTTCATACCCCAGGTTATCCGCCATCTCATTCTCGACAATGACTGGATTGGCGTTTTGTGAGAGAAGACGGTAGTGGAGAGGAAAAGGCATATGACGAGGGCATCCAGTGCTTGCTTTCCTGCGGGTGTTAGCGCGACAACGATTGCTGGGTGGGGTTAAAGGGGCGTTGGTGTATGTCACATAAATTTGCACCCTCCGCGGGGCGGGACAAGGTGATAAGATTCTTACAACAATGATAAAGATAGGGGCAGCGAAAGGAGGAATTACAACGAAATGTCAGACAGCGAAGTACTGTCTAATACAACTCGATCGGAACCTCGCCTGAAGTCTCTACTTCTTTCCAGAGCCTCTCCCTTTCTTTCGTTTCTGGAGAGTTTTGTTCAGCAATGGCCCCCGGGAACTCCATCACGGTGTCAATGTAAGCCAGCGCCCAGGCCCCATTACCGACCTTGGTACCACCTAAGACACGTCGCTTGGCCGAGGAATCCACCAGGGATTCCCACCGAGCTGTGGTTGGTTGTGTGTCAGCTCGATCTGAAATGAGACGTAAGTGAATTAATGTTTGGTAGAATGAGAAATAACGAACATTGGATGACATTTGCATGTGGTTCGTAGACCCCCAAAGCGGGTGTTCGATCCTCGAATCCAACTTTGCGCTTTTTGCTTTTCGGCTTGATTGGCTCAACAGCCTCGCTCTTTTCATCTTCATTTTCACCATCACCGTCGTCTTCCTCCTCTTCTTCGTAGGTTTTCTGATGATTGTATGATGGAGGTAAGAGAGCGCCACCCATCACCAAGCCATCGACGCCTTCGATGACTCTGACAGCCTCTTTCCTTTGTTTCGTCCAATTCTCGTTAGCCTCAGCCACCCGAGTCGCCATCATCCACATCCAGTTATCTTCTGCTACCCCATCTCGGGACAGAAGGCTCTTCCGCACCGCGTTCAAAGGCCCATCGCTATATGGCCCCCATCCACTAGCGCCAAAGATGGTCGTAGGACCCCCAGCGCGGTAGATGCCTCCGCCGCTTCCACCTCCGCGTTCGGGTTTATTCGACGCACCCGCAGCAGCAGTGGCATTCAATGCGGAGAGCTCATTCGAGTGGTGTGTCGCGTTGGGGTCGGGAAGCTCTCCTACCAGATCGCCGGCTTTCAACCCGCGAGCGGTGATTTCTTCTAGAACTCGTTCCTCGTCATAGTCATCTGTGACCCATCGGCCATCTAATTGCGCGTTAGACTTGAGGGAGGTTCGGCGGAGTTTTCACGTACCAAGGATCATTTTACTACCGTGCAGCTTGTAGGCACTTCGTGCTGTGATAAGGGTGACACTTCTTGTGCGCAAGTGAGAACCAAGTTTGCCTTCTGAAATGAGGTAGTCTTTCTCTGGTTGTGTAGCATTAAGTTTGAGGGCGAGGAGGTTGCGTCGGAAATAGTACAATGAGTCGCGGAAGCCAGAAGTACGCGCGGCATCGATAGCTAGCATGTATTTTCGTTCAGGATGTCGGTTGGGAATGACAAAAGTTGACGCCTTGAAACGACGGCCTGGCAAAACGATGGAGTCAAACCAATAAATCCAAAAAATCAATAATGGCTAGGCACCTCCGAGCAGATTTCCGAATTTATCGATTTTCTCGTCGCCCTTGGGGTTATCCTCCGTAACGAACTCGTCGCCGTCGATGATGTGCACCTGTCCTTGAATTTTTCTGAACGGCTTCCCTCCACCCATTGGCGCCTCTTTCTCGACTTCTTCCGGCTCCAAAGTCATACCCTCACCGCCCTCGTTGTCAGCATCGTTCTCGTTTCCAGGCTCTCCGTCGGCATCGCTGTCGTCGTCGTTGCGCTTTGGTAGCCTGATCATTAACGAACCAACTCCACCGCGAGGGCGGCCCCGTCCCCGACCTCGCCCTCGCCCACGCGCGCGCGGCGTGCTCGTCCCACTCCCTGTGCCAGTTCCCCGTCCCCGACCTCTAGGTCGTCCGCGGGGTCTGGGCACAGTCATGCCCGCGAAGTTTTCCGGCTCACCCCCCTCATGTACTGTTTGTGTCATGTTGTCATCTTGGTCTACATCCATGGCGTTGTCGTCTTCGTGCTCTGCATCGGCATCGGCATCGTCGTCCTGGTCGTCGTCTTCCCCTCCGGATCCCATTTCGCTAGTCGGCGTCTGCGCAGCGGATGAGGTTGCGGTCGCATTTCGGACAGAGGACTGTCGGGGTTTAATGACGATTTTGGGTACTGTAGACTTCGTTTATAAGATATGACATCAGCGAAAAAATAAATAGGGTGAAGAATACTCGAAAAAACGTACAGTCATAAGTTTCGTTTCAAAACGCGTTTGCGTAGAAATTCTGTTCTGTTCAGATTGGTTCGTTTTTCCGCGTCAAAAAAACTAAAGGGAGTTGAACGGAAGATCCGAGGGTCTTTACAACGAGCAAAATTACCCAAAGCCTCTAAAAGAAATGGCTCGTTGGCAGGGTGTTGAGTGGGTTGAATTGAAAGGTGACAATCCAAATCGAGTAAATTTCAGGTACGTGTATCACGTGATGCACGTCTCGCGTAGCATCTCCTATCGCAGAGGCAATGGACTCTGGAGACTGGGGGCATTTAAATTGCGTTGCTCCGAGTGAAGCAATATCGTGGCATCCTATCTGAACTCGAACAAGGGCATATCCAGCGAGACATTGACAACCGGAAATCGTTAACACCCAGCGAACGACAACTTGAAGAACGACAGCTTTCAATTTCAGGCGGACTCTAGAGTTATTCATGCTTTAAAACACGAAAGCAAGAAGCAATAATTTTGCAGGTAATAATAATAGTCAAAATGTCCATCAATGTCAGGTCCATATCGTAAGTACGTGCGTCGTAAACAAAAGCATATGCAAGGCGGAATGTGAGAAAGGAGTAATGCGATAATACCTTAAACCAAGCGCTTCCCCCAAATAAAACCAAGAAAACCGCGCAACCATTATGAATATTGTTTCTGATAACTTGGCGCAACATACGCTTCGTCGTAATCCACACTCTTCACTGGGGCGTAAGTAGGAGCAGCGTCCCGTGCCGCGGCCTTTCTCGACGATCCCCTCCGAATACAGCCAAGAACACCAAGGACGAGGAGAATCAGACCAATCAATACATTGGCGCCAAGCAGGCAGATGACGGCCAAGCCGTATTTCTTTACCATTTCACCGTCAACCGTAAATGAGAGGGCGGGGTTGCTTTCAGAGACCAATTTTTTTCCCCCCGATTTCAAGTCGTCTGGTGGAGTTTCGTTGGCATCAATACTGGTTGATGTGGGCATGCCGACGACATCCGTCGCGGTGGGGGTGATACCTGTGGAGGTTGGGCGGGTTGGATCGCCACCAGCCTTAAGGAAGTCGACGAGGGTAGCAGGATCGATTTCGGGAGGAAGAGTTGACATAGTCTTGCCACGGATACTGGCAACTTGGGAGATGGCCTTGGGTGGGTCGACTTCCGAAAGAAGTTGGATGTATGGGTCGCCCGTGGGATTATCCCCAAAATCGAATCTAAAAGAGAGGTCAGATGCTGGATCTAACGGATAATGAATGAGGAACATACACAGCATACACGTTGCGAAGGAATGCATCTCCGAGAGAGAGATCGAAATCTCCTAGGCCCCAGTTATCGATTCCACTGAAGGAGGAAGCACAAACTACCCAATCTTTTCCATCGATGGTGAATGGGTCACTAATAATGCTCAGGTCGAGAGGATGGATGGGGTATTTTTCCCCCCTAGAGAAGGACGTTAGTACAAAGGTCAAACGTCCCAGAACGATGCACGACTCACCCAAATTGGACCTCGACGAGAATGGTGGTGTTGCATGGGATGAACCAAACTTGACCCGTGTCGTCACTATACTTGGCAGATCCTGGAACGCTGGAGTAGATCGCGTCGTGAATTGCAACGGGGAAAACCGACGTCGGGTCACCAGTGTCGAGAAGAGCTTGCGCGCTTCCTGTGGGGATGCCAGAAATCGTAGATTGCACTGGGACTACTTTGCCATCGACCGAGATACCCTCAAGTAGTATTGTCCATCGGTCTCCGCCTTTAGGATATTGTGGAAGCTTGGGCTTCTTAGCGACGCCTGCATATTTGTCGTCGTATTCGCCAATCGAAAGTGATCCGCCGCCGGTATCTTCGAGGTCGTCTGTGCGGGACAAGTCGATCGCAACGAAGTTGGGCTGCGACGGATTTTGGGCAAAGATATTCTTTAACACTGAGCGACCCCAAGTAGCATCCGGGCCGTAGAGGCTCTTGATTTTGCGGTTGATAGGCGAAACGTTAGAGAAATCAAAGCTGAGACCCAGAAAACCGTAAATCCCCAGCTCCTGCAATCCTGTGATGGTTGATTTGACGACGTTCACGAATGCCTGCTGGTCAATGTGGTAAGAGCCAAATTGGAGAGGAGAAACTCCAATTGTCCCTTTCGTTCCGTAGGTTCCATCACCGTAGAGGAGCTCTAGATCAATGCCGGTGTCGTTGAACTTGCCAATTCCACCGGGTGGATTCACCCTGAAAGAAATCGTCAGGAAGGGGTTCGAGTAGAGAATCATTTATCAAACAATATTTACCAAAGGTCCGTACTCCCAGTATCGATGGCAACTAGCACCTCTGTCAGAACAGAATAAGGCCAGATTCCAGGGAATTCGGCACAAATCAGGGTAATGCTCACCAACTTCGTTGATCGTAATGTTAATAACATACTGATTGTAAATGAGTACGAGAGATCGGAGCCAGCAGAGAGAATGTTGCGTACCCGAAAGTCCTTGACGTTCCCAAGATGTTCCTTCTGTGAGCTGCTGCCGAAAGAATATCTCGACGACCTAAAAGGAGTCGTCATACTGGCTCCTCTAGGTGCGCGCTTTTGAAACGGAAGCCTTAATGCATGTGTCGAACTCGAGAGTACAAGGAAGAGAGCGCCGAATGTAGCAAGCGACCCCTTCATGTCGGAAGAGAGTGAAGGGGAAGGAGAAAGAAACGGACAAGGGAGAAATTAGTGCACTTTATAAGGTTGCCGCATGTTAGGGTCGTGATGCACAGCCAGTTGTTCATCCAAGTCAGATACGTGATCTGCGATGAACAAGCCTGCACAAACATGTGGTTTTGGAGGTGAACGGGTTTTTGATTTCGGAGGCAGACGTCATGCATTTCTTTCGTCGGACTGTCCGTTCGACTTCCTTTAAGTCCAACATCTAGCATCTACAGAGGATGCCAGAACGAAAGCGATCTACGGTCCATCACATTCTTGGTGCAGCTGACAACGACTTTCCGTCCAGCCGCAATCCAGCCGTATCGACCAGAATAGTGCAATAAAATGTATAACTGTAGATTAAGGAAAGTGCAAGATACACTGTAGTTGTAGACGTCGATATTGCACTATTCTACAGTACGTGCTCAGGCTATAGGGAGATTCCTCTCCCCCTCGCGTAGTGCACTACATGTTCCCTCCCTTCCCCAATAGTGCACTACTCCCCTCCGTGGTCTGGGCATCGGTGCTCCCTCCCCTTGATCCCGGTCCTGGCGCGCACTCTGAGCGCCCATTGATGCGCTCTGGTATGTTTTCGACAGTGAAATGTAAATATAGATGATCTATAAATAGCTCCACATGGTGGTTCCTGCTCATTCGCGAGTTTGCCTCAGTTTGCCTCGCTCCCTATTGACCCAGCTCGCTGTCATAGAAAACGGGCGTTGCCGTGCCCCCCTATAGCAGGTAGCATTCCTCCAGTCCATCCTTGAGCCCTTATATCGACTCGGAGCTCAAGTACTCGTTGCTGGCCCAATTAATCTGTATACTTGCCTCCATTCCCTTGAATAGACCAGCGTAGTAGTACTTATTCTGCCCAGGGTCGGGTCCTGGCTGGCAATGAATGGTCACGGTGGACTAGACCGTATTGCACGATTTCTCGGAGGTATCCGATTTCTCCTTCCGGGGCCAGATGCACAATTTCTTCGTTATGGTATTGCACGATGTCTTCGAGACAGCCTCCCTTTCGCCCAGAAGCCTAGTGCACTACCACAGCAACAGCATTGCACAACACCTTAATTAGATCGCTGAGTAGATTTCATTTCGGGCTGTTTAGTGCACTAGTACCTCACAATGGCAGTATTGCACAATCTCATTGGGCCATCTGCTAGGAGATCCAGCGCATAACTCCCCTCGGTTTATAATCCGTTATTACACCGTGTTAGAAACACAGAATATATATACAAAATGTATTGAGGTGGTTCAGTTTCACCTCCATGGAAGCTCACGTTGGACTTAGTCTGACCGACTCTAGTAAGTACTGAATTACAGTTGGACTTTGCATTGCCAGTGGAGCCTTTTCCCGTTGGTGTCTTCTTTCGTGTAAACTCGTCCAGTATCTAATGGAAACGGGAAACAAGATTCAAATTTGACGGCAAGCTCACGTGGCAATCACACGTCCAAGATCGACCGATCTGACACCTCTTGGCAGATGCCACGTTCTAAGTTCTTCCGTGCAGTCAACGGTGCGGGAGGTCTTCGTTACCAACATCCCCAGCGCCACCTTTGGCGGAGGTCACAGGCGCTATTGCCACCTAATAAAAATATGGCCTGGAAGCCGATGTCCGATCAACAGATACCTGATACTAAGGAATCAATCGACCAAGGGGCAGGTTTATCAGGCCCGACATTAAGACTCATTCAAGTATATCAGTCTTCCAGTAGTGTGGGTAAAATATTCTCGGCCTACGAAGGCGTCATAGCCTAACCAATGTGCAAGCAAGCTATAGGTATCCCCAACATAGTGGCTTGTTTCTCAAATGATCAAAATCGGTGAAGGATTGTTGATGGGGTATGTCACGGTTTTGGCTGTGGCGACATAAAAGTTCTCTCCTTATATACCATAGCTAATACTCAAAAGCAAGGAGTGTTGTTGACGTGAGACAATGGCTTCAAGGTTGTGAAGCCTTAGCTAACCCTTTCTGTTTTGCCAATTAGCATGTATTAATGATCATGATAGGATCTTGAACTTGAAGCAATATTCAAATGACTTGAAGTTGCTTGGCGAACTGCATCATTCCCATTTGAAATTTCCGCTCCTCCCTGTTCCAACTCGGTCTGCTGACTGTCACATATCTCAAGGTAGACATACCCAGAGACTATACTCCAAATCTGGGGCGGAAGGGCCAAGCTTTGCTCAAGCTAGAGCAAAAATCCATGTTTTTCGTTGCGATTTTAGTAAGTTATTTATAGCGCTTGTGATTGGTTGGCACATGCCTGAATTTCGAGTTGGGGGTATTACCCATCGTTCCTGCCTCTCAAAATTACATAGCACTAATCTAATCAAGGTCTCGCGACTCTGGAGAAGAAAGCAGGTGTTTTGGGCCGTATCTGAGTGTTCTGTAGGGTCAACCAAGAATATTTCAGCAGATTGTTATTCGTAAGATGATTGGCTCTTGTAAACGGCCCGGCGATCATCCCTTCCTGTGGTTGTTTGGTGGGTGTATTTAACGCACCAAACAGCCCGAATCCTCAGAAAACTGTTGAACGGTATACTGTACATTAATTTTCCTTGAGTTGTATTTGCCAATGGCATTGGGAACTTCCAAAAGTCTCCTCATGGCAACAAGGCCCTCTTGATTTATACAACATCAACTGCTCAGGCTGTCCTGTAGGATTGCATTCGGAAGGAACGACTAAACTGTTGGCTCGTTGGCAGGGCGTTGAGTGGGTTGAATTGAAAGGTGACAATCCAAATCGAGTAAATTTCAGGTACGTGTATCACGTGATGTCACGTCTCGCGTAGCATGCAATGGACTCTGGAGACTGGGGGCATTTAAATTGCGTTGCTCCGAGTGAAGCAATATCGTGGCATCCTATCTGAACTCGAACAAGGGCATATCCAGCGAGACATTGACAACCGGAAATCGTTAACACCCAGCGAACGACAACTTGAAGAACGACAGCTTTCAATTTCAGGCGGACTCTAGAGTTATTCATGCTTTAAAACACGAAAGCAAGAAGCAATAATTTTGCAGGTAATAATAATAGTCAAAATGTCCATCAATGTCAGGTCCATATCGTAAGTACGTGCGTCGTAAACAAAAGCATATGCAAGGCGGAATGTGAGAAAGGAGTAATGCGATAATACCTTAAACCAAGCGCTTCCCCCAAATAAAACCAAGAAAACCGCGCAACCATTATGAATATTGTTTCTGATAACTTGGCGCAACATACGCTTCGTCGTAATCCACACTCTTCACTGGGGCGTAAGTAGGAGCAGCGTCCCGTGCCGCGGCCTTTCTCGACGATCCCCTCCGAATACAGCCAAGAACACCAAGGACGAGGAGAATCAGACCAATCAATACATTGGCGCCAAGCAGGCAGATGACGGCCAAGCCGTATTTCTTTACCATTTCACCGTCAACCGTAAATGAGAGGGCGGGGTTGCTTTCAGAGACCAATTTTTTCCCCCCCGATTTCAAGTCGTCTGGTGGAGTTTCGTTGGCATCAATACTGGTTGATGTGGGCATGCCGACGATATCCGTCGTTGTGGGGGTTGGGTGGGTTGGGCTGCTACCAGCCTTAAGGATGTCGACGAGGGTAGCAGGATCGATTTCGGGAGGAAGGGTCAACATAGTTTTGCCACGGATACTGGTAACTTGGGCGATTGCCTTGGCGGGGTCGGTTTGCGAAAGAAGCTGGATGTATGGGTCGCCAGTGGGATTATCTCCAAAATCGAATCTAAAAGAGACGGTCAGATGCTGGATCTAACGGATAATGAATGAGGAACGTACACAGCATACACGTTGCGAAGGAACGTATCGCCCAGAATGATATCGAAATCACCTTGGCCATAGTTGTCGATTCCCTTGAATGTGGAAGCACAAGTTACCCAATCTTGTCCATCGATAGGGAACGGGTTACTAATGGTGCTCAGGTCGAGAGGATGGATGGAGTATTTTTCCCCCCTAGAGAGTGACGTCAATAACAATGGCCAATGTCCCAGAACGATGCATGACTCACCCAAATTGGACCTCGACGTGAGTGGTGGTGTTGCATGGGATGAACCAAACTCGACCCGTGTCGTCACTATACGAAGCAGCTCCAGGAACGCTGGAATAGATCGCGTCGTGAATCGCAACGGGGAAGACCGCTGTCGGGGCACCAGTGTCGAGAAGAGCTTGCGCGCTTCCTGCGGGGACGTCAGCGATCGTAGATTGCACTGCAACTGCTTTGCCATCGACCGAGATACCCTCGAGTAGTATTGTCCATCGGTCTCCGCCTTTAGGGTATTGCGGAAGCTTGAGCTTCTCAGCGACTCCCGCATATTTGTCGTCGTATTCGCCAATCAAAAGCGATCCGCCATTGGTATCTTCGAGGTCATCCGTGCGGGTCAGGTCGATGGCAATAAAGTTGGGCTGCGACGCATTTTGGGCAAAGATATTCTTCAACACTGAGCGACCCCAAGTAGCGTCCGCGCCATACAGGCTTTTGATTTTGCGGTTGATAGGCGAAGCGGTAGAGAAATCAAAGCTGAGACCCAGAAGACCGTAAATCCCCAGCTCCTGAAATCCTGTGATGGTTGATTCGACGACGTTCATGAATGCTTGCTCCCCAATGTGGTAAGAGCCAAATTGAAAAGGCGCGACCCCAATAGTCCCATTCACTCCGTAGGTTCCGTCACCGTAGCGGAGCTCTAGATGAATGCCGGTGTCGTTGAACTTGCCAAGTCCACCGGGTGGTTCTACCCTGAAAGAAATCGTCAGGAAGTGGTTCAAGTAGAGAATCATTTATCAAAAAATATTCACCAAAGGTCCGTACTCCCAGTATCGATGGCAACTTGCACCTCTGTCAGAAAAGAATAAGGTTAGATTCCAGGAAATTCGGCATAAATCAGGGTAATGCTCACCAACTTCGTTGATCGTGATGTTGGTGACATACTGATTGTAAATGAGTACGATAGATCGGAACCAGCAGAGAGAATGTTGCGCACCCGAATGTCCTTGACGTTCCCCAGGGATTCCTTCTGTGAGCTGCTGCTGAAAGAATACCTCGACGAGCTGCGAGGAGACCTTATACTGGCTCCTCTAGGTGCGCGCTTTTGAAACGGAAGCTTCAATGCATTTGTCGAACTCGAGAGTACAAGGAAGAGAGCGCCGAATGTAGCAAGCGACCCCTTCATGTCGGAAGATAGTGAAGGGGAAGGAGAAAGAAACGGACAAGGGAGAAATTAGTCGTGTGGGAGAGTGTGTTCGAAGTTGCAGGCGCACTTTATAAGGTTGCCGCATGTTAGGGTCGCGATGCACAGCCAGTTGTTCATCCAGAGTCAGATACGTGATCCGCGATGAACAAGCCTGCACAAACATGTGGTTTTGGAGGTGAACGGGTTATTGATTTCGGAGGCAGACGTCATGCATTTCGATTTTCGTCGGACTTTTCGACTTCCTTTAAGTCCAAGATCCAGCATTTGCAGAGGATGCCAGAACGAAAGCGATCTACGGTCCATCACATTCTTGGTGCAGCTGACAACGACTTTCCGTCTGGACCTTAATGAGGATGGTCGGGCGAAGGCAGTGACTTGTGAGGCAGGAAAGATGGTTCCCTGAGAGATGGACATGATTGTGGTCCGCAACAGACTGCAATTGCGACAAAAATGTTACCGCGCTGTCACCGAGTGTCACCGCGGAACACGAGATGAAGACGTTATGACAATAACCGAATGCCAAGACTTGCCAAGAGAAACGCCCGGGCCCCGCTGGCCATTTCACTTTTCATGCACCTGGCACATGATGCATGATGCATTGAGCTTGCACGACGCAGATTCGGTGAAGCACGGAAGGATCCGCGGAACGTTTCGTTCACCACCCAATGTCTAGCAACCACCAAGCAATCTGTGAAATGGGGTGACGCTATAACAAATAGCTAAGCTCAGTAATCACCCGTTGTGGTGAAAGACAGGTGTATTACCTATAACTATAAGTACACAGTAGTATAGTAACATGTAAAGAATACGAGCTCACCTCAGTTGTGGTGAAAGACTGAGGTGGCGAATGAAAATGTATGTGTTCTCTACGGAGAACACGAGGCAAAAGGCCTCGGAAACAAACAAAATAAAGAAAACATACTGAGTCCGTGAAAGGACGTCATAGATTGTAATTACCATTCCAACACAATCACACATCTACACTATGCTACACGGGCGGACGATCCTAGAACGGCGCGTCCGAAAACAGCGTTTCTTTGCTGGATCTGCGTGGGGAGCGATCACTCGGGGTGAGCTCTGCGCAGAAGCTGAGGAGGTCCGGGGAGGCAGGGGCAGATGGCATTAGGGGCCAGAGGAGTAGCACAGACAAATGTTAAGTCCAACGTGAGGCCCTGCCTCGACGGACAATAAATCGGATCCAAAAAAAAGAACCACACTATAAAACCCATTTTAGTAACTACTTCCTTTTTTGGCCCGACTCCCATGATTTCGTTCCACTGATTAGTGTTGCCGGAGCTCGGCTTAGCTCGGCTCCAGCTCAGCTTTGCCCAAAGCTGGCAGTGTGGGAGCTTGGAGCTGAGCCGAGCTGTCATTTTGACAGCTCAGTCACAGCTAGCCCGCTCAAGCCAACCATTCGTATCTCAAAACGGAAGGAGGTTAATTTTACCGTATTCACAATGTTCTTCCATGCAAATGTTTGTTTTGAGGGTACTTTGAAGTGATTTATCCTGGAATTATTTATTTTTTAGCATGTTGTATTGTGCTTTCGAGCAAGGGAGGTTCGGAGCAGCGGTGAGCGGATCAGTGTGACATCAAGCCATCATTGTCACGCAACGTGACAGCAAATATACACCTCGGTGAACGAAAGCTAAAATTCCAAGCACAATACAAAATTTGGCCAAAAAAATACACTACTGTAGCCTGTAATATCTACAGCACCATTTGAATACGGTAGAACTTTGAAATTTCTTGAATCCAACCTACTTCCAAATCAGGTACCGACTACTACCGAGTAAGGCTCCAACCATTTAGTTTGTTTACCGTTTTTAAACGGTATATACTGTTTACCATTTCGTTTAGTTTGTGTGACCTGACAAATGGTAAATATATGGTAAACAAATGGTATAAAGGGTAGTCACTGTACTTTGACTGTACTTACTGCAGACATGCCCAGTTGAAGGAAATTCCTGGGGATACCTCCACTTTTTCGGACTAATTTCTCTTTTTTTTTTTCACTACTCATGCTTGACTTTCAATACTGGGAGACGTTGATTTCTTCATGCCAAAGCCATGGCAAAATGATGGCACAAAGTGTGAGAGGCCGTAAAGGAGGGTGCAACATCTCTTTGAATTGAAGGTTGAAAGGCCCAGGACTATAAATTGGATGCTCTAGCGCAACTCTAGCAATGTATTTTTGATCAATGTACACCTCTCTGATAGCTGGACGGTAGTTTTGTTCGTCCCTATGACTTACCATTTACAAACAGTTTTAAACGGTTTGTAAATGTTTGTTACCGTTTCCGTTTAGTTTACCAAAAATTTCAAACGAAAACTAAACGGTTGGAGCCTTAGTCTCAATTCTGGTTCGTTTCGAATGAAAATAAAACCATTCGATTTGCATTGAAAATGCGTATCCATAGGTGGAAATAAGTTAAGATTTTGACCGAACGTGGCATAAGATTACTCATTTCTTTTTCAAAATCCTCAATTTTGGTCTCGTACTACTCGAATAAATGTACTCTATCGAAAATAGTACTTTTTCGAGTAAGAAGTGACACAGCAGCAATCAGGTTGAAGCCGTTTTGACAAGGATTACGGGCAAATTACGGGCTCATATTTTCATTAATCTTGGTTCAATTCCAATGAACTCACCTAGAAACACTTACTTCAACCAACTGCAGACATATGTTGGTGCTAGATCCAAAATTCTCAAGATTTGTGCTATATTGACCAAATATTGCGCGACAAGCCGTACAGCGGTTATGAAAATCAAAGCCAGGTGACCTCAGGGCGTATACTTGCTCCTCAAACCTATCTTCTTCGTAACTTTTATATATATGTTGATGCGGCTTCTCAACGAAAATCTCATGGTGGTATTTTTTATTCAAAACGAATCAGAGTTGAGGACACTGGGGATTTTATAAAGTCTCCTGAATTAATTATTTCAAAACACCGGAATTCACCGCTGGACAATTTTTGAAACGACTGTAAAAAAATCCTGAGAACGCGTGGCTGACGCCTGTTTCCACCCAATTTGAAAAGATAGCTTGACGTTAAGCCTGCAATCAACGATGTGCAACCGTCTACGCAACACTTTCGATCACACAGCCACATCATTCGCAGGCTCATATTTGGCGCTGAGCAGCGAAGTTATATTAGAACAATGAGGGCGACGTTTGTGTGAGTCAGTGTGACATACATTTCACGCTTTTCTGTGGTTGAGACTCGACTTGTCTCCTCGTTCTCGAGCCCACTTGTCATAGTTGAATGGGTGGCTCTCGCGTCGGATTGAGTCTGCGAGGGAGTGGTTGCCGTCGAAGAGTCAATGGTACTGGGCAGTGGCAGTCAGGTTACTTACACGCTAAATAGGCACGCTGTTCAAGTTCGAATCAAAGTTTAGGTTTATGACGACAAAAGCGGCAGTAAGTGCAGCTCACCTGGTTTTCGTTCAAGCCTTGTTCAAGTCATTGCCGCCGTTCTCCGACATGGGAGCAACTGTATTTTTCTCATCAGTCTACTCTCTACCGTACTAAATCGACCAACTCTTCAGTCACACATCACACGGAAAAACCAACGTATTTTTTTATTCGTCTTAAATCAAAAGAAAATTCTTTGGCCATCTCGATGAAGAAGAAATCAAAAAAATTTGAAGTTGGTCTATCGGGATTAAAAAAATGGACCTATGGTCGAATTGTTTGATGTATAATCAGGTACTCATCCCTTTTAGGAACCATGAGGCAATATGATGTCACCGCCGTGCTTCAATTTTTAGGTACCTGCTCAAGGTGAATGCAAACAAGATCATACTAGAAGTTTATAAATAATGTGCGTGTAAGTTATGTCAAAAGTTCGAAGAAACATGAAGATAGTGGTACGTCAAGAGTCGAATGGTAAGGTGTCTAGTTCAGAGGCAAACAAGTGTCACAATTAGTAGTACGCTCGACTGAAATTTCACAGACCGACAACTAATAAACGTAAGGACTCGTCAAATTTAGAATTTAAATCCTCCAGTCAGTTCCATGACACGATTGGGGTCTACGTCCCGTTGGATCTGCTGCAACCTGGGTACGTTAGACCCATACAACAGATTTATTGGGGTATCCCCAAGAGCATAGTTCGGGTAATGGATATCGTCCCATCGACTCTCTCCCTGCGAGACGGCGAAAGCCTGAATGGCGTTGGACATATTCCACAAGAGATCATGGAAATAATCCGCATCAGCATTGTCAGAGAATGTGACCCAAGGGTTGCAAGGTGTAACCTGGCGGTTTGCCGAGTGAGGGTATGCAGAAGGTGTTTCGAAATCGAAAGCCCCGAGGAATGGCTCAACACCCAACAAGACGGCGATGACAGAGCGGTTATCCCTGACAGCTTGTTGGTAGGTTATATTGATTTGCCTTTGAATTTCGTCGATGATGGGCAGGGTATACCTCACGATGGGCACCATGTTCGACAATCCTCCGGAATTTCTAGTGACGCGTATATGTATATGAATAAAATCATAGGTTAATCACTTACGTTGAGACAACATCAATTGTCGCCAAAAGGTCGGAGAAAGAGCGGACGCCGACGTTACTTTCAAGGGCTGGAATATCCAAGAAAGGTTGGTAAACGGCTGGTTGGAAACCTCCGTCGTAGAACATGATTATTTGCCATACAGCCTTAAGAAAGTTGGTCAGGAATCAGTCTGTGAGACGTTTCAATACTAATTTACCTGACCGGAGCCGGTCTGAACATAGGCTGCAGCAATTTGGGCTTTACGATCGGTATTGTATAAACTGAAATTTGCCACAGCTTGGGAGACCAGAGCAGAAGGGGCGTAGTTGATTACCCCACCCTAGTAAGGTTGGCGCTGTCAGTGGAATAAAGTCGCGTATCCCGATGAACCAACATACCCAGACAGATCCCATGGGGCGAGCATACATAGTGACTCCACTGATTATCCCGAAGTTGTTTAATCCTCCTTTCAAGCCGAAGAGGACCTCGGGGTAGCTGGTGTTGCTAACTGTGACAAAGGTTCCGTTTGGCATGACCAGATCATATGAAACGACGTTATCAACGCCTAGACCGTACTGGTCCGCAATCCAGCTGTAACCTCCTCCGAGGATGAGACCAACACCTGAGAGATTTAAGATAAATAATACTTCAAAGAGAATGCAATAGACTTGCCGACGCCAGGCACTCGTCCCCCAGCAACTGTTACATTGTATTGTTGGAGAATAGAGTAGATTTCATCCCAGGAGTGACCAGTTCCAAACGACACAGTCCCTGCGGACTCGTTGTAGACAACCGAGGTGAAGTTCGCCATAGAAATCTGGACCCCAGTGGTTGAGCTGAACCCCAGGTTGGTAGAATGTCCACTGCTTTTGATCTGCACTGGTCTTTAGCGGGGAACAAAACAAGGAAAAGCAGACTGACTGCAAAAGGTGAGCGGATGTCATCACGTCCAATGATCTTGATCTGCAGAGCATTCAGCATTACATCTTTAAAAATTAAGGGACAACTCACAATCGTCGAGAGGTCTGAAACGGAATCAGGGTTGACAGCGCAAGTGGCGTTCTGCTGGGAGGATGTTTGGAACTGGGCGATATCTTCTAGGTAGGTTTCCGTTCCTGTTTCGAGTATATAGCACGAAAAAAAGTGAACAAAGGGAGGGAACTTGCCAGGGTAGAAAACCTTTCCAGGAAGCGCAGCTTGTATCAAATTACACGCCTGTGAAGCAGATGTCTGCGCGGTAGCTGTGATGGCAGTAGCGGACAAGAGGAGCAGCTTCAGGGTGAGAAAGGCGTTCTTCATCTTCCAGAGAGCTTTGGTGGTTGCTCTTGTTGCACACGCCGCACGCGTTTTATACAAAGTTCCGGCTCATTGTACACCCTTCCCTAGTACTCGGGGTTCGTGCTAGCACTAAAAATGCCCATGATATCTGCAAGCTTGTTCATGTCTACAAGTGACCAGTGACTACGGGAATTTTATTTTCACACCCTACAGTACACTAACAATTTCATTTCAATTTACAGTCAGATGGATGTCTAAGGTGGTACTGTCTTCTGGGAGCACCACTGTATTATTTCGACTTATTGTTCATGTAACGCGTAACGGGGCAGAGTGAACTGAATAATTTTGCAATTTGCAGCCTAACGGGACCCGAAATACGGTGGTGTCAGGGCCAGGATCCAACCGGGATCCATTAAGTATCAACATAAGTATCGAACTTACCATATTTAGACTTGTTACAAACTTAGGCTGAAACAAAAAATGACCCCAGGTGCCGGAATCAGATCCGGGATTACCCTTGTCAATGATAGGCTTTGATAGCCTTGTTTTTACCGCGCCCCCAAAAGCGGCGCTAGAAAATCATTATGTAATCTTCCGACTTTGAAACGTCACGTCGATTTCACGCGACGGCAACAATGCTCGCCCCTTTTTTTTTTTTAGAGGAACCATTTGTAAATCAATAATTGTAGAAACAAAAATTTGAGGAGAATGGGCTCCCCTTGTGTGAGCATTTTTCGGAAATCAGGCTAAAACCAATGCACGTGATCTGAAGGTGCTTTTGCTATCGACACCAAATTTCCTAGCGCTTCCACATCCACTTAGAAGGTCCCAAAGTTTTGATACAGTACACATTTAGGCCCATTAATTTTTTTTCTCTCTAAAGAAATCTAAAATGGCCCTTCGATCTATGCGTTCAAATGGGGGAAAGATAACTTCCGAGTTCGAAGGTCATATAAACATTTTCTAGCCAATTTCTAGCGCGGTTTTGGGGGCGCGGTAAAAAAAAGACTTCATATACTGTGTACGAGAGACTAATTTTGACTCGGAGTTGCCCGTAGTTCGCTCGGTATTCAATGTTCATGTCAAATTGCGTACTATGGTAAGGGAGCGCACAGGTATGGTGGTTATATTCTGAAACTTGAATTGAGGGCCATTGCTTTGCATGGCATGTACGAGTCCAAATCCCACTTTCAATCCAGAGAATAGACTACGATTGATGCTTGCTTTCCTCTGCATGTGTAGAGCTCAGGACAGTTCAGAG
>Ga0307513_10005017_pt1 | contig 17541 bp, 15 predicted proteins | sample 15_EM_MG_FD_202174 | JGI IMG/M metagenome (GOLD analysis project Ga0307513, IMG submission 202174) | Populus trichocarpa ectomycorrhiza microbial communities from riparian zone in the Pacific Northwest, United States - 15_EM | ecosystem: Host-associated > Plants > Roots > Unclassified | place... | reverse complement strand
CGGCGCCTACGGGCATGAACGCGTCGAACATCGCCTGGTTGGTGGGAGGAGGAGTGATCGCGACGAAGTGAGCTGCCGTCTGCAATCGGGTCAGTCGTTCCAACGCCTGGAGGTTTCTGCCGGTCTCCTCCAGGCTGACCGCCCGGATTCCGGCCCTTGAGCCGTGCTGGCGAACATCATTGGTGCCGATCATCTGCAGAACCCAGGTCGGGTGAGCCCGGGCGACGAGGTCGAACATCGCGACCAGTTCACCGGTGGTGCTGCCGCTGACAGCGAGATTGACGAGCTTCACCTCGTCGTGACTCGACTGCTTGAGCACCGCATCGAGAATGTGGGCCCAGCTCAGGCTGTCTGCGGTGATCGAATCCCCGACGACCACAAGCCGGTCACCGCGCCTGAACGGCAGGTCCGCGACGAGTTTCTGAAAGTCACGCTGCTCCAGCAGTTCCGATGCCGCGCGAGCGACGGATTCTGCGTGCTGTTGCCGGATGTCTTGGAGACGCTCCGGCGTGCAGCCGATGAAGTGGGCATCGAGGATCAGTGCGAGGTCCCCGGCGAGGCCGACGCGTGCGTGCGGCGGCAGGTTGGCGAAGTGTGTGAACCGGGCAATGGTCTGGTCGTCAACACCGGGTGGGGCCCCGTTGCCCAGCTCGATCCCGCTCGGAGCCAGTTCTTTCACGCCGGTATGCCTCTCTTGTCGGGGAACTTTGACGCTGGGTCACGTGCGAGCGGTGGGAGCCGGCGTGGATACCACGGGTTCTCCTCCAGTCAGCCCTTCACAGAGCCCTGAAGCAGGGCGGCGACGAAATGCCGCTGGAAGATCACAAAGATGATGACGGTCGGCGCCATGATCAGCAGCGACCCCGCCGAGAGCAGAACCACGTCGGTGCCGTACTGCCCCTGGAATGCCCCCAGCGCCCCGGCGGCGGTGCGCTTGTTCGGGTCGTCGACCAGCGCGATCGCCAGGATGAACTGGTTCCAGGTCCAGAGGAAGAACAGGATCGCGAGTGAGGACAGCGCCGGCGTTGCGAGCGGCAGGTGGATCCGGCGAAACATCGTCCACGGCCCCGCCCCGTCGATCGCGGCGGCCTCGGTGAGTTCCTCGGGCAAGGACTGGAAGTACGCGCGCATCCAGAAGACCCCGAAGGGCATGTACAGCCCCAGCAACGGCAGGATCAGCGCCCAGCGGCTGTTGAGCAGCCCGAAGCTCTGGACCTCGTAATAGAGCGGCGTGATCAGGGACTCCAACGGCACGGTAAGCCCGAGCAGCAGGAGCAGGTAGACCAGACGGCCGCCGGGGATCCGCAGCGTCGCGAGGCCATATCCGGCCGCCGCGGCCAGCAAGAGGGCCGCGGGCACGACTCCGGCCACGATGAGCGCGCTCGAGCCGAGCAGTGGAAGCAGGTCGGCGGCGTGGAACGCGTCGATGAAGTTGTGCCAGTGCGGGTCTGATGGCCAGCTGATTCCCGTCGGTGAGCTGCCCGGTGGCGCCAGCGCGGCGGTGAAGATCGACGCGAACGGGGTGAGCGTGGCGAGCATGAAGACGATGAGCAGTGTCCTGCCGAGGAGGATGTCGCGTCCGGAGCGAGTCATCAGTCCTCCCGGTTCGAGAAGCGTTGGATCGGCAGGATCACGAGCAGGACCAGGGCCATCAGGACGACGGCGTTTGCGGAGGCCAGTCCGATCTGGCGTTCGGTGAAGGCGAGCCGGAAGATCTGGACCCCCGGCACGAGGGTCTCGGTGCCCGGTCCGCCCTGGGTGGTGACGTAGATGATGTCGAAGCTGGCGAGGGCGGCGATGACGGTGACGGTGACACAGACGCCGATCTCCCGGCGCAGGCCCGGCAGTGTCACCGCCAGGAACTCCTGGACCCGCCCGGCACCATCCAGACGCGCCGCTTCGTACAGCGAGACATCGATCTTGCTGATGCCCGTGATCAGCAGCAGGGTGCACAGTCCCAGGAGCACCCAAGACCCGATGAGGCCGACGGCGACCAGCGCCCAATCGAAATCACCGAGCCACGCCCGAGTGACCCCGCCCAGGCCGACGGCAGACAGCCCCTGGTTGAGCACACCATCGGTGGAATAGACCCACCGCCATGCGATCGCCGCCGCCACCAACGGGATCACCTGGGGAAGGAAGAGGACGACCCGGGTGAGGGTGGCGAACCGGCCGGGCGGCAGCCCGTGCAGCAGCGCCGCGGTGACCAGGCCGAGACCGACCGGGATCACGGTGAAGAAGACGATCAGCTCGAACGCGTGCAGGATCGGCACGAGCTGGTCCCTCGATGTGAGCACCGTGCGGTAGTTCTGCCCCCCGACGTACGTCGCCGCACCGATCCCGTTCCAGTCGTAGAGCGAGTACTGGATGGACAACAGCAGTGGCCGGACGACGAACAGGACGTAGGGCACGAGGGCCGGCAGCACAAACAGCCAGCCGGACCAGCGGCGGGCGAGCGAGCGCGCTGAGCGGCGTGGGGAACGCGCCGGTGACGGTGGCGACCCCGCTTTCGCCGCCCGTGGCGCGCTCGCCACGGTCACCGCTTGAGTTCCTTCTCGTATGCGGATTGCAGCTTCTCGGCAAAACCGGCTCCGGTCTGGCGGCCGGTGATCAGTGACTGCAACTCCGGTTTGATGGTGCCGGCGTAGATGCCCGACGTTGCGTTGGCGGTGAAGTCGACGGCTACGCCCGACTTTGACAGAGTCTGTGAGGCTTTGAGGGTCTGCTCGACGACCGAACCGGGTCGCACAGCGGGGATCGGCAGGCTGGGCGGTCCGCCGGGCGAGGCGCCGTTGGTGTCGACGATGATCTTGCGTGCCTCTGGATTGGTGTGGACCCAGTTGAGGAAGAAGGCGGTCTCGGCCGGGTGCTTGGCCTTGGCCGGGATCGCGTAGGTACCGGGGGCGCACATGGCCACGTACTTCCCCCCTGCCGTCGCCGGTGGCATCAGGAAGAAGCCGACATTGTTGCCCATCGCCTTCTCGAGGTTCTGGGACTCCCAGTCACCGTTGAACATGAACAGACCATCACCCTTGGTGAACCGGGCCATCATCGTTGTGTAGTCGAGGGCGTTCGCGTCTTTCGGGAAGTACCCCGCCTTGCCCCAGGCCGCGATCTGGTCGCCGGCCTTCACCGCGGCGGGAGTGTTCAGCGTGGCACCCGGCTTGTTGAAGACCCAGTCCGCGATCTTGGCCGGGTCCTCGTACTGGTTGAGCAGGTCCTGGTAGGGGAAGTTGATGCCGCCGATGTCGTTGAACTGCATGATCGGCTGAACACCCGCCGTCTTGGCCTTGGCCAAGTCGGCCTCGAGCTCGTCCACGGTTGCGGGCGGCTGCGCGATGCCGGCCTTCGCAGCCAGCTGCTTGTTGTAAAAGACCCCGGTGACGTTGTAGCCGATCCCCAGCGCGTAAAGGGGCCCGCTGCCACGAGTTCCGTCCGCGCCCACCCGCAGCTGCTGCATCAGACCCGAGGAGTACTTGTCCCAGCCATATGCGGTGGCATAGCCGTCCAGGTTGGCGAGCAGCCCGTCTTTCGCCGAGTCAACGATGGTCGGCAACCGGATCAAGTCAGGCGCATCAGCGCTGGCCATCACCCGCGGAGCGTTCTGGGTGAGGACCGCGAACTGGTCCTCACGCACCTTGATCGTGACGTTGCTGTGCTGCTTGTGGAACTCGTCCACGAGCTTCTGCGCCAGCGGGAAACCCGTCTCCAGGTAGAAGTTGAGAGTCACCGGCGCGGACGGCAACTGCGTGGAAGCGGCGGAACCACTCGGCGCCGTCGCGGCCGACGTCGAGCCACCTCCAGGAGCGCCGCACGCCGCCGTCACGGCGAGCACCGCTGCGACGGCGACTCCAGGCCAGGCGCCAGACGCCCTCGCGCGGCCAAGCGGACGTGGGCAAGAACCATCGATGAACATACGGACTCCTATGTCGCGTGTCGTGCGCGGCGATGCAAGCCGCCAGTGATCAGCGAGCGCGGAACGTCGACCGGCAGAGGCGAGTCAAGCACCCGACGACACCTGAGCACAAGGCTTTCAAAAAAGCACTTCGCATAGCAGTGGGTGCCCGCACTGCGGCACTCGCAGGGACAGCGGCGCTGCGCGGCTATTCGGGCACGGCCGCGGTGCTCTCTCTGTGGATGAGCGTGCAGTCGAGGATGGTGACCGTGCGAGGCCCCAGCCCGGCCATCGCGGCTCTCAGCACTCTTGCGGCGGCCGCTCCGGATTCGGCAAACGGCTGGCGTACCGTGCTGAGCCCAGCCGCTGCCGCACCCGGCCCGTCGTCGTAGCCCATGACCGACAGGTCTTCCGGAACGCGCAGGCCAAGGTCACGCGCCGCCTGCAACGCCCCGATGGCCAGATCGTCGTAGTGCGCCATCAGGGCTGTCGGCCGATGCGGGCGAGACAGCAGCTCGCGGGCCACCGACCTGGCCTCGTCGATCGACGCACTGGTGGCAGACACCACGAGCTCCGTACCGCCCAGCCGGTCCAACTGGCGGCTGAAGCCGGCCAACCGCTGCTTCGCCTGGGATTCATAGTCCGCCACCTGCCGCTCGACGAGATAGCCGATCGACCGGTGCCCCAAGCCGAGAAGATGCGCCGCAGCGAGCCCTCCACCCCGCTCCTCGTCCGTGACCACGACATTGAAAACCTCACTGGGAGCATCCACCACGACCGTGGGCATCCCGCGCTCGATCAGCCGCCGTTCCACGTCACTGTCGATCCGCTCACCCATCACGATGAGCCCGTCCAGCCGCCCTCTGATCGCCGAGGCCGCCAGCACCGGCGACGGCGCGGTCGCCGCCGACTCGATGTCAAAGATCATGACGTCAAGGCCCGAGGCCGCCAGTTCGCGCAGAATCCCCGTCATCCTCGTCAAGTACGAGGGGTAGGAGGTGAACGGGGCCAAGACACCAATGCTCCCCACGTCCTTGCGCGCCAGCGACACGGCTTCGTGCTTGGGGACGAAGCCGAGTTCGTCCGCGGCGCGCAGCACCCGCTCCCTGGTCGCCGAATTGACTCTCTCGGGCCGGTTCAGCGCGTTGGAGACCGTGGAGATGCTCACACCCACGTGCGCCGCGACGTCGTAGATCGTCACATTCTTGCCCATCCTCAAAACTTTACTAAAAGCACTTCCAATACACCAGCTCCCTGGAGTGAGAACGATGATCACCAGCGGCGACTCACTGTGGAATCCAGCCAGGAGTCGGTGCTGAGAAGTGGAGCAATCCTTTCTCCCGCAATACCTCCCAGAAACCGTGCGACGGGGGCACGGTATGCAGGGCCAGGTTGCGCTGAGTCTCGGCTGCGGTGCGCATCCCCAGGACGGCGGAGACGACAGCCGGATGGGCCAGCACGAAGTGCACGGCGGCCGCCGGCAGGGTCGTGTCGAACTCGCGGCAGATCTCGGCCATCGCCATGACCCGGTCGAGCATTTCCGGCGGGGCCGGGGCGTAGTCGAACGTCGCGTTCCGGTCGGGTTGAGCGCGGGCCAGGAGTCCGGAGTTGAAGATGCCGGCCGCGATCACTCCGACGCCGCGCTCCTGCGCGGCCGGAAGCAGGTCGGCCAGGGCGGTCTGGTCGAGCAAGGAGTACCGGCCGGCGATCATGACGACGTCGATGTCGCTCTCGCGCACGAAGCGGGCCGCCATCGAGGACTGGTTCATCCCGACCCCAATGGCCCGGATCACGCCCTGGTCGCGCAGTTCCACCAACGCCGGGACCGCCTGGCTGCTGGCCTCCTGCCAGTGATTGTCGGGATCGTGGATCAGGGCCACGTCGATCCGGTCCAGGCCCAGGCGCTGGAGGCTACTGTCCAGGCTTCGGCGAACGCCGTCCCGGGAAAAGTCCCAAACCCGGCGATGATCGCGGCCGACGCTGAAACCTTCGGTGTCCGATAGACCACGCGGGTTCGAAATCGGTTCCAGGATCCGCCCCACCTTGGTCGACAGGCAGAAGTCGTCTCGGGCCCGGCTGCGGAGAGCCTCTCCCATTCGCCGTTCGGACAGACCGAGGCCGTAATGCGGGGCGGTGTCGAAGTAGCGGATCCCGCCGTGCCAGGACGCGGCCATGGTCCCGGCTGCGTCGTCGGCCGTGACTTCCCGGCCCAGGTTGCCGATCGGGGCGCCGCCGAAACCGAGTTCGGTGAAGGACAGGTCCTGCCGGGGCAATGGGCGACTGTTCATCAGAATGATCCCTCAGGCTGGGTCAGGAAGAGACAGGTCGACGAAGGCACGAAACTTTCTGCGCTCCAACCAATCTCGGCCAGACCTATCATCGCTGCACTCGAGCGCCGCCACCACCGGCCAGCGCCTCCACCTCGCGCCTGCTGGCCATAGAGGTGTCGCCCGGGGTGGTCATCGCCAGGGCACCGTGGGCAGCGCCGTACTCGACTGCTGTCTGCAGGTCGAAGCCGCTGAGCAAGGCGTAGATGAGGCCGGAGGCGAACGAGTCGCCGCCACCGACCCGGTCGAAGATCTCCAGTCCGGGGCGGTGCGTGGCTTCGACGAAGCCGTCCTCCTGCGAGCCGTCCGCGGACCAGGCGATGGCCCCCCAGTCGTTCACGGTGGCGGTGCGCACCGAACGCAGGGTGGTGGCAATCACCTCGACGCCGGTGAAGTGTCTGGTCACCTCGCCGATCATGGACCGGAAGGCGCCGGTGTCCAGGTCGGTGAAGGACTCGTCCAGGCTGGGCATGTCGAACCCGAGGCCGGCGCTGAAGTCCTCTTCGTTGCCGATCAGGACATCGACCAACTCGACCAGCCGACGGTTCACCTCGTGGGCCCGGGCGGGGCCGCCGATCGCCTGCCACAGGCTCGGGCGGTAATTGAGGTCGTAGGACGTGATCGTGCCATGTCGGCGGGCGGCGGCCAGTGCCGCGAACGCGACCTCGGGAGTCTGATCGGACAGGCCGGCGTAGATGCCCCCGGTGTGGAACCACCGCACACCGAGATCGCCGAACAGGTGGTCCCAGTCGATGTCGTCGGGACGCATCTGGCTGGCGGCTGAGAGGCCGCGGTCGGAGACACCGACCGCGCCTCGCACACCAAAGCCGCGTTCGGTGAAGTTCAGCCCGTTACGAACCCCGCGCCCGATGCCGTCGTAGGGCAGCCACCGGATCAAGGAGGTGTCGACGCCGCCGGTCAGGACCAGGTCTTCCAGCAACCGTCCGATCTCGTTGTCGGCGAAAGCCGTGGCCACGGCGGTGCGCAGGCCGAAGCATCGGCGCAGGCCCCGGGCAACGTTGTACTCACCGCCGCCCTCGAAGGCGCGAAACGAGCGGGCGGTACGAATTCTGCCTTCGCCCGGGTCCAGGCGGAGCATGACCTCACCAAGGGACACCAAGTCGAAACGGCAGTCTGCCTCGGGGCGCATGGTCAGGGTCACGGGGTCTCCTTGCTCGAAGTGGCGGGGGCGGCGTCCCGACCGACACCGGGGAGCTCAGCGACGGCGCGAGCGGCCAGGCGGGACACCTCGTCGAAGCGGTTCTGCCGGATCAGGGCCGGGGCGACCATCCAACTGCCCCCGACCGCGGTCACGGCCGGGTGAGACAGGTAGCTGCCCATCGACGCCTCGGTGATGCCCCCGGTGGGGATGAACCGCAGCCGAGGAAACGGTCCCGACAGGGCTTTGATCGCCCCCAGGCCGCCGGAGGATTCGGCGGGAAAGAACTTCACCGTCTCGAGCCCCGCGTCGATCGCCGCCATGATCTCGGTCGGCGTCGAGACTCCGGGAAACACCGGAACGCCGAGCTGTTGGGCCCGTCGCACCACCTTCGGACTGAATCCGGGGGAGACGATGAAGCGGGCTCCGGCAGCAACCGCCCGATCGACCTGATCCGGGCGGATGATCGTGCCGGCGCCGACAAGCAGGCGGGGATCGGCTGACATCTGCTGGATGGCGGCTTCGGCGGCGTCCGTGCGGAAGGTCACCTCAGCCAGCGGCAGACCTCCGTTGAGCAGGGCAGCGGCCAGGTTCGCGGCGGGGCCGGCGTCGTCCAGAACTACCACGGGCAGCACCCGGTACTGAGCGATCACGGCCTCGACGATCTCGACACCGAAGGATTCCTCGCTCATCGTCCCAGCCATCCGCCGTCGACCGGCAGGATGATCCCGCTGACGTAGTCCGACGCGGCCGAGGCCAGAAACAGGGTTGCTCCGGCCAGATCGCCGGCCGTACCCCAGCGACCGGCCGGGATCCGCTCCACGATGGCGCGGTTGCGTTGCCGGTCGTTCTGCAGGGCCTGGGTGTTGTCGGTCGCTATGTACCCGGGGGCAATCGCGTTTACCTGCACTCCGCGGCCGGCCCACTCGTTGGACAGTGCCCTGGTCAGACCGGCGATGCCGGACTTCGAGGCGGTGTAACCGGGCACGTTGATCCCGCCTTGAAAACTCAGCAGCGAGGCAGTGAAGATCACCTTGCCGCGGCCACGTTCGATCATCGTGCGGCCGATCTCCCGGGAGATCACGAACTGGCTGGAGAGATTCACGTTCAGTATTCGGTCCCAGTCGGCATCACTGTGCTCGGCCGCGGGTGTGCGGGCGATGGAACCGGCGTTGTTGACCAGGATGTCGATCGGGGTGCCGAGCCGGTGCAGGCGCTGGGTCAGGTCGGTCACCGCTGCCCGGTCGGCGAGGTCGGCCTGCAGACCCACGTAGGAACGCCCGGCCTTCTCCACTACCTGTTGCACCTGACTGCCGTCCGGTTCCAGGTTGGCGCTGACAGCGATAATGTCGGCCCCGGCCTCGGTCAAGGCGGTGGCCATGGCCAGCCCGATCCCCCGGCGCGCCCCAGTGACAACCGCAGTGCGGCCGGTGAGGTCGAAAAGTTCGACGGCGGTGCTCACTTGGCCGCCTCGCTGTCGATCGGCTGGCAGTTGATCAGCACCTTCATGATGTCGCCGCCGCTCTCCAGAGCGGCGAAAGCCTGAGCGATGTTCTCGATCGGTTCGATCCGGGAGATGAGCGCGGCGGTCGGGATGGAACCTGCGGCCACGAGCTCCACGGCTCGCTCGAAGTCGGAGCGATCGTAGAGTCGGGCTCCGACCAAGATCAGTTCGCGCCAGAAGAAGCGGTGCAGGTTGATCGGACGAGGAGTCGGATGGATCGCGACCAGGACCAGCCGGCCGCGCACGGCCAAGACGTCAACGGCGGTGTCAAGGCCGGCGGCGGCCCCGGATACCTCGAACGCCACGGCCGCACCGGCACCCTCGGTCCAGCTGTCGATCAGGGTGGAGACGTCGACCGTGGTCGGGTCGACGACGACCAGGCCGACCTCCTCGGCGACTTTCCTGCGGTAGGAATTGATCTCGATGAGAACGACGTCTGCGCCGGCCTGAGCCGCCACGGTGGCGATCAGGAGGCCCACCGGGCCACCGCCGACGACCACGACCTTGTCCCCCGCTTTCAGCTCGGCTCGCCGCACATCGTGGACGGCGACCGCGACCGGTTCGACCAGGGCGGCAGCAGCCAGGGAAAGGTCTGCCGGCAACCGGACCAGGGTGTCGGCCGGGACGTTCCAGTGCTGTTGCATCGCCCCCGGCGAGTCGATGCCGATGAAATTCAGCCGTTGGCAGATGTGCTGGTTGCCGGCCCGGCAGGCCGGGCAGTCCCCGCACCAGGACAGCGGCATCACGGTGACCGGTTCACCGGTTGCCCACCCGGTGACATTGGAGCCGAAAGCGGCTATCCGGCCGGACATCTCGTGTCCGATGACCGCCGGAATCGCGACCCGGGCGTCCATGTCGCCGTGGAAGATGTGCAGGTCGGTGCCACAGATCCCGGTGTAGGTGACGTCGATCTGCACCTCGTCAGGATCCAGGGGGACGTCAGTGCGGTCCTGGACCTCGAAAATCTTGGCACCGGTGTATACAGCTGCGCGCATGGCCGTCCTCTTCTGTCAGTGCACCCGCGGTGAGACTCGGGCTGCGGTGGGTTCGGATGGGCTCATTCCTGGGCCTTGCCGCTGGTGATTCGTGAGACGATCAACGCGATCAGGATGATCGCGCCGTTCAGCGCAGCGATCCACTGCGCAGGCACGCCGGCCAGGGTCAGTACGTTCTGGATCATGTAGAGCAGCAGGATCCCGGTGAAGGCGCCGAACACCGTCCCCTTGCCTCCGTTGAGGCTGACCCCGCCGATGACGGCGGCAGCGAAGACCGTGAAAATGGCGCCATTGCCCTGAGCCGCGGCGACCGAGGCGAGCCGGCCCGAGAGCATCAGGCCGCCGAGGGCGGCGAGCAGGCTGGCCACGGTAAGCGTGCCCCAGAGAACCCGGTCGGTGCGGATTCCGGCCGCCTTGGCCGCATCGATGTTGCCGCCGATCGCGTACAAGGCCCGTCCGATCCGGGTGTAGCCCAGTACCAGGACGCCGATCGCGAACATCAGGAAACACAGGTACACCGAGACCGGCACGCCCAGCCACAGGGTGGTGCCCAGGTAGAGCATCGAGGTGGGCAGGCCGAAGAATGTCTGGCCTCCGGAGATACCGGTCAAGAGGCCTCTCAACACGATCAGCATGCCCAGCGTGACGACGAAGCCGTGCAATTGAAACCGAACGATCAGAAGGCCGTTGACCAAACCGACGACTACTCCGACGAGAAGGGTCACCGGCACGCTGGTCCACCCCGGCAAGGCACCCAGTCCGTGGGTGACGCCGGGAGCCACCACCAGCCAGGCGGCTACTCCTGGAGCCAGGCCAAAGGTCGATTCCAGCGACAGATCCATTCGCCCGGCCACCAGGACCAAGGTCTGCGCCAGGACCAGCAGTCCGATCTCGGACATCGTCTGCAGGATGTTGATGAGATTGTCCGATTGGAGAAACACCGGGTTGATCAGGTAGCCAACGACTGCGATGACGAGGATCGCCGGTACCAGGGCCAGATCTCGCAACCCGGCCAGCAGCAAGGATCGAGGCCGCTCGACGGCTTCTGCTCCCGCGTCCTCGGTCTTCCCGACGGCGGGATCTAGTTCCGTGTCAGCCATCGATCTCGATTCCTTCCATCGCCGCGATCAGTTCACGATCGCTCCAGCCACTGGCGAACTCGCCCACCACGCGGCCCTGAAACATGACGAGTACCCGATCGCAGGTGCGCAGGTCGTCGAGTTCGTCCGAGGCAACCACCACCGCCGCTCCGCGGGCCCGGACATCGTCGACCACGCCGAGCAGGGTTTCTTTCGAGCGGACGTCGACTCCCGCTGTGGGCTGGATCAGCACCAGGACCCGCGGCTCGTTGGCCATCGCTCGGCCCATCACGACCTTCTGTTGGTTGCCCCCGGAAAGAGCCGACACCGGTACCTGCGGACCGGATGCCTTGACCACCAAGTCACGGATGAGCCGGCGGGCCAGGGCATCGCGACGCTTCGGTGCGATCAGAACCCGGTTTCCGATCCGGTCCGGGACGGTCATGGTGATGTTCTCCGCGATCGACAAGCCGGCAACGAAACCCTCGGCGTGGCGGTCCTGTGGGACCAGACCGACCCCGGCCTTGAGCGCGTCCGGCACGCTTCCCGCGGGCAACACCCGGCCGTCAACGCTCACGCTGCCACTGGTCGCACGGCGCAGCCCGGCGATCACCTCGGCGATCTCCCGCTTACCGCTTCCCCCGCCGCCAGCCAGGCCGACCGCCTCTCCTGCCCTGACCTCGAAGGAGATCGCGTCGGCATCGGTGAAAATGCCTTCAGCCGCCCCGGTTTCGAGGTTGTCCACGATGAGCACCGGAAGTGTTGAGGTGGGCACCCGGGGGCGGGTTTCCCTGGTGATCAAGGCCACGGCATCCCCCGTCATCGCGGCCACGACATCGGCCGGTGGCATCTGCGCCACGGGCGCGGTGGCGATGTGCCGCGCGTCGCGGAAGACCGTGACCTCGTCGCAGATCCGGTAGATCTCCTCCAGGTGGTGGCTGATGTAGAGGAAGGTCACGCCCTGGGCCTGCAACTGGCGCATCCGCTCGAACAGCCGATTGATCGCTGGGCTGTCGAGCTGTGCCGTCGGTTCGTCGAGAATGATGAACCGGGCCTCGAACGACAGAGCGCGGGCAATCTCGACCAGTTGGCGCTGCTCGACGGTCAGCTCCGCCGCCATTCTGGTGGCGCCAACATCCACCGACCAGGTTTCCAGTAGTGCTGCCGCTTGCCGACGCAACGCCGACCAGCTGATCAATCGGCGTGTACCCAAGGCGTGGCGATTCAGAAACAGGTTCTCGGCCACCGTCAGTTCGGGGATGATGGTGGATTTCTGATACACACAAGCTACTTTCGAGCGCCAAGCGTCCCGTTCACCGATCGACGGGGCCACCTCCCCGTCGAAGTACACGGTGCCGGCGTCCGGACTCTGCAAGCCGGTCAGGATGTTCACCAGGGTCGACTTGCCCGCGCCGTTGCGTCCGACCAACGCATGCGTTCGGCCCGCGGTGACCACGATGCCCGAATCCTTCAGCGCGATCGTGGTGCCGTAACGCTTACTGATCCCCGATGCCTCCACGAGGGGGCGGACCGGCTGCGCCGACCCCTCGTGCCGGGCCGAAGCGGGCACGCCCGAGGCGGAATCACCCATGGCCGGCTGTCCCTCCTGCTCTCGATGGACTCACGGTCGCTGTTCGGCGGGTGCCGCTCAGCCGGCGTTGTTGCCCCACAGCGAGGGGTCGTCCGCCTTGAGCGTCTTCTCACCGTCGATCGTGGCGCCGTCCGCAGTGACCAAGGGGGCCTTCAACTGGTCCTCCAGCAGCCCGTCACGAACCTTGATGATCGTGCTGTCGTGATCAGTCGGGCCCGCGACGAAGGTCTTGCCGGCCAGCGCCGCCTGCACGTAGTACAGACCGTATTTGGCGTACAGGTCGGCCGGCTGCGACACGGTCGCGTCGACCGTGCCGGCCTTGATGTCCTTGAGTTCTTCGGGGATACCGTCGTTGGAGACGATGAATACGTGCTTGGGATCGGTGGCCGGCGCGTTCAGGCCCTTCTGCTTCAGCACCTGCAAAGTGCCGGCCAGGGCGAAGCTCGACTGCATGTAGACACCCCTGACGTCCGAGTGCGCGGCCAGTGCCGTCTGCAACTGCGCCGCGGCGAGCGCACCGTCCCACTTCGAGGGCTGTCCGTACACCTTGATTGCCGGGAAGTTCTGCTTCATGCAGTCGTTGAAGGCCTCGGTGCGGTCACGACCGTTGATCGAGGCCACGTCGCCCTGAAGCATCACAACGGAGCCCTTGCCCGCCAACTTGGTGCCGAGGAACTTGCATGCCTTGGTGCCGTAGGCCCGGTTGTCGGCCCGTACCACCATGAACACGTTGCCGGTGTCCGGGCGCGTGTCGATGGTGACGACTGGGATCTTCTTGGTCTGCAGTTGGGCCAGGGTAGGCGCGATCGCTGCCGTGTCCTGAGGAGCCATCACAATGCCCTTGGCGCCCTGGCTGAGCAGGGTCTGCACGTTGGCGGTGAGTTTGGAGACGTCGTTCTCGGAGTTGCTGGTCTTTAGGTTGGTGATTCCCAGTTCCTTGGCCTCGATCGGGGTGTACCGCACGTAGGCGTTCCAGAAGTCAGTGTCCGAGCGCGGGTAGTCCGACCCGATCAAGACATCAGACCCGGACGAGCCCGAGGTACCGCTGGTCGAGTCGCTGCTGCCGCAAGCGGCGAGCGTGGTCGCGGCGGTGACTGCGCAGGCCACCAGGATCCATTTGCGCATGGGAAAGCTCCTCTGTCGGTACGTCATTGGACTGCGGCAGTGTTCGGTGCTCGGTGAACTCGGATGGAAGGTGCTAGGACGTGCTGCTTGAGGCCACCCGATGGACCCAGGCAGGCCCGGTGGGATAGGTGAACTCCTCGATCGACGCCGGACGCATCTGTGCCCCGATCCCCGGCCCGAGCGGCGCGACGTATCGGCCCGACTCGATCTGGGCCGGTTGCGTGAAGTGCTCGTGAAGGTGGTCCACGTATTCGATCATCCGGTCGTCCCAGGACCCACTGACGGCCAGCACATCGAACATGGCCAGGTGCTGGACCATCTCACAGAGCCCCACACCACCGGCGTGTGGGCAGACCGGGATGCCGAATTTGGCCGCCAGCAGGAGGATCGCGATGTTGTCGTTCACCCCGGCCACCCGGCAGGCGTCGATCTGGATCACGTCGACGGCACCCGCCTGGAGCAATTGCTTGAAGACGACGGGGTTCTGGCCGTGCTCACCGGTCGCGACGCGTACCGGCCGCACTGCCGCTCGGATCCGGGCATGACCGAGAATGTCGTCCGGCGAGGTGGGCTCCTCGATCCAGTACGGATCGTAGGGAGCCAGTTGGGACACCCAGTCGATCGCCTGCTGAACACCCCAGATCTGGTTCGCATCGACCGCCAGTCGCACGTCTGCGCCCACCGCATCCCGCGCGATCCCCAGTCGGCGTACATCATCGACAACGTCACCCCCGACCTTGATCTTGATCATCGAGAAACCTTCACTGACTGCCTCTTTCGAAAGGCGAGCCAGCTTCTCGTCGTCGTAGCCAAGCCAACCGGGCGTTGTCGTATAGGCCGGGTAGCCCCGGTCCATCAAGGCCTGCTCGCGTTCGGGGCGGCCGATCCGAGCGGCCCGGAGCAGCTCGAGAGCCTCTTCGGGGGTCAGAGCGTCAGCTAGGTAACGAAAGTCGACCAACGCCACGATCTGCTCGGGGCTGAGATCCGTCAGCACCTTCCACAACGGCTTGTTCTCGCGTCGGCAGAGCAGATCCCAGGCGGCATTGACCACCGCACCCGCTGCCATGTGGATGACCCCCTTCTCCGGCCCGAGCCAGCGCAACTGGCTGTCGCCGCTCAGCTTGCGAGCGAAGACCCCCAGATCTTCGAGGACCTCGTCCACCGTCATTCCGACCACCAACGGGGCCAGGGCTTTGATCCCTTCCACCTGGACGTCGTTGCCGCGGCCCACGGTGAAGACAAGTGAGTGGCCCTCGGCCCCGTCGCTCGTCCGCAGCACCACGTAGGCGGCCGAGTAGTCGGGGAACGGATTCATCGCATCCGAACCGTCAAGATGGCGGGACGTCGGAAACCGGACGTCGTGCGTCTCCAGCTGGACGATCGTGGACAAGGAGAACCACCTTTCGAATCGCTGCGGCCAGCCGAAGGCACGTGACGGAAACATCCGAGGTCTTCGGAACCGCAAGCGGCCCACTTGCACGCCGTAGGGGTTAGTTGCCCGAACACCTCCGAGGTTTACAGGAGGTGTGACCGCTAACAAGAGGCTCTAGGTAACGAATCTGCATCATTACTCCGATGGATGGGAGTGGATGTCTGACAATTCGGGCATGCTTTCGCCGACGGCTCACCAACCCTAGGATCGGTGGCCATGAAGGGGACCGATGGCACTCACGGATGAAGCAATCGAGCGGATCCGCGCCTTGATCCGATCAGGCAACCTCCCACCCGGATCACGGCTGCCCCCCGAGCAGAAGCTCGCGGAGCAACTCGGGCTCTCACGCAACTCCATGCGGGAGGCGGTGAAGGCGCTTCAATTGGTCCGGGTGCTCGACTCGCGCCCCGGAGACGGCACCTACGTCACGAGCCTGGCCCCGCAACTGCTGCTCGAGGGACTCGGCGCGGCCATCGATTTGCTCCAGGACGACACGCTGCTCGAGGTCATGCAGATCCGCCTGATGCTCGAGCCGGCCGCCACCGCAGCCGCGGCCCTACGCATCACCGGGCCCCAACTCTCGCACCTCTCGACGCTCCTGCGGAGAATGCGGGAGACCACCAACGATGCCGAAACGATGGTCCAGTACGACATCGAGTATCACTCCGCGATCGTTGCTGCCAACGGGAACGAGTCGCTGACCTCGGTGCTCGATGGGCTGTCGGGACGCACCTCACGCGCTCGAGTCTGGCGCCACCTCATCGAGGCCGACGCTGCCGCCAATACCCTCTCCGAGCACCAGGCGATCTACGACGCGCTGTGCGCTGGAGATCCCGAACTCGCCCGAGCCGCTGCCCTCATGCATGTCAACACGTCAGCGAAATGGCTGCAGCAGGTGGTTGGCGACAGCGCAAGAATGAAAGTGATTAGGGCGCATAAGAATTGACGCGCACATGGATCAGGGCCCCTCAGGGCTTTCATGCTGACTCGGTTGGGCATTGCCAGTGCCCGCCACGACGCGACGCAGGTCCGTCCAAGAGCGCAGAACGGCCCGGACGTCGTCACGGGGCTCCGCGCCGACGGCCTCGCGAAGTGCCTGCTCCAGAACATCGTGCAGCAGCACGCGCCGTCCGGTCGCCGCCGAGCGTACGGCGGCCTCCACCATCGCCAGGCTCATGACGTTCCCGTGTACCTCACCGTCCGGGGTCCGACCGGATCGCAGGGCCTCGGCAAACGCCTGCAGAGCTCCGGCGATGCCCTCCGCGCTGTCGGCGACCAGGGCCGGGCGGCCGGCGTCCGCGCCCGTCGGCCCTTCGACGAACCGGCGTCCCGCGTGGTCCTCGTCGGGAAAGCTGACCGGGGGCCGCTCACCGTCCCAGAGCACGGACCCGCGCTGGGCGCTGGCACGCCAGTCGCCGTTCCACGACGTCTCCGCCCCAGGCGCGCACCACGAGCCGTTGTAGGCGTACCTGGCCCCGTTATCCATTGAGAAGATGGCGCTCGCCGCCGCGTTTCCGCCGAACCAGCTCCACGGCGGGTTGTACGCCTCGCAGTGGACGGTTGTCGGCTCGGCCCCGAGCAGGAACCGCGCGCAGTCGAAGGTGTGGATCGCCATGTCCACCAGCAGTGGGTCGGCCATCTCCTCGCGGAACCCGCCGAAATGAGGCGCCTTGAAGAAGTGCGTCGTCAGGGTGGCCACCGGCCCGAGGGCCGCCAGCAGGTCCCGGAAGGCCACCAGCCGGGGGTTCCACCGGCGGGACTGGCTGACCATGAAGAGCTGCCCGGTCACCTCCGCCGCGGCGCACAGCGACAGCGCCTCGGCGAGCGTCGCGGCCGCGGGCTTCTCCCCGAGCACGGCCAGGCCCGCGAACAGCGCCGCGGTGGTGACCCGGTGGTGCGCTGCCGGAACGGTGACATCGATCAGCGCCCGGGCACCGGTCTCCCACGCCAGAGCGACGGCGTCCGGCCCGACGGGAACTGCCGGCGAGTTGGTCGCCGCGATTGCGTCGCGGGCGACGTCGAGGTTGAGGTCGACGACCGCCGCGAGTTCCACCAGTGGCTCGGCGGCGATTGCCAGCAGCCAATCCCGGCCCATGCTTCCGGCGCCGACCAGGACGACGCGCAACGGCTCACCGACCCCGAGATCGACCCGGCGGTGGATCACCGGCCCTCCTCGATCGGGCCGCCGTAGTCGTGACCGTTGAAGAAGTTGCCCGTCTCGTGCCGCAGCAGGGTCGGGTAGCTGCGCTCGGGTCGATCGGTGACCGCCCACTCCACCCCGTTGGCGATCACCCTGCGGACGTCCGGGTGGTGGTACGTGGGGTAGTCCTGGTCGCCGGGGCGGAAGTAGAAGATCTTCCCGTGCCCGCGCCGGAAGGTGCACCCGGAGCGGAACACCTCTCCCCCGCTGAAGGTGCTGATGAAAACGAGTTCG
>Ga0307513_10005016_pt1 | contig 17542 bp, 19 predicted proteins | sample 15_EM_MG_FD_202174 | JGI IMG/M metagenome (GOLD analysis project Ga0307513, IMG submission 202174) | Populus trichocarpa ectomycorrhiza microbial communities from riparian zone in the Pacific Northwest, United States - 15_EM | ecosystem: Host-associated > Plants > Roots > Unclassified | place... | reverse complement strand
GCAGAAGTGATGTCATATTGCCTTATTTGGAATTGTGCCTGATTACGTAGTTAGTTAGTCCACCTGAATTGGCCTTAGCAAAAAAATCGACCCTGTATATTTTTTTCCAATGCCGGTGCACCCTTGCCCGGTGTGATGCCTTGGCGCTTATCAATGGAGCTGAGAAGCCCCTACATATCCCTCTGAAGGACTTTAGTCTCATGGAAGCAGAGAAGCTGCAGGAAACCCTTCAATTTGAGGTCCTGAAGCAACGGGAGGTCGAGGATCAACGTGCTGGTCGGATTGTCCCCCAGAATCCGGCGCCTATGTCATTTATTCTAAAAGAACTTTGGTACAAAATTGTAAAACCAATCCTAGAGGCACTTGGGTATTCTGTAAGGTGTTGCTTATTGTCAATTTATAGATACGTACTGATTTTGTGCACTCCCAACTCAAGGTCCCTCCAAATCCTTTGAATCGTCCCCGTTTATGGTGGTGCCCAACTGGTCCACTTGCATTTCTTCCACTACACGCAGCTGGCATATATGGTTCAGCATACCTGCCAGGATCATGCGTTTCTGACTTTGTGGTTTCATCATACACGCCAACTGTCCATTCCATTAGCAATAAATTCGCCATCTCATCTGCCTCATCCAGATGTACCAAACTCCTCCTTATCAGCCAACCAAATGCGCCAGGTCTTAGTCCAATACCTTTAACCAGAAAAGAGACACATGCACTCGAAGCCTTGACGAAAGGAACTGCTGTCAATGCATTGCTGTTAGAAGACTCTGAAGCGACTACAGAGAAGGTGAAAGCGGAAATGAACTCCCATAGTTGGATTCATTTCGCATGTCATGGAGTGCAAGATCTTCGCCAGCCTCTCGAAAGTGGCCTTTGTCTCCATGATGGCCGCTTGGAGTTGCTCGAGATCATGAAGCAGAAAATCCCAAACCCAGACTTGGCTTTCCTTTCAGCATGCCAAACTAGCAAAGGAAACATCAAATTATCAGAGGAGGTTGTCCATCTCGCTGCTGGTATGCTTTGCGCTGGATATCGTGGTGTGGTTGGTACGATGTGGAGCATTTCCGACATGCATGGGCCGGAGTTTGCAACAGAGTTCTATCAATATTTGCTTAGAGAGACAGGGTCAGAGGGATTAGACAGTACTCGGGCGGCCTATGCCTTGGACTACGCTACGAGGAAGGTTCAAGGAACTCTCAGAGAGGATGACACCGCATTCCTGACATGGGTTCCATATGTCCATTTCGGCTACTGATATCGTTTTTTGTTTCGTGATTGTGATGACAATCACACATTCTCACTATTTACTTGTACAGTACCCAATTATGAATTCATATCTCGCGTCGTTCTAACTGGCATATCCATTTACGTGAACTTAATGCTTAAGTGACAAATGCTGCGATGAAACAGAGGTTCAAATCGACTGGTGTTGATGGATTTGTCAATGAACCGGACACTGGAGGTGATATGGAGGACGTACAAATGGGCCATCAGCGACGAAATAAGGCAGAGTAAAATGTGCAGTAGGCCCGGACGAATCATTGGGAGGTTTAAACAAAGTGAAAGGAAGAATCACATTGCGAGTAGCTCAATAAAATGACCGAACACGCGGAGGAGGCATGGTCGTAAGGCCCATCTGGGCCTCCGAATTGTTGACGGAGGGCGGCGAGGTGCTTGATGAAGATGAAGAGGCGGCCGAGTCGGGTGGGTGGAAGTAAAAAGGGGAGGCGTCGTGTCCTGACGGTGAAGTGGGGACTGGGTCTGCTCTTGTTGATGCGCCATCGCTGCCCGCTCCCAACTGGAAGTGCTACTGGTGCTCGCTGCCGAAGGGGGAGGGCGCGGAACGTCCAGGTCCAAGTCCTGAGTGAAGGAGGGATAAGTCTGGTTGTTGTCGGGCCATTCTATATTGAGCAAAATTTGATTGGGGGAAGAGAGATGAAGCTGAAGCGGGAGCTGTGCCGGGGCGTGATGAGGTGGAAGGTCGTCGGAGTGCGAGGGAGCCTGGAAAGAAAAATACGGATTTCGACTGGTGTTGCTGTAGCTGCTGCTGACGGACATTCCCGCACTGTGTTAAGGTGGTTGGGAGGGGAGGGAAGCGGAGACGAGCGCAGCGAGTGGTGGGAGGGATCGAAGGTGGGCGTCGGCAAGACCAGACGAAGTGGAGGAGCTAGATCGTGGTCGAGCATTGTCGGTGAATCCAGAGTGGCCTCGAAAGGAATGGGACTGGGTTATTTCATCCTAAACACACGACAAAAGGCTGCCTGAGTTTCATCCCGTATACGGTCCCAATTCACCCCGGTGGAATAGCCAAAGGAACAGAGATATAGGAGAAACCCCAGCATCCGACTTATCGGCGTCCTTAGATACATGAGCCACGAGATCCCAACGGAAAAATTGTCCTCCGGGTCGTATACGAGTCGGAGGTGCCCTCACATGATATGGGTTCGACAGTACTAGGAGGCGGTGGAAGTGCACGTAATATACTCCTCTTGGTCGGTGGATGTCGAGATCGATGATATGTTTCTAGGAGGGGAAGACGAAGGCGCGGGAGGTGAGGGCACAGTGCGGATGGCGATGTGGTTTACTCATTGCTCGTCGAGGGGAGCGACTTGGTTGATGATGTATGGTTGGAAGCTCTAGCCACACATTCGCAAACCATCATTACGTCAACTTGTTGTCGTGTATCCTTCGCGCTGTATAGACAAACCCGCTAGTTCCTCTCTTCATGCTCGGACAGCCAGGATACAATGCTGCACGTGGGTAGAGCATCCCCGATTTATGGTGAGTTCTTCGTTGACTTTCCACGTACAGCCTGTACTTACCGATACTCGGTTCGTCCCTCCTCAGTCCTTGCTCTTGTACACAACGAACGGCGGTGGAGAGATACATGCAGCGTGGCAATATTACTAGGTATGTGCACATTCATACGTCCACAAGCGACTACTTACTGTTTACCAGATTCTTCCCTCCTCTCAAGTTACAGTGTTATTGGAGAGCCACGAGCTTCAACGACACACCGTCCCTCAACGCTACGGTTAGGAAGCGGGATATCGAGCACCCTGGCCCGTTTTCATTGACCTCAACGATAGGTAATGACAAGATATGCTAGACGTGAGTGGGCTTCGAACAAAGGTTTCGGTGAGTTATAAGATTCTTCACCTAACCCAATTACTTACGTCCACTCGTTAGCCCATGGCCATAACCAACTTCTCCAGATTTCAACCCCACACCGGCAACGAGCACCACAAGCTAGTCGGTATCCGCACTAACGGCAGCGGCGGCAGCATACAACGAGGAGACGCAAAGGCCCAGTGTCGACGGCTACTTGGTGAGTATAATATCACCACCACCTAAAATTGAGTTGTTATCGTACTTACCAAAGCCTATCACCTTCCTCTCTCAGCCCATCCACTACCCCCACCTTCATCTCAATGGTCGAATCGAACCGGGTGTAATAAACGTGTGTCAGCAGACTAATCTTACACGTCGACAGGCGACAACAGACCGGTTCGTAAGGATTACATGGCAGCTGGGCGATACCGCACACGTGCAATACCCAACGAGAAAGGATGCTATTGACAATGAGGGATATGAGAGATAGGGTGAGTCCGGATCCATAACCCCTGATCAACGTGCAAACTCTTACTTAGGATTTCCAAAACCTTAGCTTATCATACGAGCGAGCTCACGCATAGACGAGGAGCAGGGACGTAAGTACGCTTCAGCAAGTTAGAACGGCGACGCGAAAATGGAGAGTGATTTAACTCACTCTCTTCATCATAGAACATGGTTCCGTTTTGAAGAGCTAAACGACAACGATGAGCAGGAGACGAGAGAGAACGCGAATGACCTACCATGGACGACGATTGCAACCGAGGACGACGAGAATAGAGGGGGGACTTATCTGCTTCGGTAAGTCATGACGGCTACGGGAAAAGGCGATTGGTTACTCACTATCTTCATCGTAGGACACGGCGAGGATGAACAGCTAGAAACGACAATGAGCACACCGGAAGACATGTTGAGCAATGTTATCGTTATCCCACCAACGCGTGAATGCAGCCAACTTGGCAGGGGTAGGCGAAGCCGGCAGGACAGGCTCGGAAAGAGGCACACGATCTGGTCGAGATGGATCTAATGGTTCCGACGGGTCCAGGATATGACCCAGTAGTCCCAGATGACGGAGTAGCGAAGTGACACCCTCGTCCCAAGTATGAAAATCGGATTTGGAATTAAGAAGAGAAATATGCGAAACAGAAGGCAAAGTTTTTGAAGAAATATGCGAAGTAGAATGCGAAGGAGTAGGAGAAAAGGGCGTTGAAGGCCCAGGTAAACAGTAAACATATTGCACAGGAGGATTATACGAAGGAAATGGTAATGCGTGCGAAGGTGCGTTTGGAATGGATTGGTGAGGCATGTTCATGGGCGCAATGAAAGGTGGTGGAATTAAAGAAGAATTATGAGGGGAATAGGGTAGTTGAATCGATAATGGGTTAAAAACCGGAACAGAAAAATTCGTCGTATTATAAACAATTAACGGAGAAGAAGGAGCTGGAGGTGCAGATGCAGGCCGTGATGAAGAATGAGCCGGAAAAGCGCAAGGAAAATGAGGCGGAACATCTGGACGAAAGGCTCGTACACGAGGAAAAGTATCAGGAGGCTGAGTATATGCATTTGAATTCTGAGGAAAATGAACTTCTGGCAAAGAAAAAATAGGAACCGAAGGAACTGAAGGTGCTCGAAGAGGGGGATTGAATAAATCGTCGGAATACGAAGCTAAAAAGGGAACCTGGGACGAAGGATTCATACCGGACGCCTGATGGCCATCGGGTCCCTGTCGCCCAATGAGAGTTTGCTGGGGATAATCGCCGAGCGAGGATATCGAAGGAGATTGTGGTTGGTATGTAGTACCCCCCCATTCGGCCTGCTCGTTGTGAGGAGTCCGGTACATGGGGTGTGTGCGTGTATGCGCGCTCGGAATCCGAAAGGCGGGCAAAGTCAAATATATGCGCACCAGCAAAACCGAATGGGCTCGAGGACCAAAAAGAAAGCGAAGAAAACGAGTTGTCGAGGGAATTCCCAAGACACCTTGTCGAGTTTAAAGTCTAAGCGGGGCCCATAACCTGTAAACCTAGACATGACAGGGCGTGGTCCTCAGTGTCTGGAATGAATGAAAGTGACAACTGAGATTCACCTAGACACGACAGGGCGTGCTAGGGAGGAGTTAGCTACATTGTATCTGAAGGTAACGACGAATGAACTCACGTCCTCAGTGTCTGGAATGAATGAAAGTGACAACTGAGGAAAAGAAAGAGAGGCGAAGCGCGGTATATAAGGACGCGTGGAGCCACGTGACATGAAGGACGTCCTGACCCAGACTATAGTCCAACAAACACCACCGTCGCTGTTATCAGCACTTGCGAAAGCACAGCACATGTGCCGTGTTCATAAACTCGTCTAAATATGTAGGTCAGGCGTTACCTCCCACCGTGATGCGAGAACTGCTCACGTACCTATGTTACAGTTCATTTCATTCAACTGCCGCGATGGGGTGGGAAGGAATCAATGGGTCTAATAGGAGGGAAAGTAAGAGCCCACTTTCGATCGCAGTGATATTCTAAATTCACTGTATCTCGTAGCCTTCGTGCTTGACACCGCCCTTTCACCTCGTCTCGTTGTAGATGTTCGCAGTGTCCAAGGACGTGTCGCCCGAGCCCACTTTCATACCGTCGTCGATACTGCTCTTGATTCCCCGTTTCGTGGTACACGTGTTTGGTACTCGCGGAGCGTCCCTTTTGAAGGGTGATGAGCAGTGAATGAGGCTGAGAGGTGGGAAGTGGAGGACTGTGGTAAGCATCAATTGAGATTGGAAAAGGAGAGTTTTAGCTTACCAAAGCGTTTCTTCTAAGCCTCAGCCTTTTGTCGTTTTCGTTCCAATAATGATAAGTACTCGTTCGTTGTGGTGTGGGCGAATTCGACCTAGCCGTTGTCATAGTTGTCACCACCTTTCTCCTCTATTGTACATTATACAGACTTTCATGAATCGTGATGTCAAAGGGCTCTTGCTAACGGCATACATGGTTACCAATATTTCTGCAGACAACCCTGTAATACCAATTAGCCCTGGTCCAAATTGAAATGAGGAGCGCGAGGTCGAATCTTTGGAGGTACGTACTCTTTGTATCCCGTTATCCATCACCCTGACCTCGGCTACAGACGGTCGGCGGTGTGGATTTGGCAGTGAACATGTAGGTACGTCCGTTTATGCAATGCGCCGTGCATGATGCATGGGAGCTGAGGGGTTCCATCGTTAGCCCGAGATGTAGCTCGTTCATCTCCATGCCTCTCGCGTTCCAGTCCCATCGACGACTGCCAACGTCTTGCCAGAGAACCGCCATTCCGACCTGTGAAATTCCGAGTTAGCTAGTCCCTGGTTTAAGTCAAACGGGGAGCGCGAACCCCAATGGAGGCACGTACCCATCCTGCAGTGCCGTTATTCGCCACCTTGACATCTTGTAGAGCATTGGCGATGTGGTTTCTAGGATCGAGTGTTATTTTCCGTACATGAGAACTGAAGCCTCCATCGTTAGCCTTGGTCGCCATGAAGGTAAGTGGGAACGTACCACTAGTTATTCCCCACATACTCACCCATGATATTCATCGTCACCAGCACCACCTGTATGCATGATCATTACCCTCCTATACCCATTGGCGCTGCTGTTGCCGCGAGAAAGAGGCATGTCAGCTGATAGAGTGCGCTGGACATAAGAGCTGAGTAGTCTATTGTTAGGACTCGTCGTATTATGTGGTTGGAGTGGTCGATTGGGATGGTATGTTCAGTTATTTCCGAGTTCAATTCTGTTCACAGTGACATATGCATATATTTGGGCTTGAAAGAAAATTTATTCGTGGGACTACAGTAAAGGGGAAAGGGATTCAGCCTAACTAACAGGAGAGGGGGACATGAACCGAACGTGGTCGCTTACGCGCGCCGCTGGGTCTTTGTTGATCCCAAGTTTCTCAACCGTCCCTGAACTCACAAGATACAAGAACGGGCCCGTCTTCTCGTTTGCAGTCCATCCCCAGTTCCCGATGAAATTTCCACTCCTCTTTCCCCTTCGTCCTCGAGCTTGGTCGACGACGACGGCGCGTAAGGTAAGTCGTTCTCGTGTTCCAGTGCTCATCATCGTCATCGTAGCTCTTCGACTTGACGCCATTTCCTACGATAAAGGAGTGCGTAAACCAATTGTTAATTTTTCCCGCTGTCATCGTAACTTACCGAAGCATGTTCGTCCCGCTCCTCTGTCCTTGTGATAGTCGTTACAGCGCTTCGACTCCCCGCTGTCTCCTTCTCCGAAGATAGTAAGTACACCACCCATTGTTCATGTTCGCGTCCTCGTCTTGACTCTCCGAAAAATAGCTGTCGATGTGTGGGCTGAATAGCCTAGAGTTAAGGAACGGGTAAGAGTCTGATCCTCGATAGCGGGTGTTCTGGACTCACTGTAGTTGTAGCCACCTGTCATCGATAGCGCCATTCTCGTTCGCCGCATACGTGTGGTATTTCCCACTTTCCTCTTTCCTCCTCGAGTTCGGTGATGACGGCGGCGCGGTAAGTTTTTCTGGCCCTTGTTCTTCTCTTCCGATCGCCAGACTGGGCAGCACTCCTCGCGGCCTCCTACCCTCTTCGAATATTGCGAATCGATCTGCCTGGTCTATCTACTCGACGCTCACCCATTACTACGGGCTCTTGGTCTGACGGCTCCGAACTTCTAAACACGCTGAACACTTCGATTTGTACCCCTGGTCGCGTTCAGGAATACGTTTCCAAGTGGTGTACGGGCATCTCTAGGCTCAGATCTGCGCGTTTCCCAATCAATGACAAGATCCTCATCAGCAACTTTGTTCGTGGTCTTCCCATTACCCCTGCATTCAATACATTGCGCGTGGACCTCTCCTCTCGTATTTCACTGGCAGGAGAACATGATCTAGGAGCTTTTATTGCAGTCACCGAGACGGCGTTAGACCTTGAGGCTACTTTCCGCACTGCAGCTCAGGCTCAGAACCCACGATCTGTCCCTTCCGCTCATCCTTCTGTGCACGTTGCTACTCCAGTGTCGGCTCCTGCTCTACCACCTACAACCAAACCACCTACCACTGTTGTACCGCCAGCTGTTGAGCGCGCCAGCCGATCTGCTCTTCATTGCTCCAATTGCGATCGTTCGGGACATATCTCGGCGACCTGTTTTCAACCAGGAGGTGGCATTGAGGGTTGACGTGGGGAATCCCGTGGAAACAAAGGGAAGGCAGTAGCGATGTTTGCGGAGATAATGGAGGACGCCTATAATTCATGTGCTACGATGCCTCCGCCGGAGCCCGAGCCCTCGTACCTTTTGGTCGATTCAGAGGAAGACCCTAATGTACCTTCGACACACTTGCCTGTATCCTCTTTCCTAGTGCCAAATCCCACTCTCCGTCGTGATTATTTTGCTGAGCGTGATCCCAATAAGTTTCCGATGGCTTTTGTGAGCAACAGTATTGAAGATTTCAAGTCGACTGCTTTCCTTTCGCTTGGGGGCCACTTCAATTTGGCATTGGACTCTGGATGCACTGACCACATCATCCGTCATCATAAAGTTTTCCAACATTACGACACCTCCAAGGGCCAAGGCTGTGTCAATTGGAACTGCGAACTCTGGTTCACTGGAGGCTTTGGCAGGGGGCGACGTATCTTTCCGTGTCCTGTATCATGATCAGCATGGTCAGGTCCAGCAGATTATCTTTACGCTTCGGAACTGCCTTCACGCGCTTGATGCACCTGTCAACCTTATTTCTGTCGGTGCTCTGAATGAACAGGGTAGGGCTGCACGCCGTGGCCGTTTTTACGGTTGATACGGCTGCCGTATGGGTGTGCCGTATCCGTCCCGTCATAAGAAATAAGTTCACAATGACGGGACGGCTGACGGTACGGTACGGTGGCATCAGAACCGTATGATTACGGTGTTCAGACGGCCATGACGGCTTATACGGCATTGTGCCTTGGGCGCCGATTGTTAAGGGCTGAAAATACGCTTACAGTTGTCAATCCTCGCTTTCATGCGAGGTCCGGAAGTCAGTTGGAGATAAATTCGTGTCTCCAGTGCGTTAGGCGGCACAAAACACATCCGGAATGCTGTTGAGCCAAGTCCGGAGACAAATTGGAGATAAATTCGTGCCTCTGATGAGTTTAGTGCGAATGCATCGCGTTTTTTGGTGCAGGCAAGGGACACAGACTGGAGATAAATTTGTGCCTCCTATGAGTTTAGCGACACAAAGTACGAATGCATCGCATTTTTTGGTGCATCTGTTTCAAGACTTGAAGCGCATGTGTGTCGAATTTCTCCATGGTCTCAAAGTCTTGATAAGAGATGAAAAAAATTTAAGCTTCCGTCCACATAATAGCCGATCGGACGCCTATAAGAACATGTAAGAACCCGCCATTCTTCCTCACAAATATCGTCTTCGCCTGGCGCGGATCCGTTCGCATTGAGGACTTTATTTTTTACCAAGCTTTCTATTTTTAGTCCACCGTACGGCCGTCTATCCCGTATCATACCGTATTTTTTGCCGACCGTCCCGTTGAGAAATTTGAGAGTACTTGTACGGTGACGGTTACGGCGATCCCGTCACCGTATCTTGACCGTCATTTTACGGCCGTACGCCGTTTACGGTACGGCGTGCAGCCCTAGAACAGGGTCTTATGGTTACGTTCAACCCGGATGCTTCGACAGAGCTTTCTCTTCCACTCGATGACCTGGATCTTCCTGGCTTCACTTTCCATGCAACCGTGATCCGAAGACTGTCTCTGCTCCACTGTGACTTTGTTCTTCCAGATGATGACTTGCTTAAACCATCGGCTTTTCCTGCCGTCTCCTTCCCCGACATTCTTCCTTCCCCATTGCTTTGGCACTGCTGTTTTGGTCACCTCGGTAAGGATGCCACACAGGCGGCTCTCACCCAGGACTATGTTCAGGGTGCCGTCTTCAAGGGGTCTTTCACGCACGAAAACTGCATTGCCTGCATCATTGGTAAGAGCCCTCAACATTCATATGCCCACAATGGTCGTCGGGCTTTAGAGATTGGGGAGCTTCTGCACATGGATTTATGTGGGCCTTATCTGACTCAGGGTCCACGTGGCGAAAACCATTTCTATGTTATTCTCGATGACTGCTCGAATGTCGGATTCACGTTCTGCCTGCGGAAGAAAAGCGATGCATTCATTCACTACGGGAGGACTGAGGTGTATCTTGAGCGATCTACTGGCTGTAGGATCAAGGCTGTAGGATCAAGGCTGTTCGTGTTGATGGCACGTTGGAGCTCACTGCTGGGAAGATGGGTACTCACCTTGTGTCTCATGGTATTGCTATTTAGAAGACTGCACTGTATGCACACCCTCAGGCCTGGAAGATTGAACGCTATGTTTGTACCATTGAGGAAGGTGGCCAGACCCTCTTGGTGGATTCAGGTCTTTCTATGTCTTTTTGGTGTGATGCAGTCCTCACTTCTCAATAGTGCTTGAAAGTCCGGTCTGGTCCGGTTATTGAGCCCCTGGCAGCTCTAACCGAGACCGAGACCGGTTAGCATTGTCTCAGAAACTGAAAATAACCGGACCGGACCACTGAAAACCGGTTATGATCGGTTAACAGCGGTTAGTCCCCAGTTATATAACCGGTTTTAACCGGTCACGGTTACAACCAGTTACTAACTGGTTGTAACCAGTTATTTACATGTAAATTACCAAGTACATAGAAGAAATAGACCAACAACGCGGCGTATGGGTGAAACATGTGTGGTCGAGTGTCAACGAAAGCAAGGCAAGTGGGGCTTCCCCCACCCACACAGGCTTAGCTGTCACATCGAGTCCCCACTCTGCTATCGATATGCCCGCCCCCTGTTGATACGCCCGCCCCTTGTCGATACGATATGCCCGCCCCCGTCGATACGCCCACCCACGTCGATACGCACACCCACGTCGAGACACCCTGCCTCCTGTCGATATGCTCCCGTCGATACATCCCACCTCTTGTCGATACGCCCGCCCCTTGTCGATACGTCCGCCCATGTCAATACGCCTGCCCCTTGTCGATACGTCTGCCCATGTCGATACGCCCGCCCATGTCGATACACCCGCCCATGTCAATACACCCGCTCCCCTGTTGATACACCTACCCCCCGTTGTCAGTTGATACACCTGACCCTGTGTTGATTTGCTCACCCTTCGGTTGATAGGCCTAATATGCCCGCCATAGTGTCGATATGTGCTCGATGACGTGGCAAGAAGTGCGAATGCCCACATCCCTCAATGAGGGGAGGGGCAACGAGAAAGTGGTGGGTTGGTGACGTGGCGCGTTTGCGTTAGGTTGTGGATGATGTGGCGACTCGCAAGTTCACCATGGGCAGGTCAGAGGTGCGAAGTGGCTTGCCATGGGCTTGAAATAAGTGGTGGTGGGGACTTGCAGTGAGATGGTGGTGGGAACGAAGGAAGATGATGTGGCACAGCAGGTCGTCACACTGGTGACTGGGGCTATGATACATCACATATCTTTAAATTATCATAACTCTTTTAATCCTGAACCAAAAATTATGATTTTAAAGCCATTACAAAGCTTGTGAATAGGGGAAATAATTAGTATAACTTTAGCACAGAAAGACCGGTTAGGACTGGTTATTGTCGGTTAGTCATAATTATAAATTTGGAACTAACCGAGGACCGGACCGCGGTTACGGTTAGCGCCGGTTAGGATATTTTGCGGTCCTCGACGGTTAGAGTCCGGTTAGGTCTCGGTTAATTTCCGGTTAACTAACCGGACTTTCAAGCACTACTTCTCAATACCTTCGGAATCGCCTTCCTACTTCCACACTGGCAGCAATCATTATGCCTTTCGAAGTCATTACATGCACGAAACCTGATGTCTCGCATCTCCGAGTATGGGGGTGCCAATGCTTTGTGGCTATTCTGGACGAACTCAGGGATAAGGCTGGTTTCAAGGGTTTTGAGGGCATTTTTGTGGGCTATGAGGAACACCGCTTGGGCTGGCGAGTTCGGGATTTAAAAGGGAAATATCATTTCTCTCGTGATGTTATCTTTAATGAAGATTTATCTGGACGTCTCGGAGTGCCTCGCTCTCTCCCACTCCCTATCTTGCCATCTTCTGAATCCTCGGGATCTCCACCTCTTCCTCGTCCTACCTGTGACCATGTCCGGACTACTGCAGGCCATGCGTATGATGATATCCTTAAGCTGAAGGATTTGCGGCATGTTGAATGCGACGGTAGGAGGAAACTGGCCTCCGCAGGGGGGAGCATTGGGGTTGTGACTGAGAATGGGGGTGTGGATAACATGGATGGTCTAGTGGAGGCTGTTGATGGGGGTGTTGGCGTTGATGGGGGTGCGAATCTCGCCTTCGTGGCGTCTGCGGATCTTTCACCTTCTGCAGAAGCTATCCATGGTATTTTGTCTCTCCAGACACCTTCTACTTTCCCCGATGCTGTTGACGTTGGGACAGATTCTCTTGCATTGATGGAACCTGACATTGTTCAGACATTCTGCCTGGCTGCTATCACACCCAAACAGCCTCGCATTTTTAATCTTGCCAAAGAACCCTCCTCGTACTCGGAGGCTATTGCCTGTCCTGATGCACCTGCCTGGAGGGCCGCCATGGCTCGGGAGGAACAGAGTTTGAAGGAGATGGGTGCGTTCGAGGAAATTGATCTCCCCCCAGGTCAAAACACAGTTGGCCTCATCTGGGCTTTTGCCAACAAAATGGATGCTGACGGTGTCATAATCTCTAGAAAAGAGAAAGCTCGCCTGGTAGCTCAAGGATTCAGCCAACAGCTGGGTCAGTTCGACGAGACTTATGCTCCTGTGGCGAAGATGGCGAGCGTCCGGATTTTGTTAGCTTGGGCAACTGTTCAAGACCTCGAGGTCTTCCAGTTCGATTGCAAGACAGCCTTTTTACATGCGAAAATTCAACATTCTGTTTACACCTGCCCTTATCTGGGATATACTCGCCTGGGTCATGGGAAAGTCCTTCGAATTCTTGTTGCTCTATATGGCCTACAGCAGTCAGCTTACAAGTTCTACATGCTCTTCCTTGACCTTCTCCTTGAACTTGGGATGATTCGTTGTGAGGTGGATCACAGAGTATTTTTTGGCTGATGGGTATCGCCACCTGATTCTTCAGTGTCGATGCCGCCTGATGGTTCGCCTTTGGTCCTCTATGTGCCCCTCCATGTTGATGATGGTCTTGCCATTACGAACTCTTCTCCTCTCTACCAATGGTTCATTCAAACATTGAAGCACCAGCTTCTTATCGTCAACATGGGTCCATGCAAGAAGTTCCTGAACCTCCTCCTCATCCACAATTGTGCAAATCGCCAGGCTTAGCTCTCTTCTCATGTCTACATTGCGGAGCTTCTTGATGAGTGGAACTTGATGACTTGCAAGACTGCAATCACTCTGTTCCCTTCCAAGCACCTGGACTTACCACCTGCTCCCCTCAATGCCATACCTGATGTTAGCGATGTTGAACTCATCCCCAAGTATCAACGCTTGGTTGGTTGCCTTCTCTATCTTGCCATCACCACTCGCCCGGACATCTCGTATTACATGATGTGGCTTGGACAATACAATGCTAAGCCCAACCATTCATATTTCCTCCTTGCGAAGCATGTTCTTCGCTATCTTGCTGGTACAAAAACTCTCGCTCTTGGTTTTGGAGCCCCTTCTGATTCACTACCATCCTCATTGACCGGATACATGCAAAATGTTGGTTGTTCAGATGTGGACTGGGCATCGGATTCCATGGACAGGAAGAGCATATCAGGCTACTCCTTTTTCTTCAAAGGTTCACTAGTCTCCTGGTCAGCTGTCAAACAGAAGTCTATTGCCCTCTCCTCAACGGAAGCTGAATATTATGCGATGACACATACTTTCAAGGAGGCCCTTTGGCTACATGTTTTTTTTTCTTTTATGGAGTTTCCAGTCCCTTGTCCTTTTTCTATTCTTTCAGACAATCAGGCTGCTTGTTCACTCTCCAATTCCATTTCCATTTCCGCTCTGTCCAAACACATTGATATTCGTCACCATTTTATTCACGCTCATATTCATGATGGGTCTTTTGGATACCTACAACCGACATGCCAGCCGATATCTTTACAAAATCCCTTTCTTCAATCCTTTTTATATGTCACCATACAGTACTCGGACTTTCGGTTCCCCCTTCCATTGCCTAGTTTCATTCTTCTTTCCGTCCTGATGGGGGTGTGTTGGACTATAGTCTGGGTCAGGATGTCCTTCATGTCACGTGGCTCCACACGTCCTTATATACTGCGCTTTGCCTCTCTTTCTTTTCCTCAGTTGTCACTTTCATTCATTCCAGACACTGAGGACGTGAGTTCATTTGTTGTTACCTTCAGATACAATGTAGCTAACTTCTCCCTAGCACGCCCTGTCATGTCTAGGTGAATCTCAGTTGTCACTTTCATTCATTCCAGACACTGAGGACCACGCCCTGTCGTGTCTAGGTTTACAGTGTTGACCAGGGGTCTATAAGGAATATGGTGAGTCCACAATACCCGCAATCGAGACGAGAGTTTTTTTACCGTTATCGACTGCTGTAGCCCCGTGTATGACCAGCAGGTAACAGATTTGCCTAGATGAGATCTACATTAGCCATGGTCGAGTGCCTGTAACGAGGAACATGAAGAACAGTGTCGACAATGGGGTCTGCAAGAGATAAGGTGAGTCCCGAATACGCCCGATCGAGAGGAGGCAACCTGTGAAGTCTCTCACGTTCGTTAGTTTCTGCGTGTACTTTACACTCCCCCCCCTTTTCTGATGGATTCCAACGGACTTTCACCGGACCCAGCCAATTCCGATGGACCCAGCAGACAGTCCGTTGGACTTGACCAAATTCCGCTGCTTGTCCGGTCCAAGTCCGGTGAAAGTCCGGTGAAGTCACCTTGAAGCAGAAAATCGTCGGACTGGCCGGACTGGCCAGTCCGACAGACTTCCGTTGGACTTCTGATGGTTTTAAAGACAGAAAAGGGGAAAAATATGACAAGTCCCCAGTCCACCGGACTTCCAATGTCTTAATTCACTCTAAGTTGAAATAAAAGGTTTATATTTATATAATTTAATTTAAATTATATACATCAGCCTTAGTGGTCAATATTATGTATCAGTACTTGGTAGCTACCAAACTAGTTGATACATCTATAGTGGTAGTTGCCAACCACCCAAAAAAACAAGTAAAATAGGGTGCTTGCCGGGATGCCGGGGTGGGGTAGGATTACTAATTTCATCCTTCAGGTGAGCAGGTAGGGTAGTTGGAATGCCGAGGGTGCCAGATGGGAGGGCGGGGGTGTGTGGTAGATTGAGCAGGGGTAGGGGGCACCAGTAAACAGATGACAACAATGCCAGATGTGGCAGGCAGGTGGGTGCGCTCACTGTTGGGCACGATGGGGGGGAATAATTGTATATTTTGGGGGTAGCAGGGTATAATAAACCCATCTGGGATGTTTGGGCGCTCCAGGGAGAGTGGGAGGAGGCTGGAGAGTGTCTCCATGGTGCCAAATTTGAAAATCATGTCCCAATTAGGCAAGTGGTGCCAGTTGGGCCTGCTTGGGCTCGGTTTTGCTACTGGGCTCGTTGTGGTTGGTTTTTCACAGGTAAAAATTTGTATTATAGTAGAAACAATGTATTTACATGTAATCTACCCTTTTTTACACGTCTGGGGACGCGATAATGGATGGATGGCATTGGACAGGTTCGGATGACACTTGGATGACACTCTCCCAATTAGGTAGGTGCTTGCTACTGGGCCTGCTGGGGCTCGGTTTTACTACTAGGCTCGGTTGGCTCGGTTTTTCATAGAAATATATATGTATTATGGTAGATACAATGCATTTACATACTTCCTACCATTTTATGTGGCTAGAGGGAGTCCAATGGCATAGTAGATAAAGTGACCTCTCATATGAGTCATATCTTGCTGTCCTTCAGTTTTCCTAGGGAATCGCACATGTGAAGATCATCATAAATATATGTATTATTATCAAGGAGGGGCTAGCCCTCCTTGTGTATGTATCTAGTACATGAAATATGTATTTAGAAAATGGAGGAGCAAGACGGCTGTTGAGCCCCCTGCTTCCTTGTACACCAGCCGTGTCCTGGTGTTGTGCACTGTGGTTGGTATTCACGACGCCGGCATCGTGTCACCTCCTCGTGGTTCGTCACCCTTGTGTCTTGTTTCCCTGGTCGCGTAGGCTTCGCTGTGGTTCGTTATGCCAGGGTTGGGTAGCCTTGGCCGCGGTTTGTTATGCCGGTGTCGTTGTTGCTTTCATCGTTCCCCTTCTCCTGGTCATCATCGTTTCCTCCTTCCTCCCGCTGTCGTCGCAGCAGCAGCTGCCACCGTCATCGTCATCATCATTGTTGCAGCAGCTGTAGCCGCCGCCGCCATCATCGTCTTCGTTGCAGCTACTGCTGGCATCGTCATCATCGTCAATGCTACTGCTGCTGTAGCCACCGCCGCCGTGGTCATCTTTGTTGCTGCTGCTACTGGCGTCATCGTCGTCCGTCGTCATCGTTGCGGCTGCTGCTGCTGCTGTTGGGGTCAAGGGTGATCAGTGGAGGGAAATGGAAGGAAGGATGGGAGAAATGAACCACGACGAAAGGTCATGGCTCGTTTCATGATGCACTGGATGGGCCTCCCAATTCCTGGGTCCCCCCTTGTTTTTCCATCCCCCATTCCTTCGCTGATTTCCCTAATTCCCCCCGTCGAGTATAAGCCGGCCCACATCCCTTTGGAAAGGGGAGGGGCGGGTGTGGCTGCCTTCTGTTCTACGCATCCTGAGTGTTGGTGGTTAAGCCCACATCCCTCATGAGAGGGGAGGGGCTTGTTGCCGGGTTGCTGGGCATGGTTGGGAAGGTGTTGAGGGTGTTGAGGATGGATGGTGGTGGTGGAGGAATGAACCAATATCAACCGTGATGCGGTTGATGTCAGTTTAAAACTCCGCTCACCGCCAAAGATAACATTCGATATAGACGTATATAGGTCCAATAATAAAATAAAAAATTCAACTATTTAAGAGGCATTCTAAAGATATAGGATCCAAAATTTCAGGTCAAAATATGCAAAGATGAGCATGTTATTTAAGAAACATGCCAAAATTGGATTAAATATGATACCTGTTGTCAATTCTCTATTGTAACTTCTATATTATTTAGAAAATGTATCATAATATCATTTTAGTTGACTAATAAATGAGTTTTAGATACTTTGGCCAAAGTAACTACTCATTGTGGAAGCTGTAATGACCAAAATTCAGTTATGGACCATAACTTGAGTCATTATGGTCCATAACTGAAATCCAACCGTTCCAGCTTCCACAATGAGTAGTTACTTTGGCCAAAGTATCTAAAACTCATTTATTAGTCAACTAAAATGATATTATGATACATTTTCTAAATAATATAGAAGTTACAATAGAGAATTGACGA
>Ga0307513_10005015_pt1 | contig 17543 bp, 14 predicted proteins | sample 15_EM_MG_FD_202174 | JGI IMG/M metagenome (GOLD analysis project Ga0307513, IMG submission 202174) | Populus trichocarpa ectomycorrhiza microbial communities from riparian zone in the Pacific Northwest, United States - 15_EM | ecosystem: Host-associated > Plants > Roots > Unclassified | place... | reverse complement strand
ATCAAGTCCGATACTCATCTATCAATGCATAATGCGTATGCATTAGTAAGAGTAGAGAACTGGTTCTCTAATCATCGTTCCAATCAGTTAGCCATATCTTGAAACGTGAACTCTTTGAGGTTCCTGAATAGTCTCCCAGATGCCTCCGGGAAGTCCCTACTCAGGAAGCTTGGGTTCGGATATATGCTCTCCCCTATGGTGGAATATACCTCGCGCATAATTTATGCAAGCTATTCCCGCTAGGGTAATAGATGCGAGTACGATATCGAGATTTGCATGCCCCCTTCACCACTGTGTCTCGTATGCGCCTGCACCCTATTATCTTTTGCGACAAAATAGACATTTGACCGGCATCATGGAATTCGGAGCTGCCAATTTCGGGAGTCTAGTGTGGGTAATAGGAGTGTGATATTGTCGTCATCTCAATGTGAACGCGTGCGGACGACTCGGAGATGCTGGGCCAAGCGCCATGCTCACTGATGTATCACTAGCCATCGAACAGGCTTAGCGTTGTGTGTCGCGACATCACGTGGTATCAGCTGGTTATCATCTTGTGTTCACAGGAAACAACTGAAACACTAATTGATGCCAGAGGTGTCAGTTCTTGATGCATCTTAATTCTTGAACAATTCAAACAATTCATGATTCTTTTAAACCATCTTGAATGTCTTAGAGTTGTATATATAATGTGGGTGGATCAAGACAGCAGCAAGTTCATACCAAGGATAATTCGACATCCACAACATCCATAACATCCTCTATATTCACAAGACCATGATCTCCAAATCAGCTATCAATATAAACAAACCCTAAGCGGACATGGCGCAAAATATCAACATGCAGTACCTATTCATGCAAAATGCTAGAGTCCTTGAGCCGGGACTGAGAGATCAACTTCCCCCTAGTATGCTTCAAGGGGCAATCAGCATGCATTGCACCAATATAGGCAGTTGAGCGGTTAGTGCTTATAACCTAAACATGGGCTCCACACAAGTCCTGGCTTAAAAGACAATGTACACAGAGTGGCGGAACTGTGCCAAAGATCAGATGATAGCAAGGGGCGTTGTGCACGCAGGGCAAATGGCCAAAGATTTCCCTGATGGCGACTTCCTGCCAATATACACAGGCATGAGAACCTTGCGTCCTGCCTGCGATCTCATCGTCTCTACAGTGGCAGCCTATGATATGCATCGTCGAGAGGATATGGAGAGGGCAGTCGTAGAATTGGTTAAGGACACTTGCCGGAAGTTGAATAACACAAATAACAAAGGCAAAATGATAGTGCCAAATCCCACAATCCCGCCTGAGCAGGTTGTGGTGCATGCATCGTTACTACCGCCAAGGGCCTCAAATCAGTGGGGGGCTGCGACGACTATAGGGAACCCAGGTCAACTTCCTCCAAATCCTCCCCCAGCCCATGTGCCTAAAGGTGGGGAAATTGAACAGGCTCCTCCTCAGGGCGCGGCTGTTCTAAATGTACCGCCAGCACAAGTGAACGTCACTGCTACCAGACAACACAGACAGGCTCCTCCAGGTACAGCTGTTCCAACTGTACTGGCGGCAGAAGTCAATATCATTGCTACTGGACAACACGGACAGGCTCCTCCGGGTGCCGCTGTTCCGAATGTATCTACTGCACATGTCAACGTCCCTGCTGCCGGACAGCTCGGACAGGCCCCCCTAGGTGATTTTCCTGCGGTGGGTCCGGATGTAGCTGTTCAACCTGGTAAGGATCCTGTGCACCAACAAATAGTACGTGATTCAAGTTTAGCGGGTAATGATCCTGCGCACCGACAAATCGTACGCGATTCATGTTCACCTGATAATGACCCTGCACCAGGGCAAATGGGACCTGATCCAACACATAATAGCCCAGGGGCAGTCCAACACCAACCTGTAGCCCGGGGCTTTCGCCCGGCACCCAACTGTAGGTGTAACCGGTACAGGTACTATGGTTACTGATGGATTTCCTTTAGGATTAGTTTGGTTTCAGGATACCAGTCTTGTGGCTATAGCCTTGTTATGTTATACAGGAGTTATCGTTTGATACCTAGTTTGTTTTATGTTTGGTTTCAGGATATGAGGTTGTGCCTCTCCTGATTGTGTTTCGGAAGTATCATTTGATACTCCTGTTGTTTGAAGTTTTGTTTCAAGGGATCGTTTGATACCTTAAATGTTTTATGTATTGTTTGATGATATCGATTTGATACCATAGTTGTTTTAGGATACGAGCTGTGCTCGTAGAAATAAGGCTTTAGGAAAAGCCGGCCATGTATTTAAAGGCTGCATCTTTCGGACTTAGAAAGGGCAGACTTCGACAGACAGAGTTTTCAATATACTTGGTTGGATAGTTATCTCTTCAGTTCGCCACGATAGTGAGAAGCCGCCAAACACTTCAAAACCTTAGCAATATAGTAAAACGTTTTATGTAACAACCTTTCGGAGCCTCCGCTTGATCAATCCGCCTAGGCCACTCTTTGGCTAGGATTTCAAGTGCACAACCCAGGATGGTTTCTTAAAGGTTCTCGGTGTACCGAGAACCGATAAGGAAATGTTACAAAAACCTCTTTTGGTTTTTTCACATCCTCTTGCTCACGCAGAAGCTCATTCTCCCACTCGATCCCGTGGTCAAGGTTTTGTTCCAGTTCTGTATCTGTTTGCACCGTCCCAGACTCCTTCTTGTACACTACAACTACAGCTCGGCGCTCATTTACAAGCTGACGAATAGTTTTATCAGCATTTTTCAGGTCCTTATCAATTTCTACCTGCAGGAGGGCCCGGATTTTAGCCCCAAAGGGTGCCTTAGTGCCCTTCTTGTAGCTGAATTCCATGCGGCGTACGGCACATAGCTTTACAAGAACTTCGCGATTTTGCTCAGTAAGGTGCACACGGCTTCCCCCACGGCTCGTACCTGAACCAGCACGCATTCCCCCACCTGTGTTTTCATCACAAGGTCCTACTCATATTAATTAATATCCTATCTTACAATTCACATTCATTTCTTGTAATACATACTATTTCCCACTTGAGAAACCAGCACCTCTGTGTCCGGTGCAGGCTGGCCCTCACTCGCTCTGAGTCGAGAACTGGCTTGTGCCGATGCAGACATCCTGGTTTACTCTTATAGGTTGTACAGGTGGTGGGATTTCGGGCTACGTTGTTAGGGAATAGCTGATCAAGAGTTTATGTTCTGATAGATGAAAGCAGTGTGAGCAGCGTGTGTAATTGAAATCTTGCCTTAGCTGCAGTCTGTGCTGAGAAAAATCCTTCTTAGGTACAACAATTACTTAAGTTGTGCTGAGATACACGCAGGAGTTGCTAGTGTTATTTTTATTTTAAACCCACCGTTATCCGGGATAAGTTAACTCGGATACCAATCCCAGATAACAGAATTTTTGTTATCAATACATCAACATGTGGTGCATTGTCACAGCGACAACAGAAAACGGCGGTCTTGGCGCTCTTATTCTCTTTGCAAAATCTCCCTATTACGATGATCCTTCCCCATAAGGCGCTGTTTTGACCAAAGTTTTTACTTTTTCGCGGGAAACTTCCTGTACGGGTTTCCTCTGGAGCAAACCTTTAGAATACCATGCGCTTGGCGGTCAACATCGACCGAGAAATTTACCATCGAAAAAGCGAAACCTTGACAGGGGCAACCGACATTGCCACAAACAAAATATATATACACCTTGGCAAATCTTTTTATCCCTCAAACAATGCAAAGAAATTGAAAAAAGTTACAGAAAAAATAATGAATTACTTCAACCCTTCTAGTGTTTTTATAGAATTTTCCTACAATTTTTTAGTAATTTTCTAGAGATTCTTGGCATAAAAAAACCACTCTGAATCTACCACTCATAGCAGAGTAGACCAGCACACAGGAAGCCATTCTGAGGGTGGAAAAATAAATATATGACATTGACTGCGTTTAGTGATCCTTTTTCACTTTATTTTTTAATTCCTCCTCACTATTTTATGGTGGCCGAAGAGAATCATGGTTCCATGCAAAGGTTTCACATTCTCGATGGTAAATTTCTCGGTCGATAGTATCCGAAAGGGTTGACCGCCAAGCGCATGGTATTCTAAAGGTTTCCTCGTTTCCTCTGACTCGCCTATTGAGCCACACTTTGTTTGGCTGCTCTAGCGCCATTTCCAAATAATGAAGTACCTGAGGTGAGAGTAAGTATCTGAGTGACCAAGCAAAGGTTATTACCAAATATTAGCCTACCGTATTTGCGCCCAAGATCTTCAAAACTCCTGTATGACAGCCGAATGTCCTTTCTCGTCCTAGTTACCGGGACCCCCCCCATCCTAATCACGACAACCCGAATTCTGAATTCCTCTACCAGTACTGTATGCGAAAGCCTGACCTGTCCTCCTGGATCCCCCGCTGTCCTGGGCAGCTCTTTGCATTTTGGCCATTCAGAATAGCTGGATGCGACTGTGCACGGAACCTATCGGTCTATAAATGAACAAAGTCCGAAGGCTGAATGATGGGTGGTGGGGGCGACAAAGAAGTTCAACCATACGAATCGAATACCGGTAGTTGCTCCCAGTCTACTCGAGTACTGTAGTAATTCTATTCGCCGCATGAGGGAAATTACCCATTCCTTGCAGGGGACCAATACTGTAATTCTTCATGCCGGGCAAACAAAACCATCGCTTAGAGAAGCAACAAAATGCGCGCAGGCGTGAAATAATCATTTTATAAAGTGCAAAGTCTTCGTGAAAGGATATTTCCCTCAGCTTGGGGAGTGCCCCCCTCTGGCCACCATACCGGTAATCTCCGTCAAAGACAACCCCAGTTCACGAGGACCTGCCAAGTGGCTTTCTGAACTGAGGTGGAAGTCCCTGGTCATGTACTCGAGTACCGGTATTGGTGGTACCGTACTTCTAAACAAAGACCTAAAACCCTAAAGAGAGAAGCAACTGTGGAAGCTGGTAAACTGAAGCAAGAATATTGTTTGATGGCACGCGTGGAATTATGGCTTTCAGCACAGAAAGTAATACGATAATTCGGCTCAAGGCGTGAAATACCGGTACTCGAGTACTCGTAGCTGCACGTTACTAGTTTTGCCTACTCGCTGAGAAGTGTAATTCTTGATGCCACGTAGCATGGTACTCGTACAGTACCGGTACTTGTATATGGGACTTTCATGTAGTCCATTCCGCCGTCAGCCGCTTAGGGTTTGCGCATATGGTAGCCGACAATTACCTGCGGGTTGATTTCACAGACAATTCGCTTGGGTACTAGTGGCAGTATCAGGTGGATTGATTGGGCTACTGGTTGGCTTTTTGCCCACCAAGCCTTGGGACCGTGATTCTCCCAGCTTTTTTCGCCCTCCTGGACTCACTTCAACCAAATCCACCGCACAAAATTACTCGAGAACCCATCCTCTACAGCCCTCGAATCGGCGAAAGAAATACAAAATGAGATACCATCGCAGCGACGATATCGACCCCAAAATCACTTCTTTTTTTAACAATATAGGGGATGCAGAGAGGTCGGGGATTTTGGCCTGGCTATCGCCACTTGAACCCCAGATACGGCACCAGGAAATTCGAGCCCGCAGAGTTGGTGAGGTGGGAGACTGGCTCTTTCAAACTGAGGAATATCGGAATTGGTTCGGTGGTATTCGTGGGGGTGAATCTAATGGCGGAGCCTTGTTTTGCTACGGAGGTCTAGGAGTTGGCAAGACTTACATTAGGTGAGAGAGAAGCTACTTGAGGGAAGAAAGATGTTGCTAATGAGATGCAATGTTAGCTCCCTGGTGGTGGATACGCTATGCGAGCAGGCCGTGCAGGAAAACGCTGCCGTTGCGTGCTTCAACTTCGACTTCGCCGCTCAGGAGCAATCGCCAGCTGCTGTTCTGGGTTCGGTGCTGAAACAAGTTGTTGATGGACTTGAAGCAGTTCCGGAAGGGATAGTCAGAGCTTTCCGAGACCAAGGGAACTCTACTGGTGGCCAGATACCGCTCTCGAAAATTGTAGAGTTCTTGCAGGATATCTCGTCCTCACGATGCACACTCATATGCATCGACGCCCTGGATGAGTGTCCGTCAGGGCATCGGGTGGAGCTCCTCGATTTACTCAACCAGATTCTCCAGGAGTCCCCCGGCGCTCGGCTATTCATGACCGGGAGACAATATATCCTGGGTGAGGTTGCGAAACATCTTGGGGGAAGGGTAGCGACTAGATGTATAACACCAACCAAGAATGATATCATCACATTCCTCCGAGCGAAGCTGAAAAAGGACACGATTCCGGACGCGATGGATGAGAGTTTAGAGGAGGAAATTATTCGGGATATTCCCGAAAGGGTTTCGGAAACGTAAGTAGGAAGGAGACACCACCAAGAATACCTAAAACTATGTGCTAAACGATCCTGTATTCAGATTCCTGCTTGTTTCCATAAGCATCGAGGCGATTCTACAAGAGACGACAATATATCGAAGGAGACTAAGGCTCGAAGCAATAAAGAATGGTGTAGGCTTGGAGGGCGCGTACGGGGCATCGCTGGAGAGGATAAAGTCTCAGAGTAGGAAGAAAGCAAGACTCGGGATGGCCGCTCTGATGTGGATCTCATATTCGGAGCGACCTTTGCGGGTGGAGGAGATATGTCACGCCGTAGCAATCCGGACAGGGTCAAATGATCTCAATAGCGATAATATCCCGGAGATATCGGCCTTGCTAGACTGTTGCCAAGGACTTGCTACCATTGATAAGGATACCTCGACAATTAGGTTGATCCATTTTACACTCCGGGAATATCTCAGCACACATCCAGACCTCTTTCACAGAGCTCACTCGACAATGGCCGAAACCTGCTTGACGTATCTCAACTTTCAGCACGTCAAAGATCTTTCAGCTGGCCCACCCCTTGACCCGCAGGGCACACCCTTCCTTGAATATTCTTCTCTATATTGGGGAACCCACATGCGGACAGAACCCTCAGACCGAGCAAAAACATTTGCGCTCCAGCTCCTTGATCAGTTCGATAGTCATATATCTGCCAAACTCCTTTGGAAGTCGATCAATGGGGGGTTTCCCCTTGGCCGTGACCCTGGCGATAAGCCATTTTCCGCACTGCACTGTGTCTCATACTTTGGCATTGCCGCAGTAGCAAATACCTTGATAGAGATGAATAGATGGGATGTGAACGAAATAGATGGTACGGGTGCGACGCCTCTCATATGGGCTGCAAGGTACGGGCGTAGAGAGGTGGTGGCTCTGCTCTTGCAAAAAAAAGATCTTCAACCTAATCAGCAGGACGCGAATTGTGCCCGAACGGCACTCTCGTGGGCCGCCGAGAATGACCATGAGGGAATAGTGAAGCTACTGCTGGGGCGGAAAGGTGTTGACCCCGATCACCCAAGCAAATTTGGACGGACACCACTATCTTATGCTGCCTCGGAGGGGCATGGAGGTGTAGCGGAACTCCTCCTGGGACGCCGGGATGTCAATCCCAATTCATTCGATAGCAATGGTCGACCTCCGTTATCATATGCTGCCGCGGGGGGGTATGAAGGTGTAGTGAAGTTGCTTGTGGAAAGCCCAGATATCGATCCCAATTCGTCGGATAGCAATGGCCTAACACCCTTAACGTATGCTGCCAAGTGGGGACGAGAGGATCTAGTGGAATGGTTTTTGAAACGCCGGGGCACCAATCCTAATTCGTTGGATAACATTAATCGACCCCCGCTATCATATGCCGCCGCAGGGGGGCATGGAGGTGTGGTGAAGCTCTTCCTCAAACGCGGGGATGTCAATCCCGATTCTTCGGATAGCAGTGGTCGGACACCTTTATCATATGCCGCCATCTCTGGTTCTGGGGGTGTAGTGAAGCTCTTCCTCGGCCGTAGGGATGTCAATCCTGATTCCTTAGACAACAGCGGTCGGACACCTTTATCATATGCTGTCACTTCTGAGGACGAGGGTGTAGTGAAGCTCCTTCTCGAAAACGAGGATATCACTCCCGATTTATCAGATAGCGAAGGTCGAACACCCCTGTCGTATGCTGTATCGCGAGGATGCGAAGGTGTAGTAGAGCTGCTTCTGGGGCGCCAAGATGTCAATCCCAATTCACTGGATAGGGTTGGTCGACCTCTACTGTCATATGCAGCCGCGGGGGGGCATGGAGGTGTAGTGAAGCTACTTATGGAAAGCCCGGATATCGATCCCAATTTATCAGATAGCGATGGCCTAACACCCCTATCGTATGCTGCCCAGTGGGGGCGAGAGGATCTAGTACAGCTATATTTAGGATGCTGGGATGTGAATCCCGATTTATCAGATAGCAATGGCCGAACACCTCTGTCCTTTGCTGCCTCAGGGGGTCATGAAGGTGTAGTGAAGCTGCTTCTAAGACGTAGGGATGTCAATCCCAATTCATCGGATGGCAATGATATGACACCGCTGTCGTATGCTGCCGCTTTCGGGGCTCTGGATGTGGTGAAGCTACTTCTAGAATCCCACGGTGTCAACCCTGATTTACCGGATAGCAGCGGCCGAACACCCCTGTCATATGCTGCCTCGAGGAGACATGAAGGTGTAGTGAAGGCACTTCTGGGGCGCGGGGACACCAGTCCCAATTCGCCTGACGGTAACGGCCTGACGCCGCTATCATACGCCGCCATCACAGGGGCTCCAGGTGTAGTGAAGCTAATTCTAGACTCCCGCGGTGTCGATCCCAATTCACCAGATAGCCGCGGCCGAACACCCCTATCATTTGCCGCCTTCAGAGGGCATGAGGGTGTAGTGAAGGTACTTCTAGGACGCGAGGATGTCAATCCCAACTCATTTGATAGGGATGGTCGACCTCCGTTATCATATGCTGCCGCGGGGGGGTATGAAGGTGTAGTGAAGTTGCTTGTGGAAAGCCCAGGTATCGATCCCAATTCGTCGGATAGCAATGGCCTAACACCCTTAACGTATGCTGCCAAGTGGGGACGAGAGGATCTAGTGGAATGGTTTTTGAAACGCCGGGGCACCAATCCTAATTCGTTGGATAACATTAATCGACCCCCGCTATCGTATGCTGCCGCAGGGGGACATGGAGGTGTGGTGAAACTGCTTGTGGAAAGCCCAAATATCGATCCCAACTCATCAGATAGCGATGGTCTAACACCCTTATCGTATGCTGCCCGGTGGGGGCGAGAGGATCTAGTGGAGCGGTTTTTAGAGCATAGAGGTGTCGATCCCGATTTACCGGATTGCAAAAAGCGAACACCCCTAGCTTATGCTGCTTCGACAGGACACGAAGGTGTAGTGGAGCTGCTTCTGAGGCGTGCGGATGTTGATCCCAATTCATTGGATAGCAATGGCCGACCCCCACTATCATACGCTGCCGCGGGGGGGCATGGAGATGTAGTGAAGCTACTTGCGGAAAGCCCGGATATCGATCCCAATTTATCGGATAGCAATGGCCTAACACCCTTATCGTATGCTGCCTACTGGGGGCGAGAGGATCTAGTGGAGCGATTTTTAGAACGTGGCGATGTCATCCCCGATTTACCAGATAGCAATCGCCGAACACCCCTATCTTATGCTGCCTCGAGAGGACACGAAGGTATAGTGGAGCTGCTTCTGGGACGTGGGGATGTTGATCCCAATTCATTGGACAGCAATGGTCGACCCCCGCTATCATATGCTGCCGCGGAGGGGCATGGAGGTGTGGTGAAGCTCTTCCTCAGACGCGATGATGTCAATCCCGATTCTTCGGATAGCAGTGGTCGGACACCTTTATCATATGCCGCCATCTCTGGTTCTGGGGGTGTAGTGAAGCTCTTCCTCGGCCGTAGGGATGTCAATCCTGATTCCTTAGATAACAGTGGTCGGACACCTTTATCATATGCTGTCACTTCTGAGGATGAGGGTGTAGTGAAGCTCTTTCTCGAAGATGAGGATATTAGTCCTGATTTGTCGGATACCGAAGGTCGAACACCCCTGTCTCATGCCGTATCGGGGAGATCTGAAGGTGTAGTGGGGCTGCTTCTGGGACGCCGAGACGTCAATCCCAATTCACTGGATAGGGCTGGTCGACCTCTGCTGTCATATGCTTCCACGGGAAGGAATGGAGGTGTAGTGAAGCTACTTATGGAAAGCCCGGATATCGATCCCAATTCATCGGATAGCACGGGCCTAACACCCTTATCGTACGCTGCCAAGATGGGGCGAGTGGATCTGGTGCAGAGGTATTTAGGGTGTCGGGGTGTCAATCCCGATTTATCTGATCGCAATGGCCGAACACCCCTGTCCTTTGCTGCCTCAGGGGGGTACGAAGGTGTAGTGGAGCTACTTCTGGAGCGTGGGGATGTCAACCCCAATTCACCTGATGGCCGCGGCCTGACACCGCTATCATATGCTTCCATTTTCGGGGCTTCCAGTGTGGTGAAGCTACTTCTAGACTCCCACGGTGTCAATCCCAATTCACCAGATAGCAGTGGCCGGGCACCCCTGTCGTTTGCCGCCTCGAGAGGACATGAAGGCGTAGTGAAAATGCTTCTGGGACACGGGGATACCAATCCCAATCCATCTGATGGCAATGGCGTGACACCGCTATCATACGCCGCCATTACCGGGGCCCCAGATGTAGTGGAGCTACTTCTAGGCTCCCACGGTGTCAATCCCAATTCACCAGATAGCCGCGGCCGAACACCCCTGTCATTTGCCGCCTTCAGAGGGCATGAGGGTGTAGTGAAGGTGCTTCTAGGACGCGAGGACGTCGATCCCAATCTACCGGACCGCAACGGCCAGACACCCTTGTCATATGCCACCAGGATGAGGCGAGAGGGTGTAGTGAAGCTATTATCGGAAGCCGGAGACTCTAATCCCAAATCGGTGGAAACCCCTAATCAATCATACCTAGCTCTGCTGGTCATTATCTCTGCCCTTGGCGCTAGTTTAGGGTTTCCTTTTTTCCTCCTCACTTCTTTCCTGTTCGTTCTTCTATTCTTCTATTCTTCTATTTTTCGCGTTCATAGAGGACAATAGGTATAGCGATTCTCACGAATTGATTTCACGCCATCCACGGCCCTTGGTGGTAATTGGTATTTCAGTTTTGGTTAGATTCGGGGGTGTTTTATACCAGTAATCTTGTCTGTACGACCCCTGTGTTTCTTTTCCCTCCCCTTGTTTCCTTGGGATTCTCTTTGTGCAGTATAGATATTCCTAGCATACCATATTGGTATGTAGAAGTATTCGTTCATAATAATACACACCTTGTTACCAGCAACAAGCACAAAGTGCCCAAAGTGCCCAAAGTGCCCAAAGTGCCCAAAGTGCGCTACAGGCCGATAGCTCCCTCGGCATCCACTAACCTTCCCCTCTCCCTCCTCCTACATACCGTATCTCCCCAGCAGCTTTCAACCCCGAGCCCGGAGATTATAGCTCTAGCGGCGATAGTAGATTTCAAGAGATTTTAGGAAACATAAAACCCGGGGCCGAGAGGTCTACCCCCTGGGACGCAGGAGGCACCAACGGCGCACTAGGAAACCCCCCCTCCGAATAAAAGCAAATTCCACAAGCCACAATCAATTCAATTCAATGCAAGCTAAATATTAACTTTCCAACTAAGCCCAATGCCACAAGGAAAGATAGAAGAGAAAAATCCAACATAGCCTGTTTGTTGGACTATCTATGCACTGATAACCCTCTGTGGTCCTCAACTCTTCTAAAAATAGTCCATTTGCTTCTCCGATCCTCTCCAGGTAAGCTAAATTTACAAGGTTTTATTTTCGTGCAAAAAGAGAATAGTGGCTTCCTTAAGTTATACAATAATCAGCGAACCCGCACACAACGGCTTCTGTAGAAAACATGACGCGCTACCCCGGCTTCCTTAAAGAGGCCGGGCAAGCACTCTCCCCTTTTCTTCTAAAGTAAAGTTATGATATCGTACATCATGAACTATTATTCGCGCCCCACGAGAACTGTCATTAATCCGGCTAAGAATACTCAGCAAGGCATGACTGATTTTACCCCCCACAGTACTTCTTCGGCGGAAAAGAGCCAGCCCACACCCGCCACTACAAATGAGGAAACCAAATCTTAGCGCAGGAGCGCGAGTACTTTATATACACTCATCATTCCCAGCAGAAATCTCAAGTAACCCTGATAATCGTCTCACTCGTTGCGCTCCTCACAGAGTGCAGCACATCCACGAAACTGGATTTCGGCATCATCGTAGGATTCCGTGTCCAGAAGGTAGAATGCCACGCGGAAACCAAGTTCTTCAGCAACGGGGTCCGTTGAATCTTTAGTTGCTGCGAGCGCATGTGGGATATACGTAGGGTCAATAGATCGCTGCTCATCCTGAGATTGAGGGAAGAGCCGTGAAATGACTTTCAGTGCAGCCGCCCTCCCTTGCTCCGGTTCTCTAGTTGGTAAATACGCCTGTAAGGACAATTGGACCAAACGGTCAAGCTGATAGAATGTTTTGTCCCCGTGTTTGACACTCGTAACCAACGAGAATCCCGATAGTTTTCCAATGGCGGTATGAAACTCAGCCAAATGATGCACTCCTTCTAGACTGCACTGGGTCAGTAGCTCCTCGGGTATGTTTTGATGGTTGAAGAACGCCATTCGCCGCAGAAGATCCGCCGCTAAGGGCATCTGTTGCCTGATTTGGTCGAAGGTGGCAAAGAACGTGCTCAGGATACTTTCATGGGCGGCTTCTCGTTGGATGTCATAAAATGGCTGCGAAAGTAGGTTCTTCATTTGTTCCTCGCTCTCTCGGAGAATATTCCAGTAGATGGATGGCGATACGGCAGTCTTGGTCATATAGGCTACTGAACCTACAACAGCCAACGGCAGGTGATGTACCGAACCCAGGATCGCCGCGACATCCTCATATTCTTTACCTTCCAAATTACCCGAGCCGCAATAGCGCTTCGAAAACAACTCCAGGGCTTCTTCCTCTCCCATTTTTCCAACCTCAATCGTTTCCAGGCACTGCTGCAATGCAACCTGTCGGGATCTAGTTGTAAATATCAGAGTTCCACTAGTCGCTTGTGGTATAAACTTGGCGATTGAGCTGTCGTTGGTAGCAAAATCGGCTTCGTTATCGGCATTGTCAATAACCAGAATCCAGGTACCACTGTGTGGGCCCTCAAACCACCTCCTTACTACCAGCAGTCTCGCTTCCTCTGTCACGGCGTTGTGTAGAGGAATTTGAACATGCTGTGCAATAGCCATGAAGCCCTCACTAAATTTTGACATCCCACTTCCTTGCACCCAGAAAATGTTACAGTTTCTATCACTGTCACACTGATGAACGTATTCCAGGGCAATCTGAGTTTTGCTAAGAGACGTTAGCGCACCCTTCATACCGCGAAATATATAAACACCGCACTAACTTGAATAAGAGAACCCTGTCTCAGGACACTCAAGTTTCCCCTCTAACACGGTGTTTGGTTTTGGTATTTCCTCCTCTCACCGTTGAAATGGGAAACTCATACGCCCTAAGACAAAGTTCTCTTATCTGGGTTAATACGGTACAGGTACTAGTGCTTACCCGGAACCGCCTAATCCATAGAGTGCGACTCGGTTGTGGTCCTTGGGCTCAGAAAATCTCTTGATCTCCTCCAAGAGACTTTGGCGACCAGTGAACCTACTGTTCCTGCAATATGGAATTAGCCGATAAAGCCTGGGTGCTTATTTCAGTTGGGATATCGTGTTAGTTCTTTGCCAGAAATCTCTCGGGGATCCTGATAATACCTGCCTCTCCTACCCCAAATAAACTACCGTGATTTCGAACTCCGAAATCGGCTACACTAGGCAGCACAAATGTAGTATTATAACTACCATAAGCACTGCTATTACCAGTGTTCCCACTGCAGGTTCCATGGATGTTGGATTGGGATTGGGCAATACTAAAATGGTTGTCAGACGGGTGGGTTTTATCACCGGCACCAGAGATTCTAAAAGAAAGAGTGGCATACTGAGCCATCGGGTTTAACATTAGGAGATAGCTCTATCAAGTGTTCCCGAAGATCAGATTTGAAAAGATGTCGCAAGCTCGATTGGAATGATATCCTTCTGTGTCTGAAATAAGCGGGTGGGGGAGATATGCTCGGCGGAGAGCCTAACCTTGGACACTGAGGTGAATAATTCCCTGCCTCTGGATCTGTTGGGGGGCAGAATTCTAGTGAGTGGTGCCTAAGTCTGGCGAGGGCTAGAGTTTTAGCGCAGTGTAGAATCGATGGGAGAATATAGAAAACAGAAAACAGGGGACGGGGAACGGAAGCTTGACGGCCCGGAGAAGGAAAGAACAGTGAAAATAGGGGGAAGAACGTGTGCCCCACAATTGCCAGCTCTGTTCTCGTTTGGGCAAAATAATTGGCTGGGCCTCACTTGGGATTTGGACCGCAGCAAGTCCACTGAAGGGTCTTGGGTGGATGTTAGCCACTGGGTGTCACAAAGCAGGTGAGACAACTGTAAGAGCCTCGGAACTGCGCGCAATGCAGATCTCCACAACCTTCTCCTCAAGTACGGTACGAGCACTGGTCCCGCCTACACGCTGGTAAGTGATAATTCTTAATGAAACATAGCATAGTACCGTATATGGGACTTTCATGTCGTCCATTCCACCGTCAGCCGCTTGGGGTTTGCGCATATGGTAGCCGACAATTACCAGCAAGTTGGTTCACAGACAATCTGCTCGGGTACGAGTGGCAGTATCAGGTGGATTGGTTGGGCTACTGATTGGCTTTTGCCCACCAAGCCTTGGGACCGTGATTCCCCCAGCTTTTTTTCGCCCTCCAGGAATTACTTCAACCGAACCCACCACACAAAATTACTCGAGAACCCATCCTCTACAGCCCTCGAATCGGCGAAAGAAATACAAAATGTCTCGACACCACTTCAGCGACGACATCAACTCTTTCAGAATCACTCCTTTTAACAATAAATGGGATGACCTTATAGTGGCTGACGAGAGGTCGGAGGTTTTAGCCTAACTATCGCCACTTGAACCCCAGATATGGCACTGGGACATTCGAGCTCGCAGGGTCGATGAGGTGGGAGACTCGCTTTTTCAAACTGAGGAATACCGGAATTGGTTCGGTGGTATTTGTGGAGGTGAATCTGATGGCGCAACCTTGTTTTTCTACGGGGTCTAGGAGTTGGCAAGACTTACATTAAGTGAGAGAGAAGCTACTTGAAGGAAGAAAGATGTTGCTAATAAGCTGCAATGTCAGCTCCCTGGTGGTGGATACGCTATGCGAGCAGGCCGTGAAGGAAAACGCTGCCGTTGCGTGCTTCTACTTCGACTTCGCCGCTCAAGAGGAGCAATCCCCAGCTGCTGTTCTGGGTTCGGTGCTGAAACAGGTTGTTGCTGGGCTTGAAGAAGTTCCGGAAAGGATAATCAGAGTTTTCCGAGACCGAGAGAAGGTCGTTAGTGACCAGAGGCTGCCGCTCCCAGAAATTGTGGAGTTCTTGCAGGATATCTCGTCCTCACGATGCACATTTATATGCATTGACGCCCTGGATGAGTGTCTGTCAGGGCATCGGGTGGAGCTCCTCGATTTACTCAACCAGATTCTCCAGGAGTCCCCCGGCGCTCGGCTATCCATGACTGGGAGACAACATATCCTGGGTGAGGTTGAAAAACATCTTGGGGGAAGGGTAGCGACCAGATCCATAACACCCACCAAAAATGATATCACATTCCTCCGAGCGAATTTGGAAGAGGACACGATGCCGGAGGAAATTATAAAGAATATTCCCGAAAGGGTTTCGGAAATGTAAGTAGGGAGACACTACTAAAAATACCTAAAACTATGTGCTGAACGATCTTGTGTTTAGATTATTGCTCGTCTCCCTAAGCATCAGGACGATTCTACAAGAGACGACTCTATATCGAAGGAGAGAAAGGCTCGAAGCAATTAAGAATGGCTTGGGCTTGGAGGGCGCGTACGCGGCAACACTGGGGAGGATAAAGGCTCAGGGTGGGGAGAGGACAAAAGTCGGGATGCCCGTTCTGATGTGGATCTCCCATTCAAGACGGCCTTTGCGAGTGGATGAGATATATCACGCCGTAGCAATCCGAATGGGGTCAAATGATCTCGATTACGACAATATCCCGGAGATATCGACCTTATAGGCTCTTGCCCAGGACTTGCCACCATTGATAAGGATACCTCAACAATTAGGTTGATCCATTTTACACTCCAGGAGTATCTCTGCACACTTCCGGACCTCTTTCACAGAGCTCACTCGGCGATGGCCGAAACCTGCTTGACGTATCTCAACTTTCAGCACGTCAAGGATCTTTCAGCTGCCCCCCTAACCCGCGAGACACATCCTTCCTTGAATATTCTTCTCGTATTGGGGAACCCATATGCGAATGGAGCCCTCAGATCACACAAAAGAATTTGCTCTGCGGCCTCCTATCATATGCTGCCGCGGGAGGACATAGAGGTGTAGTGAAGCTACTTGTGGAGAGTCCGGATATCGGTCCCAATTCATCAGATAGCGATGGTCTAACACCCTTATCGTATGCTGCCAACTGGGGGCGAGAGGATCTGGTGGAGTGGTTTTTAGAACATAACGATATCAATCCCGATTACCGGATAACAATCACCGAACACTCCTATCTTATTCTGCCTTGACAGGACATGAAGGTGTAGTGGAGCTGGTTCTAGGACGCGGGGATGTCGATCCCGATTCATCAGATGTCAATGACCTCACACCGCTATTATATGCTGCCATTTTTGGGGCTCCTGGTGCGGTGAGGGCACTTCTAGAATCCCGCGGGTCAATCCCAATTCACTGAATGGCAGCGGCCGAACACCCCTGTCATTTGCTGCCTCGAGAGGACATGAAGGTTTAGTGAATGTGCTTCTGAGGCGTAGGGACACCAATCCCAATTTATCTGATAGCAACGGTCTGATAGCCATGGCCGGACACCCCTGTCATTTGCTGCTTTCAGAGGGCATGAAGGTGTAGTGAAGGTGCTTCTGGGGTGCGACGATGTCAATCCCAACTCACGGGATTTCAATGGCCGGACGCCCTTGTCATATGCTACCATGATGAGGCGAGAGGGTGTGGTGAAGCTATTATCGGACGCTAGAAACTCTAATTCTAAACCGTTGGAAACCCCCAATCAATTGCGCTTGTGCGTAGCTCTAAAGTTACTGGCTACCATCTCTGCTTTTGGTGCTAGTTTAGAGTTTCCTTTTGACTTTTGACTTTTTTCCTGTTTGTTCTTTTCATTTTCCCATTATTCTGTCTCTCGCCTTTATAGAGTACAATAGCTATGGGAATTCTCGTGAATTAATCTCACGCCATCCACAGCCCCTTGCGACAATTAGTATTCCAGTTTTGGTAAGGTTCAGGCTGTTTTATCATCTTGTATGTGTTGAAACTGACTACGGCTGGCCCTAGTGTTTCTCGCTCTCACTGGAACCTTCTAGTGTTTTGAAAAACTCTTTTGCGTGTTTGACTAGTTTAGCAGAAACATAAGATGTCGGATATAAAACAGACTAGCACTAGCTATCAACTATGACACTCCATTAGTATCGGGATTGTTTGAGATGCGAGAC
>Ga0307513_10005014_pt1 | contig 17550 bp, 12 predicted proteins | sample 15_EM_MG_FD_202174 | JGI IMG/M metagenome (GOLD analysis project Ga0307513, IMG submission 202174) | Populus trichocarpa ectomycorrhiza microbial communities from riparian zone in the Pacific Northwest, United States - 15_EM | ecosystem: Host-associated > Plants > Roots > Unclassified | place... | reverse complement strand
ACTTCCATCAACTTCATTCTTCAAGTATAATGTATGTTCATAAAAACACTTCTCAAACCTATTCTTTATGAAATAGTCATCAATCTTGATATTCCATACATGTGGAGCTTGCTTTAACCCCTATAAAGGTTTTCTTTAGCCTATACATCATATCTTCCTAGCATTTTTCACATATCCAGGTGTTGCGATGTCGCGGTCGCACAAATTAATTACCCTAGCTTCAAACACAACACACAAGATAGTATAAAGCAAGTAAGGGATCGATCCCACGAGGAAGGTTCAAGTCAGATTTTTATGCTAGATGATATGTAATTTGAGGGGGTTTGGACGTTATCTAGGCTAAAGCAAAAGAAAACAGAAAACTATCAAATAACATTTAATAAAATCATAAAATTATCAAGAGAACAAACCTTGGTCGCAAGCACACATCCACCTACAGAAATCAGAACTAATCATGGAAACGAAACATCAATTTATATTCTGAATATTTATCTCTTCTTAACATTGGTTAGTTAATGGATCCGTCATATAACTAACTCTAACTATCAAACAACCACAATGTCTGCACTAGTAATTTAATTCAATAGCAGCCTTAAGAACTAGATAAGTTGATTAATCAAGAAAACATAATTGTCCGCAGTCTATGTTTGATTTGATTGAATGTTCTCCTTAAGATTAATAACGTAGATCCGCCATAATTATTAAACTCAGTTGCTTCACAAGTTCATATACCACAACTTCGGTTTTGATATCAAACTTAGCAATAGATTGTCTACAATAATAAGTTAGAGTCCGTTCTAGCAATTAAAATAAACAATCATAGAAAAAACAAGCATAGGAGAACAAACATATTCATCATATAAACTGAAAAGAAAAGGTAAAATAAATCTCACAGTTCTTGAAATCCGAAGGTTTTCGTGTCCTTGCAACAAAGAAAACGAGTTTAACCTTGCATGTTTGTTGAACAACTAATCCAAAAGATGGAGAAATGCATGATTTCGGGTTTCTTAGAGGAGGGGGGTGTTTTTCTCCTCTTGGCTGGCTGCCCCCCTTCTCTTCTCTCATTCTTTTTATATCTTAGAAAACCCTATTCTCTATTTTACAAAATAGTCTTCCCTTAAGTAGACAGTTTACATTTAAGTATTTCAATAACTATTTTCCTAAAAAAAGAGAAATAGCCTTGCATGAAATCTTTAATCTTTGACTTAGAGGAGCTAAATTGCTGAAATAAAAACTTGGATATTGGTTTAGATGCTTCAGAACGTAATTTGAACTCGTTTCTTCACGAAACCTATATGTTGGCAGAATTCAGTTGTCATGTTTGAAAAATCATATCTCCCTCATATGACATCAGTTTTGGTTGAAATTTGGAGTGTTGATAGGTATTTGAGTCAGGAATACAAAAAAAATTAAGTTTGCATTAATTGGACTTTGTAGCTCCAGATATTCAAGTTGGAATGACCAAAGTTCAACACTGGCAGATTGCAAGATTTGACTTTGAATGCTGCGATTTCCATGCTCTTCCTTATTTTATTTTCTTGCCTTAGATGTCCAGAAAGGTATAGAAGTTAGCTTTTTAATGCCACTGGAATCATTTTATTTTGACCTCTAGAGCTCACGCTCTACACAAAACATCGATTGAAGGTCAAATCTGCCAATTACCTTCAATTTACTCATTTTTGCATTTTTCATCCAAAAGTGCCTTCAAAACATAAAACAAAGAATATCAAGGCATTTTATATATAAAACATAGGCAAAACACTAGTTAAATGTGGGTGAAACTATCGAATAATATGGTTGCATCACCAGGTGGTCGATCAACATAGATTTTTTCTTTAATGACTCTAATAAAAAAATGTTGATTTCATATCTAGTTGGTAAATCTTCCATTTATTCTATGGAGCTAGTGAAATAAATAGTATAATGGTCTCAAGTCTTGCAACTTGGGAAAAGAATTCCCCATAGTCAATTAACTAACTTTGAACTTATCCTTGACCATTTTTCTTTTTCTTGTAAACCCAATTAACTCTAATGCTCTTGTTTTCTTATGAGAGAGTAATCAACTCCCATGTGTTATTGTTTTCAATTCTAATTTCTTCATCCATTGCACTTTATTTTTCTTCTTTGTTAATGTCTTGAAACCTAATTGGGTTATAACTTATTTATGGACAAGATATAGTGTGCTTGTCACTCTGTATGAGTCATGTGTCATTAAACAATTCTTTCAAGTTTTAAACCCTTCTTAGTCTTATGTCAAAAAGTTCTCCTGATAATAAGTATAGAGTTCCATGTCTTCATTTTGAGGGATGAACACTTTATGGTTCCTTTTCTATTAAATGAGTTAGTTCCTTTTGTTTAATAGTCATTTATGCTTTTTTGGAAGATTCGTCTCAATCCCATCTTGAGGATTCATTTTCTTCAAAAATTACATCTTAGTTACAAAACACTTTCTTGGTGATGGAATTGTACAATGTGTATTTCGTGATTCGATCATCATATCAAACAAATGCAAACTTTTCTCCTTTATCTTCAAGTATGGTTCTTTTAACCTCTAGAAATTTTAGTATATTTAATGCATCCAAAAACTCAAAGATGACTCACACTTGGCTTATGAGTGCCTTTGCTTTATATAATGTTTTATTCTTCAAACTTCTCATAGGACATCTATTTAATAGATAAGCTGTATATGAAACTATTTCAGTCCAAAAAGTCTTGGGCAATGACTTTTCTTTTAACAAGCTTCTAGACATGTTAAGGAGTGTGCAATTCTTTCTGTCAACTACACCATTTAGCTAAAGAGTGTAGGCTAAATTATACAAATGCTTTATTGCTCTCAAATGCCTTTACTGTATATTCACCATATTGATATGATCAAAGCATTCTAATTTGATAGCCACTCTATTTTTCAATAAAGGATTTGAACTCTTTGAAATTATCAAATACCTCTAATTTTCTCTCCAAGTAATACACCCAGGTTCTTCTATTATAGTTGTAATAGAAAGTGAGGAAATATCTTTTACCTTTATTTGATTCTGGATTTAATGGACCACACACATTAATGTGTACTAATTTGAGTAGCTTGGTTGCTCTCCAATCTACTTTATTTTCAAAAAACATTTTGTGTTACTTACTAAGAACATAGCTTTTACAAAACTTATTAGGATGTTGAATGTTTGAAAGACCTTTTACCATCAACTTGCTTCCTAATTATTTTAGACTCTTAAAATTAAGATGTTCACATCTAAGATGCCATATCCGGTATTAGTTATTGACAATGCTTCTTAGACACTTTGGTATATGATGATGAACAATGAGTGGAAACATCATGTTCTTCACCATCTTCACTATAATAAGCAACTTTTCTTGAGTATTTGCAAATGTCAAGTACATATCCTTTAAATTGATTTGATAGGTTTTCTCCACTAATTGTCCAAGGCTCAATATATTTGTCTTCATTTCTAGCACATAATAGACATTAGAGATGAAAACATTCTCTTTATCATCTCATCTCCATTGGACTTAGACTTTAGAGAAATTGTCAAATGACATCTCTCTTTGAAATTTCTTATCAAGTTTAGTGAATAGGTTTTTTTCTACCATTCATATGATTATTGGCATTGGAATCATAACACCAAATATCTTGCTCTTGTTCCAATAAGCCATGTGCCATCAAGTTTATTGGTTTTTTTTAGTAACTACTGCTTCTGCAAGATTAGCCTTCTCATAACCTTTTATATCGGTTGTCTTCCCTGACACTCATTACTATAGTAACCATACTTCTCACAGTTGTAAAGTTCTTTTCTCATTATCTATTTGTTTTTTTTTTTCTAAGTTGAGTGTTGTAGGTGCAACTTGTTGAAAAACCTATATTTCAACTTGAAGAATATGACAATTTATAAGCACATATGCATGCATGATTATGAATGCATGAGGCCATATTGATTATGTATGTGTATTATTTTTCCAAGATTTATTTTATTGATTCAGGAACTTAAATTAGATTTCTCAAAAGTCATTAATTAAGAACTTCAACCTTACATGAACTTAGGCCAATTTGAGAGCAATAATCATTCAAACACATTCATTTAAGGCAATAAGGCATTTTTCATTATACTAAGAAGTCAAAATACAATGTTTGTTTTTTAATAATCTGAAAGGTATGCCATCAAACGAGCTTAATACATCATATGACAATAAAAAAGGCCTAATACATCATTTTTGCTTGCCTTATACAACGCTACTGCTCTACTCTCTATGAGGCCTCAGTCTAGGATATGATACAATCTGCTCAAGTCCATCCCTAATCTCGCTGTCTAAAAACACCTCGAGTAACCGATTCACCTCCCGCTATGTATTGTGCAGTACTCCTCAACCTCCTAAGTGATAGTGTATATAGTCTCGGATGCCCACTTCTCAGACTCTTTCTCTGCCTTCTCTTTGGTCGACATCAATGACTTTTCTATAGAAGCAAACTAATCAGTTTGTCCATCCATGAAGGCAATTACATTTTGTTGTTAACTGCACTGTTTGTGGAGTGCGTCATTTATCTTCTCTAACCCTGCTATCTTCTTTTGAGCACCAGATGCTTCTTCCACCATTTTTACCATCTTTATAGTTTGCTTTTTCTTAACTATAGTCAATAACGTGAATTGCTCTTCGTAAATCTCGGAACCTTTTTTTTGCTGTTGTAATAGTTGAGTCATCAACCTATCCCTTTTTTCTTCTACTTTTGCTAAGCTCTTCTCTTGAGCCATCAAATTAGACACCAACTTTCTTTTCTCTGGCCCCAGCTTCTCCACCTCAAAATTCAAACTCGTATTCTGGGACTCTAATTATGCTCGTATCTCCTCTTGTACACTCTCCATGCATGGTATCACTAGCTGCTTAGATTCTTATGGTGCTATTTCTTGCCCTTTTCCTTGGTTCATTCGCCATACTGGATATCCTGGGGTGGTCTTCTCATCCACTCGTCTGGTAGTAGTGACTTTGTGAGGATACCTTCATGCTTGCTTTGGAGGTTCTAATAAATTCTTGTAAGTCTTGAATTATTCACAGAACTGTGCCAACTCGGTAGCCCAGGGGATGAATTGCTTAAATCCTATTTGTCTAAGCACCATGTGAGGATAATAATTGATGCAACATCACTAGTGGGACCTAGGTAGTTCCCACAGTCTGCTATATAGGAATCAATATATACATAACGAGTTCTCTAGTGGAATGAGGACTCACTCAAGCTCTAAAACATTCCCTTTCATGTAGGCGTTCCTACCTAGGTTTTTCAGTAAAGTTATCCAATTTAGAGTAAAGATTCCAGGGGATAACAAATAAACCAGAAATTTTTCTTTCAACTACATGACTTATAGTCCAAGTAACTAGCAACTAAAGACAACACATGCGATGACCCTTCCCAGCTTCCTTACAGTGATTCGAAGAATATAAAGCCTTAGCCATTATTGTTGCAGCCAAATTAACTCTAAGGGCAACCGCACTCTTGATCACATTAACTGTTTTAAAATCTATCATTCTTTCAGCTGAAGGGAAAAGGACTATTCAAATATTCCTAGAGCCAAGATTCTTAAACGGACCACGTTATCCTAACATGGTGCTTAGACAGGCTTTGCCTACCCTTTTAGGGAAGAAAATAAGCAGTACCAAATGACTTGTTGTCTGCTTTTTTATTCAAGAATTATCATAACAATATCATTTAAAATCAAAACACATAGTTTTAATTAAAACACATTGTTTTATTTAATGTAAAACGGTTTTGTTTTATTAACCCTAAATTAATTAGGTCTTTAAACTTGTCAATTCAATTTTGATCTATAGTCTTCATAAATTTTCAATTGAACTCTTAATTGATCATATTCTTTAAGAATCTTTCCGATTCCACCTTAAGGTGTTTTCCGAGTGGATCCTCAAATTCCAATGCCTTTTACAAGATGGTTCTTGGCCTTGAATTTCTTTAATTATATCATCAATTAACCCTTGAAGCTTCTAATTCTTTTAAATTTGTCTCTGATTAAGTAAATTGCAACCCTAAATGTTTAATGTCTTTTGCATTTTGGTTATTGATCTACTAATTCTTCTAATTTTGACTTGAATGACTCTTAAACTTATTCTTTTTAATTAAGCCCTGAATGTATTAATGAAGCCAATTCAAGTTTCCATTTCTTCCAATTGGGTCCCCAATCTTCTAATTTTTGTTATTTCACCATAATATTTAATATTTTTTTTAATTAGGCCCTCAATTAATACAATTGGACTCCCAAACTTTACACCTTGCCCATGTTGTTCCTTAAATTTTTAATTTGTGTAGCCATGCCTAATTTCAGTCAATTTTCTTTGGCAAGACCTCAAATCATCTATCCTTATGGTGTTTTGACCAACTGTGAATTAAATACATGCCTATTTGAGATTCAAAATATGTTTTTGAACTTTGAACTTTTAAGTTTTTGTTTTTTTTTTTAATATTTTCTCATGAAAATGGGAATCTTTGGGGGGGCCAAGATCATGTTATGACATGTCATTCTAAGATATATAACCCACCTTTCTACTATTATAATTTGGATAGAGAATTTAATAAAAGTCTTTTTATTTCATTGATAAATGTAAATCAAATTCAATATTAAATAAAGAAATTCAATCAAGAAAAAAAAGATGGAATTAAAAAAATTTGGTTATAACAAAGAATGAAACGAAAACAAAAGGTTGTATAGATTTTATGAATTCACAAAAACTTTGTGACCTAATTATAGAATAAATATGGCTTTTGAAGAACACATCTGTTTGAAGAAGATTAACAATCACATCACCAAAAACATAAAGACAAAAATAGTTAAGGATTGAAATGAGTATACCCATTTCTATGAAGATGAGATCAAGAATGCATAGTAAAACATTGACATGAGCAGGAATGACTCGACTGTAATACTTAAAGAAGGCTAAAAAGAAGCCCATGAGGATCTAAAGGATCAAGAGCAATGTTGTTAAAATCACGAGTTGACTCTTAAAATCTTACGATTTTACGAGTCAACATGTATATAACGTGTCAAATCGGGTTAAAACTCGAAATCGGTCAAACTCGGTTAAAATCGGTAAAATCGGACCGATTTTACGAGTTTGACTGATTTTGACCGAGTTTGATCGATTTCGAGTTTTAACACGCAAAAGTTAAAAAATTTACTGTCTCCCTGTCCAAGTCCCCTGACACTCCACTACATAGTCCCCACTCCCCAGTCTCCCCTTTCCCCGTTGCCCAAATCTCAAATTTTCAATCTTAGCAGACTAACACCAGCATTAGAGGATCTTGGGTATGGAAAAGCCTTATACTGTATTTTAGGCCGAGAAGGCATGATCGGAGGATCGAAACCATGGGAAGACAGAGGTAGACGATGAGGAATCAAAGGAGTAAAATAAGAGATAGGAATACTTATATAGAGAGAAATATTGTGTTTTAGACTAACCGTTTGTTAACTACAAAGAGAGACGACAAAAACTCAGAAAGAACTTGAAATACATGTCTTGCTTGGTGGGATATTTGGACATTATTTCTAGGACTTGTTACTAACATAAAAAAGATAGAAGGTGAGGTGGCATGAGATTAAATTGATGTCATTTTATACGTTTTTGTTCTCGTTGTCACGGGTTCACTGTATTGGTCTCTGTTAAATTTTTTTTTTAAGTTGGTGATATACCTTAGAATGTTGTATCATATCATTAGTTGTCTGCAATGTGTTTCAAGACCTGTCCTCTAGAAAATATTCTGAAACTCTATCAATAAAACATAATTGTTTAATCTTATTTTTTTTCTTTTCGTATTTTTAAGTTATTTAAACCATGTATGAATTTTTATTTGAATTATGTATTTTAAGGTGTTTGGACATTTGTATTGTTTATTTCACTTTTTATTTTAATTGTGTTATATTATTATTTACTACTTGACTGAAACTGTCAATATATAATTAGTTAAAATATTTTTCTTGCGATTTTACGATTTTACGATCCGAGTTTATATTGTATATTTCATGTCGTGTTAAAAAGCGTTTTTAACAACCTTGATCAAGAGTAATGATGATCATAGAGGTGTTGGTTTCGAGAACAATACCTTTAGAAGAGTGAGAAACTTCAATTCCTAAAAAAATACTTCAATGCACCAAGATCTTTAATGTGAAATTAAGCATGTTAGCACTCTTTAAGATCGTAAATTTTATTAAAATAGTAAGCATCCACAATAATACCATCCATATATTCTACAAAAGCAATACAACTACTATAACAACCCTGAATTTTATATGTAATTGCAAATAATTTCCCCTTCTTTTAATTGAAAAAACAAGGTAATTGTTTTTTGTATCGGTTTATTATTAGTGATAGTGGTCAACCAAATTAATTTAACCCAATAATTCAGCCGATCGATTTCTCCTATAGTTATTTAATTTTCCTACCGGTAGATCAATTGGTCAATAATTTTCATCAATCGATTGAGACAATAATGATTTTAACTATTCATTTCATTAAACGATTAACCAAATTATTTGGTAAATCCATTTGATCAATCGGTTTGAGCAAAATCATACATGTTTGTTATTTATTCTTTGTTCATTGATTTAAATTTTAATGTAACAAACCCACTTTTAATACATTTCACAACAAACAGAGTTTTCTTTGTATATAGGGCATTCCAAATTTTGACAGTCCTTTACATTTTTAAAATCAATCTCCTATCACTTGATTCAATCATCCTAGATCAAGACCACATAATTATACATCAAAATAGACAATATTTATTCTCTCAATCCATCCTTTGACATTTTACATAGATTATGAAGTATTCATTTAAAACATATGGATCTCAAACAACAGAAATAAAACAAGCATTTAATTTGTACTTGAACAATTATCAACTAAGAACATTAATAGAAGTTATGAAACATATTCTCATTTAAAACAAGAGAACAAACATGGATATGATTAAATTTACGATCAAACTTCATTTAATTATATTAAATATGACATTCATGTTCTAATTTAATTTACAATAGCATCATTAAATTTGATTACACAAATATAGATGCATCCAGAAATTCAAATTTATTATAATTTAAGTCCAAAATATATTTTTGTTGCCATTATTAATCTATCAAAAGAAGTTATATGAAAATGCCAACTATTTTGCACGAGTCTATGAAAGTCCTATAATAAATATTGCAATTACATTAACACTAATTAAAGACAATTAAGACATGTATATGGTAAGTTGTATAGAAACACATTACACTTTAATTCCATGCTTAAAAAATTATTTAACCCAAATACTCATTTTCTTTTAAAATATAACATTGTTAATTTTAGAACAATCATAATATATATCCACTATAGACATACTAGCATTTTCAATACTCCTTAGAGTAACTAGTCAATAAACTTTTGGTCATCAGGCAACCTGATACCTCTAGTACCCCTTAAGTACTAGTCAATTTTTAATCCTGGTCATTAATCGCATTAACAACTTTAGTATTCCACGAGTACTAGTTAATTAAAAATCTCAGTCTTAGGTATACTTGACACCTCTAATTTCTTTTAGAAAACTAGTCAAAAACTCTCGTTCATCATTCATAATGATGCCTCAAGTATCCCACAGATACTAGTCAATTTCATATCCTGATCATCTAATAAATTTGACACCTCTAGTATCCCACGGATAAATCTAACACCTCTAATACCTTTGAGTACTAGTCAGTTCTTATCCTTTTTGTTGCATTACTTGACCTTTAATTACATAAAGAAGAATACTTCCCCATTTACCTATACGTTGACCAACTTTTTCCTCTTAAGGAATGAACATGTTTCTTTCAAAACCTTCATGATTAACACCTTAAACTATAATCCAACACTTAAACTAATACAATTTTACATGATTCATCAATAAACAATCCATATAAACTCAACCCTAAATTTTACAAATTTGGTCGAAACACAAAGAACATGCAAGGGTGAATTTTTCTTTTCGTAATGGTTCAAATCAAACATTATTCATTTATCATTCATTCCAACCAACACAATTCCACACAATAAAATTGGTAATTACATCACTTATCCCAAACATTATTCCTATATACACTAATTAAAACCTTAAACATTGTAAGGATTAAATTCTCTTTCAATTCATTAAATTGAACCTTTACCCATTCATTATTTATGTATATCATCATCGATCATCGATAATTTTCTTAATCCTAACACCTTAACATAGAAATCCTAACATACCTTTACACTAACCATTTCAATACTTCATCCTACATAAAACCACTCAAAATAATTAGTTTGGAAGAGTTTATTACATTTCAATCTAAAGAAATGAAAGGTTACAAGCTTGAAAACCCTTTTTTTTCAGTTCCCCCCTTTTCCTCTCAAAATCATGCCAAGGGTTTCTCACAAGTTTCTCTCCTCCTCACTTGGCCAATAATGGCCTTTACATCACTATTCAACTATTTATAATTTTAATTTTTCACTTATTACACTATTAGCCAAAGTTTCTTTTTTTACACATTGAACCCCACATGCTTTCTTTCATTTAACTTAATGCTAACTTAGTTAATTTTTTTGACCAAGGGTTTGCATTCTCCCCTAATAAAAATAAATTTTGTCCTTAAAATTTAGATTTCCATACCTACTTTGAAGAACAGACAAACATATTTTCTCCTCATCTCAAATTAACTTTCCTAGGTTTCCTTTTCAATTTGAGAACTCCTCTATAACATTTTAATCATAGGAATATTTTTATTCCTAAGCTCTTTCTCATTGCGATCCAACACCCTTATAGGTTTCACTTCCAAGGTCAAGTCCTCCTTGATTTCAATAGGAATCTGTGGCAGCACTTGTGAAAGATCTATCTTGGCTTTACGTAGCAATGAGACATGAAAAACATGAATCTTGGCTAAATGTAGGGGCAATGCCAATCCATATGTTATATGTCCAATTCTTTCTATAACTTCAAAAACACTCTATCGCCAACATTAAACTCGAGAGGCCTTCTCCTGACATTCACATAACTCTTTTTTCTATCTTGGGTTGCCTTCATCCTGTCCCTTATTTACCTTCTCTGAGGTTATGTACAATATATTTGGTCCTATTAATTTTCTATCACTGATCTCCTCCCAGCATATTAATGTTTGACATTTTTTTACCATATAAAGCTTCATACGATGTCATGCCTATAGTAGCTTGATATTTATTATAGGTAAACTCCATAAAAGACATATGATCTTCCTAATTTCCTTTAACCTCTAATACATATGCTATTAACAAATCTTCTAGGGTCTGTATGTCCTCTCAGATTGTCAATCCATTTAAGGATAAAAAACAATACTTAAATTTAGTTTTGTATCCGGAGCACGTTATTTACTAAGCCAAAGACAAAAAGTAAATCAGGGGTCTCAATCTAACATAATCATTATTGGAATCCCATGAAGTCTCACCACTTCATTCACATATAACCTGACTAATTTATCCACTGGATCTGTCATTATTATCGGTAAAAGAGTATAAATTTTGTCAATTGATCTACAATCACCCAGATGACATCATTTCCCTTCTTTCCCATAGGTAGGCCCGATACAAAATTCATAGTGATATCTTTCTACTAACATTGAGGTATCAATAAAGGTTGTAAAGGCCCATATAGCTTTCGATGCTCTACTTTCATATTTTCCTCTTCATATTTGGCCACCAATAGAATTGCTTCAAGACTTTGTACATCTTAATACTTTTGGGATGCACAACAAACCTTGATTTATGAGCTCCCTTTAACATTTCATCCTTCAAAGTTTTATCTTCAGGCAGATACATCCACCTTCCCACTACTATCATCTCATCATCTAAAATCCAAAATGGAGTCTCAAACCTTAACTTAGGGTCTATTTGGAAATGTGATAGATGTTATTTTTCAAAGTGTTTTTTGCTTGAAAATGCATCAAAATAGTGTTTTTTTATTTTTTTTAAATTCATTCTTGATATTAACACATTAAAATGATCTAAAAACATCAAAAAATTAATTTAAAGCTAAAACAACTTTCAAAATTTTTCAAAAGCATAATTTTGCAATGTCAAAAGAGGCTTTAATCTTGTTCCTCACCTTAAATACTTTAATGTCTTTTTGTCAGGTATCCCAGACTCTTATGATTTATGTAAATATAAACTTGAGACCTATATAAATAATATCTTTATACCCGCAATGGAAATACTATGACAATCAGTTTTAGATCATGAACTAGATAATTTACTTATTGTGGTTTCCATTGCCTTGATGCATATGTTATTACCTTTTAAATTGCATCAAAACATATCTCAATCCCTTCTTTGATGCATCACTATAAACTATATACCAATCATATCCATATCCCAAATGAAGTGTTAATACCAAAGCAGTAGTGAGTCTCTTTTATAGCTCCTAGAAGCTTTCCTCACCCCTTTGACAATTCCTTACGAGTTAACCGAGCTAAAAGGGTTGCTATCGTAAAACCCCCCTCAATAAACCTCTTGTAATACCCTGCAAGTCCTAGAAAACTACAAATTTATATCTCATTCGTAGCTCTCTCTTATTTCAAGACAACTATTACCTTCTTTAAATCCATAAATATCTCTTCCCCTAAGATAACATACCCTAAAAAGACAACTTTTTTTAACCACAATTCATATTTTCTTAGCTTAGCATACAACTAGTGGTTCCTCAATATATACAATACATGCCTCATTTGTTATTCATGTTACAAATATTAACTAGAATATACTAGAATGTCGTCAATGAACACCACAACAAACTTATCCAAATAGGGTTGAAAAATCTGGTTCATCAAATACATGAACTCTATAGGAGCTTTTGTCAACCTAAATGACATCACAAGAAACTCGTAATGTCAATAATGAGTTCTAAATATGATCTTCTGGATATCTTGCTCTTTAATTATCAACTAATAATACCTTGACCTTAAGTTTATCTTTGAATACACTCTTGCTCCCTTCAATTGATCAAACAATTCATCTACCCTCGTTAGTAAATATTTGTTTTTCACCATCACCTTATTCAACTGTATATAGTCAATACAGAGTCTGAGGGTGTCATCCATCTTCTTTACAAACAATATTGGGGCTTTCTAAGGTGAATTACTCGGGTGTATAAACCTTTTATCTAACAATTCTTGTAGTTGAATCTTCAAATCTATCACACAGGCGATACACCCCTTTCTCTTTAATTTCCTAGCAGTCATAGCTGAAATTATACAATTTAATATGACATTTTTTTCTCTTCTAAATATTACTCCCCTACCATTCAGTTATTGGAAAGTAACCTTCTTTGCAAAATAATCCATTTAGGCCTTATACATACCCAACCAATCTAGACCTAATATCACATCAAAATCATGTAGCTCTAAGGAAATTAAGTCTACTATCATTTCTACCCCTTTACATTAACCCTTACCCCTTTATACACATGATCAATTTTTAGAGTCTCACCTAAAAAGGTACTTATTGTAACTATCTTTTTTTTTTTTTTTGCCTTACTAAGGGTTTTCCCAAGTCTTCCCACCATTTTATTTGCTACAAAAGAGTGTGCACCAGGATCAATTAATGCATACACAAGAAATGAATTTAGTTGCAGCATACCTACCACTATATTTAGGGAAGCTTTGACATCGTCCTGATTCATATGGAATACCCTGCCATGTGTCCTATCACCTTGAATTATGGGTCGACCCCTATTACCACTAGCTTCAGATTGGGTTGGCCTAATAGGTCTATCTATAATAACAAAATGTTATTAACTCTGTGTTTGTTGTTTGTGTCCCTGAGTTTAATCAACAACTCTTCTGGGGCATTCCCTATTTAAATGTCTTTTCTCACTATAATAATAACATCCATGACCCAGATGATAACACTCCCTCTATTTGTTCCCCTCATGTCTACATGCATAGCAATGACTTGGCGATGCTAAACAATCTCTTGTGTGTCTCTGCTTACAACAAATACACTAAGGGTATATGATAGTTTTCAACTCGGAAACCTTCTAGCAAAACTAATTATTTGGCTTGATTGTCTTTCAGTCGATCTCTCAACTATACATTGTCCTAGTTGATGATCCTTTCAGAATAAAGTTCCCTCATCTCTTTTTAAAATGACTAAACAGGTTTTCTTTACCCTTCTTCAAGAGAGGTGGTCTACTAGAAAAAAAAATGTATCTCTTCTCTTTCCTAGCCCTAACGAGTTCTACCGACCTTCAATTATACATGTCTCTAAGGCCAATATTGCCTCAATTAACTCTCTAGCAGTCCTAAACTATAAAGCTACCAATCCTTGCTTAAATTTCTATGTCAAACCATCTCATAGCCTCTTTATCAAAAGCTATTATATGGGAACATATTCTTGAGCAAACATGGAGAGATCATAAAAGTTTTGCTCATAATCCATTATAGACATCTCTCCTTATCTTAGGGTTGGAAATTTCTACTCTTTAACTCTCTAATGATATCATGAGCAGAATTGGTCCTCAAACTCCACTTTAAAATCATTCCAGGATAATGCCTTTATAACTCTCCTTGAAGATATAATGTCCTACCAGGATTGTGTTATATCCGATAGTAACTAGGTAGCACAATCTACCAGTAGCTCATCAGATACTCTAATATAATCCATAGTCTTTTCCACTTTATGGAGCCATCTAACTATAATTTCTGCATCTGGTTCCTCTAGATAGGGCTCACAATGCATCTCTCTTATACTCTAAATAATCTTTATTAAAGCAACTATATTATTGTCTATAAGTTTTGTGGCTACTAGTGCTGATAGGGTTGATGCACTAGACTTGCCCTCGATCACTACCCTCACTATCTATGTAAAGAATGCAGGATTAGCATAAGGTGCAGGGGTAGATGCGGGTGCTGCAACTTCATGTCCCTACTGACCAAACCTCATTGGCTGCGATACCCTAGCATGTCTAGAGTTAGCATCACCCTACATTCTTGATGACTCCCCCAACCTTAACTAATGTGGTACTGATGGTATATAGGAGGTAACATCCTCTAAATGATCCTCTCCCTATCTACTTTTAGATCCTGTATCCCGTACCCTTCCCTTAGCTAGAGAGGGATTTGTCATCGCACCCTTTCTTTTTCACTTCTCTTTTTCCCACCTTTTTCCTCTCAAAATCATGCCTTTTCTTAAAGAAATAGCCTTTTTTACACATTAAACCTCGTTTGCTTCTTTTCATTCAACTTAATGCTAACTTAGTTAATTTTTTTAATCAAGGGTTTATAGTTATTGTCTCTTCCACGTATGAATAGAGAATGGTCAGCATCTAATTGCTAGAAACCAAGATCAACTAAGAAAGTTTGGAACTTATGGAACCATTGTCTAGAAGCCTATTTTAGACCATACAAATATTTGTGCAGGCGGTATACACAAGTGTCATAGGTCTTGCGAAAGCTCATGGGTACTTTCATATAAATTTCCTTATTTAAATCATCATGTAACAAGGCATTGTTGACATCTAGTTAATACAATATTCATCCTTTAATGGTAGCCACTGTTAAAAGGCAACAAACACTGGTGATTTTAATAATTAAAGTGAAGTTGATGGTATAATCAATTACTCCGACCTCAGTAAACCCCTTAACAACAAGTTAAGTTTTGAATCTCTTAAAAGTCGTATCAACATTGTATTTGATCTTATAAACCAATTGGAGTCAATGACGTGTTTTCTAAGAGGGAGGTGCTCCAAATCCTAAGTACCAGTAGTCTCAAGAGCAATAATTTTAGTTTGTATAGCTTGCTGCCATAAAAGGATCTTTAATAGCCTTGAAGAATATAAAAGGCTCATCAAGATAAGTGATGGCAACTAGAAATAATTGATGAGAAGGTGAAAAATATGTATATGAAAAAACAAGGGAAAAAGCATATGGAATGGGATTTATTAAAAATAGTAGCTCAAAGGAAACACCTTCGATTTTAGATGTAAGTTAGCGTTCACGTCAAGGCCTAAAAGAAGCAGGAACATGCACGACCTGCTTAATAAGTGGAGTGTTTACAATAGTATTTTCAATATGGAAATTAGGTATGGAATTTGGCAATGATAATTTAGATTCAACTGTATTGTCAATATAAGACTCAAAACAAAGGTAAAGAGAGAATGACATTGGTATCTGATCATAACCAGAATTAAAAGGAAAAGCATACATATAAAAAATAACATCACGTGGGATATGAATGATTTTTGTGTATTTAGATCATAGACTTTGTAAGCTTTTTTACCATGAGGGTACCCAAGAAAAACATAATAAAAAGAGAGATTCCCTCATTCTTTGGTTCTCTAACGAACTAAATTGACTTCTTAAAGATTAACCAACTTTGTGGTGTCTTTCTTATACTTTTCATTCATAAATTGGTATTCGTTGGATAGGGTATTCGTTGGATAGGGGGTTTTTATTCTAATAGTTTTGGTGTCTTGGAACATGATTTCATTGTGTCACAATCCTATCAGACCTGTTTTGGCTTTCCAGAATTTATTGTTATTTTATTATAGATTGCGTGACCATATGATCACGAGGTTCACATAACTTGGTATTAGATCTAGGCTCCACAATTAGATCATATCTTTCTAAAAATTTCATTTTCTTTATGTTTCATAAATTTAGTGGTGCTTTCTAGTCTTTTTCTTCTCTTTATGTTTTCAGCATCTTAGTAAAAAAAAGGTGTTATTTCATTTTGTTATTGCCCTAAACATATCAGTAGCACAAAAAGTCAATAAAAAATGAAGAATAGACATTATTGAAGCTTCAATTCTATCATGAAAACATAAGTAATAAAGAAATTGAATCAAACCATTTTGAAATCACTTCCAAATTGATAAATTGGTTATTTTGGGTGAAATCTAACTATTTAATATATTTACCCTTATTTTTTTATCTTTTGATTAGGGTTTCAATTCTAAATTAAATTCTACCGCAAATTGATCATACATGCTGTTTTTTATATTTAGGCATAAGAGAATGATCTATAAATTTATATTTGTTGTTTAATAGGTATAAGGGTACTACATATTAAATTTTAGGTTATTCTGATATCGTTTGGTCCGGGTTTCAATTCTAGTGCTTAAAATTGCGTAAGGAGTCAGATTTGCGTCAAGTTACAAAAACTTGTTTACTGCTTGTTGTTTCAACCCAATCAATTTAATTTTGTTATATTTGGGTTATTTAGGAGTCAAATAAATATTTTCATTAATTTTTACATCTATTTTATTTTGAGTTATAATATCGTCCATATTTCATATGAATTCATTTGCTACTCATGAAATCATTATTGTAGTTTTGTTTTACTTATTTTTAGTATCTTATTTATCCTTAATTTACTTATATATATTTTTATTGCATTATGATAGTCATTGACATTGGTTCATTGATTTTCAGATTTGAAAGAACCGCAAGAAGGTAAACCGAGACATAAAAGGTATATTGAGAACAATTAAGTTAAAAGCCTTGAATTATATGAAACATGAGAGTT
>Ga0307513_10005013_pt1 | contig 17550 bp, 16 predicted proteins | sample 15_EM_MG_FD_202174 | JGI IMG/M metagenome (GOLD analysis project Ga0307513, IMG submission 202174) | Populus trichocarpa ectomycorrhiza microbial communities from riparian zone in the Pacific Northwest, United States - 15_EM | ecosystem: Host-associated > Plants > Roots > Unclassified | place... | reverse complement strand
CGTGGGAGAAGAGAGGTGGGTGGGGGAAAGTGACGATGATTTCTCGTGGTGTTGAGATTTCAATCGCCGGAGGTGGAGAGGAGATGGTTCGTGCTCTTTCTTGGTCGATTTTTTTTTTTTTTTTTTCTCTTTTTTTTTTTATATCATGTATTCATTGTTACGGTACAAGAACTCGCATGCAGCGCTAGCTATGGCGTAAACAAAACCTCAATCTCAAACAACCAAAAAACAAATGAAAAAATATAAAATCATCTCCAAATCGTGTCAAGTACTCGACACATCGCCAACTCACGGCTAACAAAAGAAAGGATAATCATAGGAAATTATAACAACTTCCTACTCGCAAGCGGAAACTTATACCAAACTAAAACAGGAAAACCTAAATAGCACGTATCGGGGAGGAGGAAAAAAGGCCCACCGGGCGTGAAATTGGCGAGGACGGGAAGACCATAGAGGCCGGCGAAGGGGGAAGGGAAGGAAACATATCGGGTAGGTAGTTGGTCGCGGTCGCCCGGATAAAAGCAGCCATGGCCAGGAGTAGGTCTTGACTGGTCCAGAGGGGGGAGTCTGGTCCGACACTAGTGAGGCTTTGGAGGAGGCGATCCCTGTGGAAGGACGTCGACTGGCAGCGAAGTATGGCATGGCTGAATGTCTCATCCTCTTCACCGCACCTAGGGCAGTGTTTGGGATCGTCTAAACTTGACCATGAGGGGTGGGCGGCGAGGTAGCTCTTCTGGGCTCTCTTTTGGTGGATACGGCCGGCGATGAACTTTCCCAATCCCATAAACGGATGGGGGGACAGTGACAGCGGGAAGGTATAGTACAGCGGGGGTGGAGCCAGGTGCCTCCACTCTTCAAGCAATAGAAGTCTCGTTTTGCCTTTGAGTGCTTTGTAGGCGTTTGTCATGGTGTCGTGAGGAGGGAGGGAGGCTTGTTCCGGGAGAAGGGTAGCGTTGGCAAGGGGGGCGAAGGACAGCGATCCTAGGATGGGGCGTGCCAGGTTGGCGAGCTCATCAACGGGGAGGTGGGACCTGACTTTTGAGGGTGGACGATTTGTCTTCCAGGAGAGTGGCATAACGTTGGGGGAAAGGCGGGTGCAGAGGGCCCTGTGAGAGTCCGGGGCCCGGTATTTGAGGAGGGAGGGGAAGGAAGCGCAAAGCCGTCCTGCCGCAGGGTTGATGGTGGGTGCAGCACGCTCTTTCTTGGTCGAAACCAAGCCCCTTTTATAGGCATCTTCTTGCAACCCTAACCCTGGTGACTCATCACCTTCGCGTAACATAGCCCCTATGACTCATAGTGAGTTATAGTGTGAAATAGATCAGCTGACGCGTATGCGTCAACTGCGCACATCCTTTTAACCGATCCAAACTGATAAACCCGATCGTGCCCTCAAATGAGTCACATGCGTGAAACCCATGACTGGCGAGTGCGCAGTCATGTGCAAAAGTCATTACATCCTATGACGTCACAATCGTGAGTCATAAAACCATCAACTAATCATAATTCAATGATGACTCGCAAGTGCGCAATCATGTGCAAGCTATGAGTCAAATGACATCATAGCGTAAAAACCCAACATACCTTTATGACTAATAAGTATTAGTCATGTGAAATCTGCCTTGCTTAGTCACGATTTGTGACATCAGGAGAGTCAGCTGATACATTTCACACTATGACTCGTTATGAGTCCTAGAGGTCAATTGACATGAGGTGATCAGTCACCAGGATTACTGTTGTCAGAGGATGCCTAACCTATTTCACCCAGTAATGGGTCACCCCCCAGTAATGGGTCACCGATCAAATTTCTTATACTAGTTTAACAAGTCCAATTTCTCAACCACATTTTATTTCTAGCCTTTCAAATTTAACTAGGTTGTAGAATAATAATGCACTTTGAATAGAGCAAAGAACAAATATTTTTTGAGACCAAATGGCTTCCCTATTCACCAGAGTGATAGTCTATGATTATATTTTAAGAGTCAACATTTCCTGAAATACCAGCTTTACCACTTATGCAATAATTGATCTGACATCTAGAAGACCTACGTGGACGGCTAGTGATGATGCTGGGAAAAACAGATTCCGGATTTTGTTCCTATTGGTTGGCAACCGTTTTTAAAACAATAAGAATTCACTTACAACTAGTTCCTCAGATTCAGATCCAGATTGATCCTCAGAACTTTCTGACAAAACAGCAGAGGTATTCCTTTGTCGTACAAGCTTGACTCTCTTCTTTGACACTTGCTGTTTCTTTGCCTTTGCCCTTTGAATCCTTCCTGCTTCAGCTTTCTGCTGCTTTATAAGATCATCGCATTCCCGCTTCTTGTACAACTCTCCCAGAACCTTTGTCTGAAGAAGTAGGCCTCCCTTGATCTGCCGGGGATCTGTCTTACTTGGCCTTGTAGCTTCAAGTTGTTTGATTGTAGCTTTATCCACAATAGACTAGGTTTCAGCATCCTGAGTGAGTTCAATTGCTCGATGAAGTAGGTCAGTTGCGGGACTATCTTCAAGCTCTGCTTCCTTTTTTTTGGATTTCATCCACCTCCTCAGCTCTCCCATCCCGTCCAGCCAATCAGCGAATACACGAATACCTTGCTGAGAGAGGAGCAATTGGGGTTGCATTGGTCTGAAGGTTTGGATTTTGAAGTACTGGCTGGCGATTAAAGGGAATCATGCTACTTGCCCACCATGCCGAGATAATATTATTACTTGTCATAGCCTTTTCTCTCTCCCTTTGAAACATTGGATAGAAGTCTCCCTTTTGCATCTTCCAAAATGGGCCATGCTTGCGTTGTATCTTCTAGTTCTTCCTTATAATAGGACCCGAGTGGTGAGAATAGATTAATATCTAAGGGCTGGAGGATATGTGTTGTATGTGCGGGTAGACAGAGTAGGTGGATGTTTTGCTGAATACAAGGTTCAATAAACATAATATTATTAGTATGGGAGCTATGACCGTCCAGTACTAAGATTCGGTGCTCTTTGATGCCAGAAATTGGGCGTGAACATGGCTCGAACACTTGATCCAACCAGTCCAAGGTGATTTCTGTTAGGCGCAAGGACTCCCCGAAAGGATTTACAGGGTAAAGTTACCCTACCTTGAAACGCATGAACTAGTGCAGTCGGAATAACACGTGACTTCTTTCAGAAGGTCACGTGTTCGACTCACACCCCCGTCATAGTTATTACAACTACACAACGGATCGTTATCAGTCTCTACGCAAGCGCATGAGCCATGCGCCCAAGGGGCTTTCGCCGATTACTCTAGAAGAAATAATAGCCGGTTACCCTCCTATCCGCTTCGCTCATAGTCGGGAAAACCAAGCGTTACGCAAAGGCAAGCGTTACTCTTTTTTTCTTTTTTTTACCACCGGATGTTCCACATCAACCAACGCAAATCTGCAGAAACTCGAGTTCCTACGGATCACTTCTCATCTACCCCACCAATCATCCTTCCTCCCACAGGCAATTATTCACCATGTTTCAGTCAAACCAACGCTCTTCTGGCCCAAGCACTCCAACTGTCCTGTCCAGCCCTGACAGCCTTCAGCTCTCTTTCAGCCAATCCCCTACCCAAGCCCAACTATACCTTGGCCAGTCCTCTCCCATGGCAAATCCTACTTCTCAGCCAAGTCAATCTGTCACTGAGGCATGCCCAATACCAATAGATGAGCCTCTTACGCCATCAGAAGACCTCAGTCAAATCACGGTTTCGGTTAGTATTAACAAGCTTGAGATCAAGGAGCGATTAGGTCGAGCTATGGAGTGGCTAGAGGATGAACCCAGTGAAAAGGCAAGCACTGCAGCAATTATCTTCCAAGTCAACCCTGCATCGATCCGAATGCGCCAATATCGCAAACGCCATTAAGAGAGAAACTCCCGTGGAACCTATAATCGCCATGGGGGAAATAACGTTATCTTAACTGAAGCCCAAGAGGTGGGTGTTTTTCGATTCTGCCTTGAGCAGTTAGAGGCTGGGTTAGGAGCAACACCTTCTATTATCTATGCAGCAACTTGAATCTGCCACCTACACCAGCAGGAGTTACACAATCCACCCTCTCTTGTCTGGTTCTGACAATGGTTGAAGAAGAATCTCACTCTTCATACTATCAAAACCAAGCCAATTGCCCATGTTCGTCTCACTACCCATAGTGAGGCTGATTTGAAGGCCTTTTTCATTGAGTATCAAAATACTCTTACCAAATATGGTATCCAGCGGGCCAAATATATCTACAACATGGATGAGTCTGGAGTAAGAGTAGGCTGCCCCACCGGTGAGACTGTTATTGTCCCAACTGAGATAAAAGAGTTGTCTACCGCCAGCCCAGAAAATCGCAAGTCAATCACCATTATCGAAACAATATGTGCCGATGGAAGCCCCCCACTGCCACCAGTGGTTATTTGTCCTGGAGAGAAGATTATGGAAGATTGGGTTCAGGATAACCTTACTAGTGCGGAGGTAATTGCTCTTTCTCAAACAGGATATACCAATGAGAGCATTGCTGTTTCATGGCTTGCTCACTTTATCAAGCATGTTGATGCTGGTCCAGAAGCGCATTGGCGTATTCTTCTCCTTGATGGTCATACCACACACCATAAGGATAACTTGATTCTCAAATGTTATGAGAATCATATTGTACCGTTTGTTTTCCCCTCTCACCTAACTCACGTACTTCAACCACTCGATGTTGGGGTCTTTCGCCCTTGGAAACACTATCACAATAAGGTAATTCATAATGGCCTCCACAGTCTCGATATGGAATATACTATATCTTCCTTCTTCCGCGACTTGAGTTCTATACGTGAACAGACCTTTCAATCTCATACGATTAAAAATTCCTTTAAAGATGCGGGGATGTTTCCAGTTGCTTACAAAGTTGCCTTGAAGAAGATGCGCTATTATAATGCGCGAAGGGATCTTAGAACTGGAACTGATTTGCCTATATCAGAGAGATCATGCTCCCAAAGCAATGGAAATGCAGAAGCAACCCCAGCCTCTATAGATGTGAGTGAAGAGTTGGAACTTCCTACACTTCCTAGTACCTATTTTGAGTGTCAGAAGGGCATAGGAGAATGGATTGACAAGGCGGAAACCTTTAGTCCAAATTCTAAAGGCAAATTTCAACAATGGGCAAAGTGAACCGAAATCTGCCTTGCAGAAGCCCAGCTTCAACAGGACTCCTATCATTCTGTTCAAGCTCGTATTCGTGGAGAGGAAAAGCGCCGCAAGACTAAATCCCGTCGGGTAATTCAAAAAGGAGGTGTCATTACCATTGAGGCAGCACGACTTAGAAAGAACGAAAAGGATCAAAAGCCGAAGTTAACTGCTATAAAGAAGGCCCAAAAAGACATTCAAGTAGCTGGAAACAAGGCCAAAGCAGCCTTGAACTGCCTTGGAATTGATGCTCGAAAGTCTGAAAAGGAAAGGAAGAAACAAGTACAGAATATACAGGCTCAGAGAGGCATTATCCCTTCTGAGATGTTGATTCCAATCCCCGATCCTGAAAAGAATCCCACTCCAGACGACCTTGAAGCACTTCAGGCACCTCCTGATTTATTGCAAGCACTATTAATGCTTGAGCCAGCCCCTCTTGGTGGTGTGACTATAGGACAACAACCACAACCACGACTTGGAGATGAGGATGAATTGGAAGAATTTGAGATTTGTCTGGGAGAACAAGATAGGAGAGATTTGGGAGTTGATGGTGTGGAGCTGGGTGTTCAATCAGATTCTTCATCTTCATCTATATCTTGTGACTCAATTGCAAGAAATGCTGATTTTATTACTTTCAATTAAAACATGTAACCTAGACAATAGTAGTACTGATACTCTGGAGAATTGATAAGTAAACCTCTGGGTTGATATATTGTATGATGTAAACCTCTTTGCCCCCCTTGAAAAAAGAAAAAAAAGGAGCGTAACGCTTGGTTTTCCCGACTATGAGCGAAGTGAATAGGAGGGTAACAGGCTATTATTTCTCTATCAGTAAGAAGTTGAATGGCGAGGTGCCAATGGTTGGATAAGAAGTTATGGCGCTTCAAAGGTAAGCCGACCGACATATGTAGTCTGATATGTAAGACGTAAGCATATGATTACCTGGCATGAGAAATGTTGATCACAACATGACCGGAAGGAACGACTGGTATGATAGCGAGCCAGGCTGCATATACAGACCAAGTTCATATGGCATAAGAATCGAGAACCAGTAATTGGACGCAATTACTTGGGCAATGATTAAAGCCAAAGTGGTGTGCGAGAACTCAGGGTCAAACGGTGTTCACACATTCACGGAAACTAGGAGAAGTTGGAAAAGGTACTTAGCTAGTATGATAGTTAGATGTACCCCGGGAAAGGGTATAAGAGACGGGCAAGAGTCCGGAGTAGATAGAGATCAACAAGCACGGAGAAGAGATCTTATCAATATAATAAGTTTTTATCTTATCGTAACCAATACTTCGACGATCTATCTCGAAGTATACCATTATATCTAGCCTACATTACTCGCGTCTTCTTAACCAGTTCTCCGATATAAAATCGATTCAGGTCCTAGCTGTCAGAATACCTCACGCCGAAGCTACCACCTAACAACTTCTGTAGATGTATATCCAGCCTTCAAGTGAGTAGAGAAAGCATCCTGGGAGGACCCGTAGTTGATATTGGAATGGTGACCCATGAGATGTGCAGTTGAGGAGTGGATAACAAGTGGGGCAAGAACCTTTCCAGTACCAGCAACTACTTCTATGACTGTAACCCAGTCCCTCTTTCCCTCCTGCATAATCTTTGGATTCCGTCTTCCAGTTCGACAGAGGACTGTTCCTCCTTCTCCTAATCCCATTGCAAACCCTTTTTCATCGGTATTCCAGATGTTTTCAGGCAGAACATGATATCGGCTATTCAGAGTATAAAAGCGGTCCAAATCCTTTCTCAAGATTGAGATATCAGTAGCCAGTGCTCTTTGCTTGTCAATACTCTTACCAGCCTTACTTTGAATCCCAGGATGTCGGCTAACAAATTCATCAACCCAACCTTTCCCAATTTCAGTAACCCTTCCCTTTGTCTTAAGTATTTTATAAACCATTTGTAACACATGTCTTCTGCAGAGGGGGATACCACGATCCTCATAGTCTTCACTCCTACGAACCAAAACACCCTCCTGTAGATGTGTAAGTAGCTGCTGGTTCTCATAGGCGACCTTTCGAGATGATGTGAGGCCTTTCAACCTATTCTGAAGGTTTGTATTCGAAATACCGTATTTTTAAGCAAGATAGCGAATTGAGACATTGGAATCTTCGTCCTTAGCCTGGATTGCTCCCTGGAGGCGTTCCTCTAGGTTAGGCCTATGGTTTACCATTGTTATTTGATCAATTTTTTGCAAGATTTGATTTTGAAAAGGTATTGTAAGATGTTTCACTTGAGGGAATATTTTTCAAAAAAACTTTTTCTTTTAAAAACCTCTTTTTGCCCTCACTAATTGCCCTAACCTTTTAATATTAATAGGGCATATAGAAATCCACCTATACTCTCTATCTAAGAAAAATTACAGCTTTTCAACAAGTGATACTATGCTATTACCACAATCTCTCTCCTGATCACCAGATCTGACTCACTTAGTTTTCAGGTCACAAAATACAATTATCTTTTTCAAAATTCACATCATAGTTTCAGAGTATAATACCAAATTGGAAATTGATTTTGAACCTCATTGGATTCTTTTTGAGCTATATAATCACGATTTTAAGCAATACTCGTTTGGTGATCGGGTGACCCATTACTGGGTGAAATACGTTATATAGAAGGCTTGGTTCTAACCAATAGATAGAATCTTCACGCAACCATCTAACTACTTTGCTATATCTAAGTAGCACTAGCAATACACTTATGCATTCTTTTTTCTTTATACACTTCTTCTCTACGAGAGCCTACGCTCAAAGAAGCCAGAAACTATTGGGATAGTCTCACCGACAGGTTGTTCGACATAAGTACTATGGAGATAGTTCTAGAAGCACGACGATCCAACTTGCTTACTATAAGATAAGCTAGTAGACTCAAAGACAAGCTAGTCAGTTCTGTATTATCTGAATAGATAGTACCCTTTTACCCCTTGGTATAAAAGGTGAGACCCGATTATGCAAGAGACAACTGACATTGCCTGTTGGGCCCAGGATGAACAATAGGATTGTTACAACAAGTGTAAATTTAGTGTACAGATCAGGGCAAGCAGCCCAGTCATAGCAGGCTAATCCAAAACAGAAATAGTCAGGAAATAGCTAGAATAACATGAACTCTAGAAACAAAAATAAAAACATCAAAAGGAACATTCGAAGGGTCCATGGTGGTCTAGCATCAGTAAATTACTACAAATGGACCTATACCCTTTGCTTGCAAGACATTAGTCACATGGGTCAGGGCAAGAGAGGTTGGTTGGCAGATCTAGTAAGCCAGAACAGAAATGAAGTTGTGTGGACTCCCAACACCTGTTTTTGCTGGCACTACAGCAGACCTTGGCAACAGAATCGATAAAAAACTTAGTAGTCGTAACCGGAACTTACCAGGTGTAGAGTGGGCAATTCAGTTAGTTGGAGAGTCATCCGTCAGACTTAATTCTGGTCAGGCTTCTTCAGATGTAGGAATATCAGCAAACAGATCACTGGTATATAGATCATCGGAGTGGGGATAACTTCTGCCTGGTGCATCAACTTGAGTTATGAAGGTTTTGACCGGCTGATCGGCCCCTTTGGCTAGCAGCAAAGGATTGGCGGCTGATTTTCTCACCTCGGCCTGCTCAGAGGCTGCGCAAGCAGGATGCTGACCAGGATTAGTAATAATAAATAGAGACAGACTGCTTGGTGGACTCGACCTGTCAGCATGTTGCCGACTCAGATTAAGCTCCCCATCGAGTGTGTCCGATTCAACCCCAATGCTGGTATCGATTGCGCTCGCCTAGCGGGCTACCTGCCTCTGTGGTTCCAGATTTCCATCTGAACTGTATGGCTCATCAGCCTCTTGAATGACCGCGCAGTGGCATTGACCACTATTATTGGCTGGCATTCGGAATGCTTCCTTTAGGTTGGTCTCCTGTTCTTTTTGTCTACTAAACCTCAAAACACGAGTGCCCAACTTAGCAGGAGAGGTGAAAGCTTTCTTACCAGAAGACTCTGACTCGAATTTGCCAACGTATGCCCAATTACTGCGCTGTGTTCACCCAGTCTTCTTTGTGGTATTACTGCTCCTGGTAGTCCTTGGTGAGGGGGTTCACTTCGCAGCCGCAGCAGATGACTGTGGCTGGTAGCTATCTGAGCTCTGTCTATCATCGCTACTGCATCAGCAAAATAACCAGATTTTGCATCCACTTGTATCTGAATGCACCCTGTAGTGGAGTTTGCATCCCGTGAGCATCCAGTACATCCTAGGAATTCTGTTTTTAACTTTAGAAGTAAAAATAGACATGTAAATATTGTCTGTTAGTGCTGATAATTCATGTTTGTCTACTTGATTATTAGATTAATCTTAAAAAGAAACAAGTTTTTGATTACATAAGTTCAAAAAAATAGCCATATAGAACACATCTAGAAGATGTGGGGTGTTCTGAAATGCATACAACGCGACTGATCTTTTTTGATAATGCCGCAGACCTGTCATCTGAGGCACCTGGGGAGGACGCCAGTTCTCCGGTGGGGCAAACCTGATCTCACTGGGAGAAGGAGAGCCATCCTCGGTATCGCTCCTTGGATAGCAACAGATGAGCAGATCCATTAGTTCGCTTGGGGGATTCATAGACCACCATATGCCAACATGTCTGCTATTTGTAATTTGGATTATTTTAGCAAGCGGTAGCTGCTGCTCTTGATTGTCCTGCAGCAAACATGTACCCTGCCTTGTCGCACCAACAACTATACCGGTTTCGACTCTAGGTGCCATAGTTTGCTCTATGCCCGCTAGCAGGTTCGGAAGAGTTGGCATAGTTAGTTGCATCTAGTAAACAGGTTCACGACTTTGCCACTAGATCTTGTCCATCCCGGAAGGAGCTGTATTAGCATATATCGTACCTCTTTAATGCCCACATGTGGGGGTAACTTATGATGATTTCTGGTGGGAGCTGGGTCTGCAACCAAAACGGCTGCAACCGGTGCTCCCAATATGGCTCTTAACGTACCTCTGGTATTTCTTTGCCATATTCTTTGGCAAAATGTGGAGGCATTCAGTAAAATGTTCGCCACATAGAAAATTAGCCTGCTAGAGTATGGACCTCTGGCTAAAAGGCTAGAGGGTAAGAGCATGTGCTGGGATGGCCGCCAGTGGTGCAGCAGTACTCTGCTTCCACTCTGGATCCTGTCTTGCTCTATCTTACATTTTATAGTATTTCACCAGGCATTATACACCAGACCATAGGTGTAATGAGGTCTTGGCACTGGACATTAGTCCAAGGCACACAACTGACAGGAAGGTCCTAAGCGATGACAGTCGCTTAGTGTGAAGGTTCAGAGATAACGACCTCAGATTCATGGTTCAAGACTGATCACATAATAGCAGATCAGGGTCAGGGTTTGTCGGTTCTTGGCGTGAGTCTTGGTTATCAGAATAGAAGAGGTTATATTCTGAAGTAGAGAAGTCGTGAAAGAAATTCCGGGTAGCGAAAAGAACCAAGGAAATAGGGGGGTGACATCAGTAAAAAGATTCTCCCTCATGTATTACATACATATCTTCCTGTACGATCCTCTGGTAACACTATTCCTCCCTGCCGCCCCTGTGCCTCTTATATCTCCTTCCTTTTCTCAAAGTCCACGGGGCCTTCAGGAGGCTCAAAACATACTTCCGACGTCATCTATCTCCTGCTTTTGTCTGAGTCCCCTAGCTTTCTCCACCGGGGAAGGTGAGTTGCAACACCCACCCCTGTTATCTTTTGGTTCTTCACCTTTGGTCATGTTGGCCATTGTGCGGCTCATTAGTGCTTGTGTATATCCGGAAAAAACCATACTTGTCTGGTGCGCTTGTCACATTTGGCATGTTCCATCCCCCTTGATTTCTCCGTTATGGACTTCGTCCACGTGGAGTCGCCTGGAGTCCCCCTTGAGCTGTTCTCCGGGCGATTGGTTTCTGTCTACACATACCAACATTTGTTTTTCCCTTCACTTGTTCCACTCTTGACTGTTCGTTTTGGTATTTCTATTGTCCTTTCCCGACCTCTCATGATTCACTTAATCTTTCTCTATTTCTTGGATACCATTTCCCGTCTCTTTTGCTCAGCTCTTCGTCTCCCAAATCACAAATACATGAATTTACTTTTAAACGAAAACTGTTCAATATATCCTATTAAAGGTTTCTAAATCAATCCGAGTATTTATATACAACCCTTTGTTGTCTATTTCAGCTATCTCTGGTACCAGATGGGCCATTCCCATAATTCATTTCATGCCAACCACTATCTCGATTGTTCTATTTGGGCCGCTAACTGTTACGGGGTAGCTAACACTGCAGGATTCCGGGCTAACTAGGCCCAGGATATTTGGGACAACTGATTATAGGTCACATCAGCAAAAGAAATACCTTGCGTTCTGTCTCTCTCGCCTCACCCCGTGCGCTGGACGTTCCAGGCGCTTATAACGTAAACTCCTGTTCTGGGTGCGTCTGCCTGGGCTCATTCTGTCAAGAAGTGAAAGGGCCGCGTCCAATGCGTCCAGACACTGACCTGCGCGTCCGGACGCATTGGACGCAGCCCTGTTTGCATCCTGACCCATTTGACCCCCCCTGGGGCAGCCACCCCCCTGATACTCTACCACCAGCGCCCAGCCTCTTCATACCTTCGCTCCCAATGTACCCGTTCCCATGCTGCCCTCTTGCGGACGTCTTGCGGCCGAGACATCTCTCCTCCCGGCTTCCCCCCCCCTATAGCCCCGCCTGCCTGCATCAGCAAAAAAACTCGATTTTGCATCCACACGCATCTGAACGCACCCTGTAGTGGAGTTTGCATCTGGTCAGCATCCTGTGCATTCTATGAATCTAGTTTTAAACTTCAGAAGCCAAAATGGACATGTAAATGTTGTCGGTTAGGGCTGAAAATTCATGTTTGTCTACGTAATTGTTAGATTAATCTTAAAATGAAATGGGTTTTTTGATTATATAACTTCAAAAAAATTGTCCCACAGAACGCAGCCAGAAGATGCAGGGTGCGCTGAAATGCAAATAACGCAAACTGATTTTTTTTGCTGATGTGCTTTCTTTCAATGATACCCTCTCTCCTTTAACCCTGTCACTAACCTCTCCCTGAATCCATTTCTCCTCTGGAACCCCACAAACATCACCTCCGCTTCTCCCACACTCCTGGATTCCCTCAGTCCTCTCGCGGATTCGGCGGACGTTTTCCCGTCATTACTTCCTCCGCCCTCATCCCTCCCAACACGTTCAGCCCTTCCTCCTCCACCCTCTGATCCCAGCCCGTCTCCTCCCATATCCGGCGGACGTCCCCCCTCTCTTGCCCTTTTGTGCGGCTCTCTCCTCAGCTCTCCGCATCCTATCTCGTCTACTCCATGCCTCTCGCCACCTCCCCGGCCTCTTACAGTCCGCTCACGAGCTCCCACCTTCTTCCCCGGCTTCTAACAGCCCCCCAGACTCATTCCCGTGCCTGTCAACCTACAGCTGCCCGCTAGACGTCTTACCCAAGCCTGCGCAGTTTATAACCATCTGCTCAGCACATTCCCATGCCTTCTGAACCTACAATTGCCCGCTACATGCCTTACTCATACTTGCGCGGCTTATAACCATCTGCGCAATTCATTCTCATGCCTTTCCTGCCCACCGACTCGCACACTACTATTGTTTAACCCTTCCTGACCCTTTTAGCACGCGTAATTTAATTTAATTTAATTACATATATATACAAGATCAGTGTGTGGTGATAAAACCATTCTCCCTATCCTCTCGATCGGTTTCTTCAACATGCGATTTGGCCTCCCCAGGGTCTTGGAACTGCGCTGCACCAACCAGTGCTCCCGGATTGGGCCCATGTTCTCGCCGCAGCTCCTGCCGACCATGTCCTCCTCCTGTATCCATAAGGCCACCAGTGGCGTCCAATTCACCCGGCTCCGTATCACTAGCAAACCACCGCCTCAATGCGTCCTCATGATTATCATATCCCACCGTCATCTCAACCCGCTTTCCCCGCTCCTTCACCATTGTGGCCTCAAATGTTGTCCTTATGGGCTGGATTATTCGACGATGCCAAACTCTTCCCGTTTTGCCCCAGGATTGCCTCTGACGTTCCAGCAGGGCTATCTATCCGTTAGCTAACCTTTCACCCAACTCGAGTACTTGCTATTTTCAAAAGTGTCCAGATGCCCGGGCCATCGGGGGATCCGAACACTTTCGAAACCTGCCAGTACACATTGTTTTTCTTACCCCTAGAAGTGGCCCTTGTGAAAGCCACATCAGCAAAAAAAAAAGCATACACCCGGATGCACCCTGTGCTCCCTGTGCGTCCGGCGGTCCAGGCGCATAGAACGTAAACTCGCGTTCTGGGTGTGCGGTCTTTTATTGGGCGCTTGTGGACAGGGGTCGATGCCGCCCAGACGCACCAGACGCAACCAAGGACACAGGAGGTACCCGACGCAGAAAGGTTCTCCGGACGCAACCCGATAGGTTAGAACATTATTGGAAGTACTCAGGTGTAACTAGCTATCATCAGATACCTTCTAAGTCAACAACTCTACCTTCGAGGACTTTGAATAAGTTAGTGAAAACTGTGGAGAATATCCAAATTGTCCGGAAAGATCCATGCAGTATTACTCACGTTTACTTATTTGAGTCATTTAGATAGTAAAATAGGCATATATTTATGAAAGCTAGTCTAGAAAACATTAGCACGCGGTAGCTAACAATTTGAAAGTACTTGTCCGGGGAACTCAAGTACAAAGGTTGCGATAGCATTTGAACCTGCGGTCGGACAGCATCGGGACAGGGTGCGTTGGAATCCGCCGCTCGAGGGGAATCGAGTGGTATAGGTTTCGAAGCGTCCGCATGGCTATAGAGGTCAGCAGAATGGTAAAGGCAGATACCTCAGCGGGCAGATGTCCGCCAGAGTCGGGAAGCGTCTCATTGGAGTCCGCTCGCCGAGGGGAATCGAATGGTCTAGGCCTCGAAGCGTCCGGATGCCTGTAGCACCCAGTAGCCAACAATTTGAAAGTACTTCCACGGGGAACTCAAGTACAAAGGTATGTATAGCCATTCAGCCAGTGGTCGGACAGCATCGGGACAGGGTGCGTTGGAATCCGCTGGTCGAGGGGAATCGAATGGTATAGGTTTCGAAGCGTGCGCATGGCTATAAAGGTCAGCAGGATGTAAAAGGCAGATATCTCAGGGGGCAGATGTCCGGCAGAGTCAGGAAGGGCGTCATTGGAGTCCGCTCGCCGAGGGGAATCGAATTGTATAGGTCTCTAAGTGTCCGCATGCCTGTAGCACCCAGTAGCCGCCAATTTGAAAGTACTTGCCTGGGGAACTCAAGTACAAAGATTTCGATAACATTTCAACCAGCGGTCGGACAGCGTCGGGACAGGGTGCGTTGGAATCCGCCGGTCGAGGGGAATCGAATGGTACAGGTTTCGAAGTGTCCGCATGGCTATAGAGGTCAGCAGGATGAAAAAGGCAGATATCTCAGGGGGCAGATGTCCGCCACAGTCGGGAAGGGTCTCATTGGATTCCGCTCGCCGAGGGGAATCGAATGGTATAGGTCTCTAAGTGTCCGCATGCCTGTAGCACCCAGTAGCCGCCAATTAGAAAGTACTTGCCCGGGGAACTCAAGTACAAAGGTTTTGATAACATTTTAACCAGTGGTCGGACAGCGTTGGGACATGGTGGGTTGGAATCCGCCTGTCGAGGGGAATCGAATGGTATATGTTTTGAAGCGTCCGCATGGCTATAGAGGTCAGCAGAATGAAAAAGGCAGATACTTCAGTGGGCAGATGTCCGCCAGAGTCGGGAAGGGTCTCATTGGAGTCCGCTCGCTGTGGGGAATCGAATGGTATAGGTCTCTAAGTGTCCACATGCCTATAGCACCCAGTAGCCGCCAATTTGAAAGTACTTGCCCCGGGAACTCAAGTACAAAGGTTTCGATAACATTTCAACCAGCGGTCGGACAGCGTCGGGACAGGGTGCGTTGGAATCCGCTGGTCGAGGGGAATCGAATGGTATAGGTTTCGAAGCGTCCGCATGGCTATAGAGGTCAGCAGGATGAAAAAGGCAGATATCTCAGGGGGCAGATGTCCGCCAGAGTCGGGAAGGGTCTCATTGGAATCCGCTCGCTTAGGAGTAATAAATAGTGTCAACCTGGATGGATGAGCATGCCCCTCTCTGAAGGTTGATAATATTCAATAGGTCAACTCATTCGATCATGAAGCCTAATACAAGATAGGAAGAACTTAGAAACCTTTTGCGAGAGTTGATACCAGTGATCAAATAAGGGATATGTTTTGGGTCGTTACCGGGACAATAGATGGTTAGTCATCCCATGTTTAGATCCTTTTTCGCCTGAACAGCCTTTACCCGGTGATAAAGTAGTCTGTTGTAAGTAGAGGCCATCAGGGGCAGGGAGAGTTCCACAATGCAGAGCCCTATGGGTCACTTACCCTGGGTTTCTTCGGAAGATTAGGGAGTGAAATGGACCATCCAGGTGCACTGGGCGGACAGGATGCGCGTTGTATTGCACCCAACGGACTAGGATGCAACCATTGTGCTGGGGCCATCTGAGGGCGGGCTGGGCGGACAGGATGCTCCAGGCGGATTTCCTGCGTCCGGACGCAATGCCTATCCGTCTCAAGCAAACGCTTTTTTTGCTGATGCATATCCCCCTTCTTGCCAAATCGTTGAGCGAGCAGAATCGACAGCTACCATTAAACGTCCTCTATCGCCCGGCTCAAGGTAAAGATGACCTCATGCACAGCATACAGTTCGATGAGGATTATCGTATGGAGGATACGCCCGAAAAACGCCGCTTGAATTACCTTATCAAGGAGTATCCGAGATCCGAGGAGACGCGGAAACGTCGTGCTGGTTTCGACGCCGAGAGCACAGAGGACCCTAAGTCTAAGAGAGTGCATACAGGTGCTGGTCAGGAGAACTTGACAGGAGAACTTATGGATTCGATGGCACGCCGACTATCCGCGATGTCTACCTAGATGAGCCGTGGAGTAGTTGTCTGGACTGTCATTTCAAAGGGTCATTGATTGTTTCCTTTCCTTTTTTCGTTTGATCATTGTGTTTGTAGCTCAAAGCGATGTTTAGTCTCGTTCTTTCTAGATCGTGTTTCCGTCCCGTATACATGCAGAATGTGATGTTCCGGTAAACAGTCGACATTTGTGCGCCAAGACTTCTGCCATTGACGATGCGGCTCTTATCGTGGCTCAAACCCTTGTGTGATTGTCAGCGGGGGGGATCATGCCGATTGACGACACACCACATCGTACCCCATAGGGCTATCACAGAACAAATCTCACACACACAAACGCCTGGCGAAATTCCGATGTCCGACACGCCCACAGCGCCGCACATGTTGGGGTCTACGAGCAGTATAGCAAGGCCACCTACCGCCCATCCTTCCCCTGTACACTATCCGTTTAGCGTTCACTTCCACACATCTTCTCACCTCGTCCGTATATCAAATGGCTCCATTGAGAAAAATGCATGCCTCGGGGGAATGGTCAAAGTAAGGACTATCTCTTCATCAATTTAAGAGTGCATTACCTTAACGTTTCTGTTATTCCCAGACGCCAAACAATCCAGCCCCCGGGAGTTGAGGCCACCAGTGCAAAACGCTGAAAAAGCCATCCTCGTGCAGCCGCCATTGCCGGTGAGGCGTCATGGACGTAAGAAATCTTCTCAGTTTAGCATGATCACACATTCCAGAACGTCCAGAGATGATCTAACATTTATTTTAACTTCAAGAGTTGTTCATTGACGTCCGGTGCAAGACCCCCCTTTGAGCCAGCCGTGGAGGATGCGAGGTGAGGGTCAAACATACTACGCATATGTCAGAAATTTGCGACCTAACCAGAGCTGGAATCAGGGAGCGCTATGGGGAGATATTGTACGCTAAAAGCTGGTGTCGGTTCTTGAATGCTCGCGAGCCTACAGCTGCATACAAGGGATGGCGTGAACAAGTCAAAGCATACATCACGGTACTCGGGTGGAACCCTACGAGTCTGACTGGCACCGAAATGGACTCGGTACTCAGTTTCGCACCCTCCCTCATGCCTGTCAAAGGCCGAATTAATCAAAACAAACCACCGCCCCAAAGACGTCGATGAAGTCGAATGTCAAATCAGAGTGTTGGTTAGGGACACAGCGAAGAAGCTTCAGGCGACGAACGATCGTCTCCATGCGGAACGGGCAGAGGATCCAATAGATGCAGAAGTCTGTGATGTTCAGAGTAAGTGTGCGCCCCCATTTACATTATGCGATTCTACGACTAGTACTCACAGTTTTTCCAGTGGCCCAATACGATTGGGCCTCTCCGTACTGCCAAAGGCCGATCAGGATCCACATTATTCGACGAACAGGCGCAA
>Ga0307513_10005012_pt1 | contig 17550 bp, 12 predicted proteins | sample 15_EM_MG_FD_202174 | JGI IMG/M metagenome (GOLD analysis project Ga0307513, IMG submission 202174) | Populus trichocarpa ectomycorrhiza microbial communities from riparian zone in the Pacific Northwest, United States - 15_EM | ecosystem: Host-associated > Plants > Roots > Unclassified | place... | reverse complement strand
ACCTGACTCAGAGGCAGTGGCGGAGCTGAAATCAAATCAAATAAACCAAATATAAATCAACTAAACATAGGAGATCCTGCACTGCCCGCTCCTGTGTACCGTTACCGGAACATGTACACATGTTACACCATCAACTGGTATTTATAATTTTGTTAACCTGCTCTGCTAAGCCTACCCTAGCTTCGACAATGATTTCTATTGGTGGATCAGACCGGTAAATACTGTCCCGTATTTACTCGTTTGATTTGCTATCTCCGTTATCTCCCCTCCCTCGGTAATCTTGGGATTGAAAGATAAAAGTTCTTAAGAAGGATTAGTGCTTTCCTGACACGGTATGGCATGAGTCATTCGGTGGAGTTGGATCTCATTAACTGGCTTTCGCAATTCTAATAACTTGTTTAGCGAAACCCATCTAGGCCGATGTCGCAATATTCAACTTGAAGGAGATTCGGCGCTAGCGAATCCACCGAGTAAATACGGTACCGATATAGGGCAGAGGGATATATTGTTGAAAACTAGTATTCGGTAAGCCTACACAGTGAAAAGGAAACAAAAGCCAGCACGTCCCTCTTGCTTTCGTGTCTCACTTGCTTTCCCCGACTATGAGCGATAGCGAAATAAGAGGGGAACAGGCTATTACTGCTACAAGAATTTGTATATGGTTCAAACTGTAAAGATTGTCTTGGTACCTTTGTTGCTACTGAGAATTCTCCTGCCTCCGTGTATCTGTGGCAGTGTTATAGCTGGTGAAAATTACAAGTACTGTCCCCAGCAATCTTTGGTTGCAAGGTATATTTTCACCACAACAACACTGCCGCACATGCATGATGGTGTATGAGAATTAAGTGAACATGAGTGTACTCAAGTACCAGTATGCTTTGCATACCTCACTCTTCACTAGTAGCATCTGAAGAATTAAATCAAATACAAGTAACAGATAGAGATAGAATATTATTAAAGGCTAGATCGTAGGGAATGCGGATTCTCATTCCCCCATTAGTTGCTTACATAAGCAGCCTCTGCGCTTTGGCTCCTTCTCGCTTGGGATTTTTTTTTGCACTCGATGTCTACATGACCCGCCGTAACCACGGTCAAATCTTAACATTCTTGGATTCACCTTCTTCAAATGATAATTACCTTAAATTCCTAAGTTAATAGAGGGAAATTTTTCTTGTATTTTGTATCTTATTCTATAATTAGAAAACATCTATAGTTAACCGCCATTGCATCTACATCCCATAATATTCTGTTTTCACCTTACCTGTACATTACTGCACAGTTGACCCCCCACAAGAGCAGCTGCTTTTCTACAATTAATTTAATTATTCGGCCCGCTATCACCAGTATTCTTTGCTAATAAAGCAAAATGCTTCTTGCATCTTTAGCGTTTTTTTGGTATGTTGAATTTCTGTGATGCTACTCGGCATGTTAGGCCTATCGGGAACGCACGCAGCCTATCCGTTATCGTTTAGACGAAGAAGTTCTGATATGCGCTCTGGATTGATACCTTCACCGGGAGCAAGTTCTTTGATGCTGCTCGGCATGCTCAGCATAGGCGCAGCCTATATCGATATAGTGAAGACAACCCTCCGGATATGTGCTCGGGATTGGTGTAGTTCCGGAAGGAAGGGTCGGATGCGCAGAGGCTATGGAGCATGAAGAAGTTTTTTTTGTGACGTTTGTTATTTCCTTTGTTAACATGATAATTTTGCTGAAGGAAAAGGGGAAAATGCATAGAAGAGCAGGGGCATGCATGGAAGAGAATGGATCTATGTCGTGATCGACGGAATGCTAGGAGGAATAGCCTGGAAGGCTTCATCACCGTGATTGATATATACTCCTGTCATCGTCTCTAGTTAGTTAGAGATCATCGAGCATTGTGGGTCATGAGCGTGATCGCAGTTTCGCCGTATCGTCATCCGCCGTTTTGCCCTTTAGCAATAGCCATTTTCAACATGGTAGTGGGGGGACATTTACTTTGAATTTCTGGGGTAGAGAATATAATTCAGCTGCTCGCTAAGAGCGGGCTAGCCAAGGCCATGTAGGCCGGCCTAGGATAAAGTTATAGGCCAGGCCCAGACACTACGAAGCCCGCAGGCTCGGGTCAGGCCAGGCCCTAGAGAATTTTCACATGCCCGGCCAGGCTTTACCCGGGCCCGGCCTACCCGGCACGTTGTGAACACTGTTTGTACTGCCTTCACCCCCAGAGCTTTCATGAGTTCCTTTGACTGTCCGTGCCCCTACCCTTCTCTCAATGGAAACATCTTTCCGAACTTCCAAACTTTCATGGAACAAGGGAGAACTTTAGCTGGAGCATGCTGAGAAATCATCAACTGATTTCCAACATTTTCTGTGGCCCGAGTTCCTCTGGTAAAAGATAACGTTACAGTATCCGGCATCGTATTTTAGGGCTAAGGATTCCGGCTCCGGGTATTGAACTCGGGGGTACGCTAAGCCGAACGACACCCACACCGCATTGTCTTGAACAGGGGAGAATTTTCTCAGGAGGTCCGAGTCTCCTATTTAGATGGTGGCGGGAGACGAGAAACCCTTTTAAATATCACACCCTTGGCAGTAAACCCTCTCGCATATCATCGACAGGGAAATACCGTAGGGGTCAGAAAAGTGATTCGGGTACAAGTATGATACCGTACCTGTTGCCTGGGGCGAGTACAGTACCGTAGTGTCTCAGAACTCAGCCATACTTTAGACCAGACGATTGGCATCAGGCGCTCGCCAACAGGGCAACAAGATCACTCTGACCCCGCTCTTCTTCACCTCGCAGAATCCATCATTCGATCCTACCGGACTCCACAGCGCACCTTTCTGAATCCTCCGCATCGAATCTACAACCTCCCAATCAGTAACAAAACGGGAATGCCACGGCACCATGGGAACTTCAACATCTTCAACAACGCGTTCTCATTCAACATCCCATTCAACGATGTGTATAACGCGAATAACTATGGTACCACACACGAGAGGGCTGAGGTTCTCACATGGCTATCTCATCTGGAACCCAGAATACGGCACCATGATATTAGAGCCTACCGAGTCAAAGATGTCGGAGACTGGCTCTTGCAAACAGATGAATATCGGAATTGGTTCGATGACGTTCGCGGTGGAGAATCCGATAATCCAGCCTTGTTTTGTTATGGAGATCCTGGGGTCGGCAAGACCTACATCACGTAAGAAATCATGTCCTCCCTGAAGGAAAGGTGTTGCTAAGAGACTGTGATACTAGCTCCTTGGTAATAGATAGGCTATGTGATTGGGCTAGGGGACGAAATGCTGAAGTTGCATGCTTCTACTTCGACTTCGCTGCCCAAAAAGAGCAATCCCCAGCGACCGTCCTAGGATCTCTCCTAAAACAGGTAGTTGGTGGACTCGAAGAGATTCCGGCAAAGATCGTTCAAGCTTGCCAAGACATGAAAAAGGAGATCGGGGGAAAGGCACTGGGTCTTGGCCAAATTGTAGAGATGTTACAGGATATCTTATCCTCGCGGCCCATCTTCATATGCATCGATGCGCTAGACGAATGCATGGCTAAGTATCGGGCAACGTTGCTCGATTCACTAAAACAATTTTTACGCAAGTCCCCGAGCAGTCGGCTGTTTCTGACCGGAAGGCCGTACATCCGGGATGAGGTGGAGAAACACCTAACCGGCAGTGTAGTGGCTGTATCCATTACACCTAACAAGGATGATATCATTCGATTCCTGCAAGCGAAACTGAGGGATGATACAACACCGGATGCAATGGACAAAGGCTTGGAAGAGGACATCCTAAAGGCCATTCCCAGGACTGTTTCGGAAATGTAAGTAGGGGGTACTGACAGTAGCAAAAGTATGTAAATTTAAGAGCTAACCGATCTATATCTAGATTCCTACTTATATCTCTAAATATTAAGGCGATCCTACAGGAAACGACACTCCATCAGAGGCGAGAGAAGCTTGGGGGAATAGAAAACGGCTGGGGCTTGGGAGAGGCATACGATGCAACCATACGACGGATAAAGGCACAAGGAGGGCACAGAACCAGACTCGGGATGGCAGCTCTTATGTGGATTTCACATTCCGAGCTGCCATTGAGCGCGGATGAGATATGTCACGCCCTGGCGGTCGAGATAGGGTCAACGGATATTGATATCGAAAATGTACCTTCGATCCGGACAGTGCTAGACTATTGTCGAGGGCTAGCCACCATTGATAAAGAGTCCTCGGCTATTAGGCTGATCCATTTCACGCTCAAAAAATATCTCCTCTGTCATGCCGAACTGTTTGATAAACCGCATTCGAGAATAGCCGAGACCTGTTTGACGTATCTCAATTTCCAGGCCATTAAGAACCTCTCGGTCATCCCCTCCCATGACCCCCGCGGTACACCCTTCCTGAGATATTCTTCTTTACATTGGGGAACCCATATGCGAATGGAGCTCTCAGATCACTCGAGACACCTTGCGCTAGAGCTTCTTGATCAATACGATAATCACATATCTGCCGAATTACTTTGGGGGTCGGTCAAGAAACTGTTCTTTACTGGCTTCATTGGATACAGCGATTACACACCTGGTGAATTACGTCGGAGGTCAACCATCCCGGAGTACTTGAATTCCCGCACTCCATTTTTTGCGCTCCACTGTGTTTCTTATTTCGGCATCGCCAAACTTGCAATTGATTTGATAAGGACGAAAAAGTGGGATGTGAACCAAAGAGATAGTGCGGGTTTGACGTCACTCATATGGGCTGCAAGGTATGGATGTGAACAAGTAGTAGAATTGCTCTTGCAACAGAAGGATACACAATCTGATATGCCGGACATGCGATATGGTCGAACAGCACTCTCGTGGGCTGCTGGGAGTGGACACGAAGGGGTTGTTAGACTACTTCTCGGTCGGCGATTTGCCCTTCCTGGGAGTATAGGCCGTAGGTGGGGAAAAACAGCCCAAGTAATCAGCGTGCTATCTGGGAGAAAATACGTCAACCCCAATAGACAGGACGATGGTGGCCGAACACCGCTCTTTTGGGCCGCCGAGAATGGGCATGAGGGAGCAGTGGAGCTGCTGTTGGGGCTGGCAGCCGTTAGCCCCGATCTTCCAGGCAACAGCGGTCAAACACCGCTCTCGTGTGCTGCCCGTAACGGACATGACGAGGTAATGAAGCTGCTGTTGCAGCGGGAAGACGTTAGCCCTGATAAGCCAGACAATCGCGGCCAAACACCGCTCTTGCGGGCCGCCAGCAATGGGTACGAGAGAGCAGTGATGCTGCTCTTGGAGCGGGAAGACGTTAGCCCCGATAGGCTAGACAATTTTGGAGTGACACCACTCTCATCGGCTGCCTGGAATGGACGGGATGCAGTAGTGAAGCTATTGTTGGGACGGGAAGACGTTATCCCCGATAGGCCCGACATTGATGGCCAAACACCGCTCTCGTGCGCTGCCTGTAATGGGCACGAGATAGTAGTGAAGCTACTCTTGGAGCGGGAAGATGTTAGCCCCGATATGCCTGACAATGACGGCAAATCGCCCCTCTCGTGGGCCGCCCGCGACGGACACGAAGGAGTAGTGAAGCTACTCCTGGAACGGGAAGACGTTAGCCCCAGTAGGCCGGATAGCTATGGCCAAACACCGCTCCTGCTGGCCACCCGGAATCGACGTGATGCAATCGTGAAGCTACTTGAGGTCAGAATAGCCACAACTCCCGCTTGCCATAATGCCCCAGAGATATGACCACTTTTGGCGTCTTCCAGACTAGCCATGTACCCCGTTTACAACATTAGCCGCTGGCGCCTTTCGACTGTTTCTAACCCCTCCTGTGATTCACATCCCACCACCCAGGCACCAGGATTGCCTTGCAGACGTCGCCGTTTGTCAGTACCGGGAGCGTTAGGTGAACACACGGGGCTTATGCTATCCAGTCTGAAGTACATGAGATACATTCTTTTTTTCTTTTCTTTTCCTAGCATTTCGGGAACTAAAGTTAGTTTTTTCAGATAAGCCCGTCTTCTATCGTTCTTGTATTTTTTTGCACGTTTGCCTAATAATAGGATATACTTGGGTTAAGGTGTAGCATATTGTATGTCATGGCAAATTTTTCTTTTCGAGATCTCTCAGTTTTGTTCCCCGCCCCTAGATGTAAATTGCTATACAGTGAAAATACAAGCACAACGATGTAGAAGATTTAACCAGATCCATTCCACTCCTTTCTTCCTCCTCGCCTATCCCCTCTGCCCACTAACAATCAGCATACCCAGACGGCTGGGCAGAATCGGAAGAAAAACTGAAAGAGGAAAAACAGGCCCTGAATATCTCGGACCTGGCGCAAAAATTCAAAGGGGACGTCCTCTGCAATCCCCGTACTTTTTTTAAGATAGGAGGTAATTGGGCTGGATGCGCAAGACAGCTACAAATGGAGCAGGATGCTCCTAACTCCATTGAAATCTTAACAAGGCTATACTAATGTGTTGTACTGTGGAATTTCGCAGCTGTGGAAGTGAACCCCCGCCATATGATCTGTATCTGTCTTTCACCCCCCGGTATCGGATGTCTCTACCTAGTAGCTTATCTAGAAATTGATATGTGAGAAAACTGAAAATCCCGCTAATGGACCCCGATAAGCCAAATAGTTATGGCAAAACGCCGCCCCCATGGGCCTCCGAGAGGGTGATGATGGAGTAAGCTACTGTTGGGGCGGACAGACTTTATCTCCGATAGGCTCGACAATTGTGGCAAAACACCGCTCTTGTTGGCCCTACAGAATTGGCATGATGGAGTAGTGAAGCTGCTGGAGGCTTGAAAAGCTACAACCCCCGCCCCGTATTAGGCCCCAGATATGCAGCTTCCCCCAGGGTTTCCTAGTCGAAATACTTGCCTCGTTAACAATAGCTGCAGACACTTTCTGACAGGACCTATAGTCTCCTCTGCTTCTCACCTGGCCCTTGAGGGATATAAGATTACCCTGCTGATATCACAGTCTATTAGTACTAGAAATATTGGTTCGGTAGGCAGAGCCTACGTCATTTAGTCTGAGATATATCAAGTAGATTCATTTTCTGATTCACCCTTTTTTTCTTCCAGTGTTTAGGCTACTAGAGTTGGTTGTTATCTCGCACAAATTCTGCTTCTGCTATTCTTGTATTCCGCCATTCCTTTTCTTGATAATAGAATGGACTTAAGCTAGGGCGCAGCATATTGTACAGTATATCATATTATCATCCCACGGCAGAATTTCTTTTGGGGCACCTTTCAATCTTGCTTAATAAAAGTACCTTATCACACAACGGAAAGGCAAATGCAGCGATCCATGAGATCTAATCAGATCTATTGTGCTCCTCACTTCCTTCTACCTTATCCCCTCTCGCCTACTAACCATGGAGTACACCTAGAAAGCCGCGCCGGATAAGCCGATGAAAGGAAAAACTCAGGGGGGCAAAAACAGAGCCAAAAATATCTGACCTTATGGAAAATTCAAAAAAAGCTTCCCACAAAATCTCCATATTGCCTGGAGATGAGGTGTTATTGGGTTACACTTGTAATATCCGCTATAAAATGGGGCAAGTTGTTCCTAGCCCCCATAAGATCCCCCGCAACATAGGCTTCAAGGAGGAACCTGGTGTAAGTGTACTATTAGGGGGATGAGAGTGGGGGCGGGGGTGAAAGCAGATGGAAGAAAAGGAGTACCACAACACTGTAATATCCTAGGTTATAAAGGTAGTATACCGGAATGTCATCACTTTGAGTTGGATTGAGCTTCGGGAGTGTCGGTTGCTCGAGCCGGTTATCACAGGACATCACTCGACACTGTTGCTTAGATTTTTGTTAAATTTCATGTTACTGTCCGAGTCTTCCATTTGTCCTCAAACAACGGCTTTGTCACAAGCATTTCTTTCCTATGTCATTCCGTTCTATGGGGTTTTCTCTTATGTGGTGGCGAGACATACTTGGTTGGTTCATGATTATACGGCGGCGATTTCGTATCGCTAGGCTTCTTTGCGCTCTCCAGGGTTGGAGGCGTATACTGGGCTGAAAGTCATCATGCGTTATGGGCTGATGACGGGAACTGGTTCTTTCTCATGAGGGATGAGGTCACTGAAGTTCCCTATATATGTTGGGCCATTTGGCCCTCTTTTCGTTTTGGTTAAGCAAGAAAGAAGAAGAATATCACTACGAGTTGAAGTTGCGCAAAAGTCTTTACCATTTCGCTTCAGCACATCGGGGCAAATTCCAACAATTTTAGTACCGTGGTGAGTTCACAACATAATAATATGATAGGACACAGCACAACACAGCATAACAACTTGCTAGACGCCGTTAGGTAGGCCGGTATAAAAAATAGTTTGGATCTCGATGTAGATGGAAGGGTGAGAGGGTTTACATAAATCCAGGTGGTACAAAGGAGGAAAAGAACAAAACCCGATGGATTATTTTGAATACACAATTAGTAGACAGCATGTGGGAAAGGATATCGTAGATCAAACTCGGCCCTTCCCCGGTAGCTCCCCACTGCACACAATCTCTGTCATATGCTACCAAAGCCTCCTCTCTAAGTCTCCTGGTCCAACCTTCCTCTAGTCTCTTAAGGTTGGCCATCTAAAATCTGCTTGATAGCACGAGACTTAATATTATTAAAAGTGGGAATGCTGACATGCGGGTAGATGCCGAGATAAGTGTAGTGACCCACGGAGAAATCAGGATGCGTTAGTTATCTTTTACATATACACCTGCCCCTACCCTTGATCTTCTTTTGAGGAGTGCGAACAAAAGTTGTTGAAGCTACCTCACCGTACTTCCCAACACAGTGCCCAAGTTCCAAGCGGGTCCTCTTGCTCCACTATCTACCGCCTAGCCACACATTCCCCCACACATTCCGGTGATAACAATGGAACGACGTGTCAGTAAAATCTTCTCTGGAAGCCGCTAAAGTACTAAGATACTAGATCGGGCCTCCGGCCATCGTAATACCCCAGCAATTTCCAGAACCTGCCACAGCCTCCAACAAAGTCACGAGGACTTTCTAGGGTGTGAACTCCGATGGCTAAAAATACCGCCGCCTGAAACCAAACACCAAAGGCCGGGGGTCCCGGCTCCCGGCACCCCGCTACGAGGCCGTAATTTACGGTAAAACCCCTTTCGATTCGCTACCTCCTTCGGCCCAGGATATAATAGGTTTAGCTTCACAAGTTAACAGTAGTAAACGGCGACGACTGAAAGGTGGACGACGGACGACGTAACGGCGGCTATGAAACGAAACGCCAAGATTAAAGCACCACAAAGAAAACAAATCACCAACACACAACTTAGAACTTTCTTCTCCTTCGACTGCTGACTCACGTTCACGACGCACGACGCACGACTGGCTGACTACTAAACTAATGCTAGAGACAGGAGTAGACAACAAAGTCTTCCTCCCATCCTTCTATCGATCGCGACACAGGTCCATTCTCTCCCACACATGTCCCCTTTCCCCTCCCGCAAAACTCTGATGCTAACAAGGGGGGGACAAGCGTCACGAAGGGAACTTCCCCTCTCCATAGCCTCCGCGCATCCGCCTCTCCCATATCCTTCCAACGCTGCACCAATCCCGGGCGCATATCCGGAGGGTTTGCCTAAACGGTAACGGCATTGGCTGTATGTATGCTGAGCATGCTGAGCAGCATCAAAAACTTCCAAACACTCTACCGTATTACTTCTACCGCTCCGCTGCATTGATCCAAAGTGCATCGCCGAAGCCAGCGACAAAGAAACGAACGGAACACGATATGCGGTTGCGATATGGCGAGCATGCTGAGCAGAATCGAAGGGTTACGGCGGACAGAGCAGTACATACTGGTTAATAAGATCCAACACGCCTAAAGGGGGACCTTATGCCTCCACAGGAAAGCATTAACCCTTTCAATACCTTTTTACCTCCGGAGGTTGTGAACCGCAAGGGATTCTATAGTATTATAGTACTGGTAACTTAAATCTGCGACGCACCTAACAGCTAGGTTAAATCCACCCTTCCATGTAGAATACCCCCAAGGCAAGTGACAACTTGGTCAAAAGTTAAGAACGCGCCTGCGGAAGCCAGTCCGGACTCCTCTACTTACGTAATCGAACCATCCCATACTGGTCGTGCACACCTGCTGATCATACTTTGCCACGACGGGTTACTTATAGAGACTTTTTTTTTCCAGACACTTGTAGTCTAGTTAGCAAGCCCGAGAATTTAGAGTCATTTGGCTCCTATTTTTCTCACTTGAGAAATCCAATTCCTTAGTTGACATTTCTTGTACTTGACGTAGACAAGCATGATTTATGTGGTGGGGCTACTCGAAATATGGGATTTTTCGAATAAAAAAAATAAGTGCCAAACGAGTCTAATAAAAATGTTACACACCTTACAGGTTCAAGCTATTGTGTGTGGACAAAATTAAGTGAAGATATCCCATAATCCCTTCTCTTTTTTATACTAAGTCTTGATTACTGCTATGCATTTATATTATTTTTTGTTATTTTTGTTGGTAGATGTTGAGGTGGTTGAATATATTATGGAGGTTGTCATCACCGGGCAAATTGTGTGTTCGTTGTCGTTGTCATTCTTCGGTTAATTTTGTCCACGCACAATACATTGCCCTCTGTAACTTCTTTTTGTTGCGAAAGAGGGTCTGGGGCTCCTCAGGTTTTCGCGTTTTCACAAGTTGCTTCTGCAATTGCATTCACCGGAGGGGGGCGTACTGCGGGATGAGTTCCGCCTGAGCAAAATAACCCATTGAGAGTTTCGCTCCAGTAGCTTGGGGAATACCATACTGGGTGCTCCTGGATTTAGTGTCTTGCAATGTGCTACCGTAATTGAACAGAGAACTTGTGTGAGAACCTTTCGCGACTTTTAAGAAGTCTGCGGTGACGTACCGTGCAGGATAATGGTTTTCGGCTTGCTTTCATGAGGAGCAACGGAAGAACACCACAAGGCAGGGAAGGCATCCCCGTCCCAATCCTCCGGCTGATTCCAGGGGAATCATATAGTGTGGCGGACTAGTAGGTCTGGTACCGAGCCTAATTGTTCAAACACTAACGCGGCAGACCTGCTGGGAATGGCGAAAGTACTAATGCTATTTTTGCTGTAAGACAACAGTTGTGGATCAATGTTGCGCTTTAGAAGGATACACGGTATTTAGGATGAAAAATAAACTAGTTCCGCTTCTTTTATGATTGAATGGCCAATGCTAGTTACCGGGGATGCTGCTCTCAACGGGTTGAGACTCTTAGGCCAGACGAACTATGATCAATTTTCTGAAACACAGGGGTGGAATGTGCGTGTTATTGTTGAATCTAGGCAAAATCTTGCACCAAGACTGTATGAGTACGGTAGGCTAGATGTTCACCGACAATGCAGTAAGGCAATGCTGACCCCGCCTCTCTTCAGCCTCACTAAGGCTATCAATGACCCCTAGGCACCCAAGAACCAATCCCCTGAATCCACTACTTCTAATCTACAACCTTCCAAGTGCTAGGGAAAGGCAAATGTCTTCTCAATCTCGTGTCAGGGGGAATAGCAACTCTTTCAATTACTCCTTTAATAGCAACTCTTTTAATAATACCATCTCAATCAACCATGAATGCAACGCGGATAACTCTGGTAGTGCCTATGAGAGAGATAAGATTCTCGCACGGTTGTCTCCACTGGAGCCCAGGATACGGCACCACGATATTAGAGCCCATCGAGTCGAACATGTGGGAGACTGGCTCCTACGAACAGAAGAGTATAGGAACTGGTTCAATGGCGTTCGCGATGGGGAATCCGATAATTCAGCCTTGTTCTGCTACGGAGATCCGGGGGTCGGTAAGACCTACATTACGTAAGAGAGCATACCCTTCATGAAGCAAAGGTGTTGCTAAGAAGCCACGGTTCTAGCTCCTTGGTAATAGATACCTTGTGCGATTGGGCAAAGGGGCGAAATGCTGCAGTTGCCTGCTTCTACTTCGACTTTGCCCCCAAAAAGGAACAACCACCAACGAGCATCCTGAGTTCCCTCCTGAAGCAAGTTGTCGGTGGACTCCAGAGGATTCCGGCGAAGATCGTTCAGGCTTTTCAGGACCAGGAAAAGGTCATCGGGGGGCGGAAACTAGGGCTAGGTGATATTGTAGAAATGTTCCAGGATATCTCATCTTCGCGGCCCACCTTCATATGCATCGATGCTCTCGATGAATGCATGGCCGAGTATCGAGCAACGCTACTCGATTCCCTAAAACAAATCCTACACAAGTCTCCAAGGACTCGCATATTTCTGGCTGGAAGATTGCATATCCGGGATGAGGTGGAGAAACATCTTGCCGGGAGGGCAGTTGCTGTATCCATCACACCCATCAAGGATGATATCATTCGATTCCTCCGAGTGAAACTGAAAGAGGATACAACACCGGATGCGATGGATGAGAGGTTGGAGGAGGACATTATGGAGAACATTTCCGAGACGGTTTCAGAAATGTAAGTAGGGACCGAGGACGAAGGCGAAAATATGTGAAGTTTTGAGCTAACAGATTTGTGTCTAGATTTCTACTGGTGTCACTAAATATCAAGGGGATCCTGCAGGAAACGACACTGCATCGGAGGCGAGAGAAGCTGAGTATAATGCCAAATGGCCTAGGCTTGGGAGATGCATACGATGCAACCATACAACGGATAAAAGCACAGGAAGGGGATAGAGCAAGACTCGGGATGGCGACCCTAATGTGGATTTCACATTCGGTGCGACCGTTGAATGTGGATGAGCTTTCTCATGCCCTAGCGGTCGAGATAGGATCAGCGGACATTAATACCAACAATGTGCCTTCGATCAGGACAGTGCTAGCCTGTTGTCAAGGTCTTGTTGCTGTCGATAAAGGATCCTCGACCGTTAGGCTGATCCATTTCACACTCAAAGAGTATCTCTCCAATCAGACCGACTTGTTTGACAGGCCTCACTCGAAAATAGCTGAGACTTGTTTGACGTATCTAAATTTCCAGTCTATTAAGGATCTTTCAGCCAGCCCCTTTCGAAACCTCCGGGGCACACCTTTCCTGGATTATTCTTCTATACACTGGGGAGCTCACATGCGAATAGAATTTTCAGATCACTCGAGATGCCTTGCGCTCGACCTCCTTGATCAATACGATCATCACATATCTGCCGAATTACTTTGGGAGTCAACCCACCCATGGCGCCCCCATTCCTGGGGGGCATTTTCCGCGCTGCACTGCATTTCATATTTCGGCATTGCTGAGGTTGCAACTGATTTGATTGAGGCGAATGGGAGTAGTGTGAACCAAAGAGATGGTGAGGGTCTGACTCCACTCATGTGGGCTGCGAGGTATGGGAGTGAAGAAGTAGTAGAATTACTCTTGCAACAGAAGCACACTCAACCTGATATAACGGACACGCACTATGGTCAAACAGCGCTCTCATGGGCTGCTGAGAAGGGGCATGAAGGGGTGGTCAGGATATTCCTTGGTCAGCTATTTGTCAATCCTGGGAGCATTGGCCGCTGGTGGGGAACACAGCAGGTCATGAGTCTACTATTCGGTAGAGGGTACGTCAACCCTGATAAGGCGGACGATTTTGGCTGGACGCCGCTCTCGTGGGCCGCTCGGAATGGGCATGGCGGAGCAGTGAAGCTGCTGCTGGAGCGAGAAGATGTTAGTCCCAATAGACCAGACAATGATGGTCAAACACCGCTCTCGTGGGCCGCCAAGAATGGACACGATGTAGTAGCGAAGCTGCTATTGGGACGGGAAGACGTTAGCTCCGATAGGCCAGACAATGATGGTCAAACACCGCTCTCGCTGGCCGCCTGTCATGGGCATGATGGGGTAGCGAAGCTGTTATTAGGGCGAGAAGATGTTAACCCCGATAGGCCAGACAATGATGGCCAAACACCGCTCTCGTTGGCAGCCTGCCATGGGAATTATGGAGTAGCAAAGCTGCTATTGGGACGAGAAGGCGTTATCCTCGATAGTCTTGACAATAAGACCCGAACACCGCTCTCGTGGGCCGCCTACCATGGGCATGACGGAGTTGTAAAGCTGCTTTTGAGTTTGGAAGACATTTGCCCTGATAGGCCTGACAATGATGGCCAAACACCGCTCTCCTGGGCTGCCCGGAATGGACGTGATGGAGTAGTAAGGATACTGCTAGAACTGGAAGACGTTAGCCTCGATAGGCAAGACAACGCTGGCCAGACACCGCTCTCGTGGGCGGCCAGGAACGGGCATGGTGGAGTAGTGAAGCTGCTGTTGGAACGAGAAGATGTTAGTCCCAATAGGCCGGACAACGATGGCAGAACACCGCTCGGATGGGCCGCCGAGAATGGACACGATAGAGTAGTGAAGCTACTATTGGGGCAGGAACATGTCAGCTCTAACAGGCCAGACCCTCCCCACCGGCCCCGCTCCCGAAGTCGTTCACCGTTCAGATGGAAGAGAGCGAAGCGACTCAAGGGTCAAGGGGTTGAAGCCCCCACCGGGCATGGCCTCTTTCGCCCTCTTTGAGCCTAGTAATGTCCCTCCTCCGCAACACTCACAGACGCTTTAGGACTATTCCTAACCTCCCCTCGCATCCGCACTCCACCTCTCAGACCGGTATTGTGATGCGGACATCGTCCCCCGTTAGCAACAGAAATGTCAAGTGAATCGGTGGAGGGTATGCTATCAGGTCTGACATATCTGAGGCGCGTCTGTTTTTCTTCTCCAATTCCCTTTTTCTTCCTCTAGTGTGTTTTGGGTACTAAAATATAGTTTTCACGCATAAGTCCCGCCTTACGCTATTCTTGTGCTTCTCGATTCCTTTACTAAATAATGGAGTGGGCCCGGGTCGTGGTGTAGCATATAGTTTTATGGTGGAACTCACTTTTGGGGGGCCTCTCAATCCTACATCTTTCTTTTATATTATCATTCAATACAATATAGCATCATACGGTAACTCAAGCTTACCAGGCATTGTTGACCAGGCAGGTGTAAAAAACCACCTTAGCTTGCAACGGAGATACAAGATGATGAGAGAGCTTAGACACGGACACAGGCAAGGAAAGGCAGGAGATCTAATGCTAGTTTTAAAATTTACGGTTAGCCCCCAGCATTATGGTAAAGAATCCTGTGCGCGGTGGCCTATAGCTTTAACCATCAAATCGCAAGAAAACTGATAAGATAAAAAAAACATTGCATTAGAAGCACGGAGAATTTCGGTTTACAACAAAAGTTAACCGACTAAGGGGTTAAAGCAGATAAAAGAATTCCACAAGTGTAATGCGACACAGAATAAAGCATTAAATTTTGTAAATAAAAATAAAAAGTTGGAAAACGAATGAACGAAAAAAGCGGGGGGGGGCTACCGTCATAGGGCTTAGTGAAAAAGGATAACTGGGCTCCCATATCAAGTGTTTGAATTGAATCGTACTTCGTACTTAGGAGTGCAGAGCTCTTGTTTGAGATTAAGTTCGCTTTGGAACTCCGGATACTTGTCAGAGAGGTCGAGATAGTGAATATGAGAGCACGAGCGTTAATTCGATACATGACCTTTGCTTGCTTGTAGAAGTTAGTGCTCCCAATCGTCCCGTCACCCTGTAGGCACTGCCAGGACTCCTGTACTGGGCGTCCAGGGCGTATGTCTCAAGTCACAGGGCAAGAGCATCCGTCCTTTAGGAAAGACTACCGTCTGAGAGGGTGACTGTAAGTCCCTACTTTTGCCCAAATCGGTGGACCCACAGCGGTTTGGATATTGAAGAACTGGTGAAGCAAATACTTTTGGGAGATACGAACAGTTATGATAATAAAAGGTGATTCCAATAAAGCACAGCACAAAGTAAGAAAGTCCAGAGAACGAAAGACAAATCGCGCGAGTACAAAATATCAAGGAGAGAAAAAGAGTGTAAAAGTTCAGTGATTGATGAAAGATAACTAACAGCAAACAGAGAGCCTTTAATCCTCCTCAGATCATACACTTTCACCTCGGCATACGAGTACTTCCTGCAGATGCCAGATCACATATCACATTTCATCCACAATGTTCCTTTACCGATATTCCTCCGAATTGTTACGGAGGGGAAACCTAATCGCCGAGGGTATGGTTAAGACTATTGCGGTGGGCAGTACTTCCGACCGAGGAAGGCATTCGCCCTTAGTAATTATCCTGAGTGTCAAGTTCTTCGTAGTGGATCAGTTGGTGTTTGGTATTGTTGCAGCTCCTACAGGTGGTGGTTGGCTGCGTTTAACACCAGGTAAGCGTACCGGAAGAACCGAAATAATTGAGAATGACGCTAGGACGTCCAGAATTTCCAGCTTTGGATTAGGGAGACAAAAACACAACGAGATCAGTCCTTACTAGGAAACGTCCTAGCGAAATTCTCAATTATTTCTGTTTTTACTGCAGGGTTATGCCGAATATCAGACAATAGTTGTGAAAACTAGTTAAGCGCCAGGTTTCTTTGTGGATCGCAGTGGTGGTGTTGCTTGTTCTCGCGGAATAAGTAAATTAGGTATGTGATGAGCAGCTAAGGGTAAATTTCCAACACCTACTCGAGTACGGTCCTACGGATCGGTAATTCCCAAACGGCACCTGCAGTCTTCACCCGTCACCTGCAGTCTTCACCAATTACCTATAGGGCCCGTCTGCAATCCGGAGTTACTGGGGTATGGACATGGGTGATCGGACAGACAGGGATTAAAATTCTATGGAGATACATATAATTTTAATCCCTGTCTATCCGATCACCCACGTCCATACCCTAGTAGACTCGCATCCGCAAAGTTCTCGTAACACCTTGGTACTCCTATCAACACGGACCCAGATCACAAGAAAGGGACAAGTCTTTTTTGAGAGATCTTCTTTAATCCAGTAACGGCAGATTCCATAGAGCATGTTCAGGTTTTTTCCCCCTTAAATAGCTTTTGAAATCCCCCAGTTTAACTATCAAGACTTCGTGATACATCAGACGTTACGAGAACTTTGCGGACACTAGTGTACATGGCAAATTGCGCCACCTGAGACACCTGCAGTCCCCGCCGGTCATCCAGGGCAGGCATCCGGACGGACGTCAAGATACTTGTCGGTCCAGCCCTTTCATATACTACCATCCGTCCCGTCTGGACCCGAAGACTGACGGACTGGATGCTTGGGTTCACTGGTAGAAGTAGCCAAGATGGAACTAATTCGGCTCCGGCAGGGTTCATGTGTTCTGGCTTCCTGAGATTGAGATCATGCCAGCTCGATGGCTGGCGCTACTCGTAATGTCGAGCATTTCCAAAAAAGAACTGCTATTCCACACTACACTGATCCAACCAAAAGGGTAAAATTTCCGTGGTATGCAGTAGCTGTCCTTTTGAAAACGCCTCAACATTTCGAGTAGGGTATGCCGGTATTGTTGAATATCACCGGCGATCACTGCGCACAAATGTATTCATTGTTGTCGTACCTTTTGATGGAGTAACCCCATCGTGGTATGTTAGGTTAGGGCACACTTGTAGGTGTGAGCAGGGCTATTGACCAGACCGCGCGGCGGTGACTGGTGTTGTGTGGTAGGAGCCCACTGTGCGGGCCACC
>Ga0307513_10005010_pt1 | contig 17552 bp, 18 predicted proteins | sample 15_EM_MG_FD_202174 | JGI IMG/M metagenome (GOLD analysis project Ga0307513, IMG submission 202174) | Populus trichocarpa ectomycorrhiza microbial communities from riparian zone in the Pacific Northwest, United States - 15_EM | ecosystem: Host-associated > Plants > Roots > Unclassified | place... | reverse complement strand
GAGGACGAAAGGGTCCTCCAGTGGATTTGTGCCCCCTCGTCTCATTTCCCCGCAGATATCCTGGTCCTTGAACTGCTCGCAGACCCGCTGATGCAATAGCCCCAAGCCGAAGGTGAGTAGAGTAGACGTACCGGTAGAGGAATCAAAGCGAAAGTATAAGCCGAGTGGAACAGTCGTAATACTAATGTCATCTGGTGTCAATTGTCGTCGCATTGCAGAGAGGCGAGGTTCCGTCAAGTGGCCGAGTTCGGCCGGGTTGAATATCCATCGTGTATTGCAGCGCATCCACGCATCTGTTGAGAACACCATTAGGTCGTGAGAATGACCTTGCCCCGCAGGCCGCGGCGAACGTACGATAGACGAAATTGCGACTGCTCTCAGTACCGCGGACGATGCGGGATTGGAAACAGGTAGGGAAGAGAGAGCGCAAATCCTTTCTTACGGTTGAAGGTGCTTTGCAATTTGCCAGGATGCCCTCGAAGTAGAAGCTCTGGACGACCAGGTCCCAAGCCTCCGAGCAAGCAAAGCTAAGGCAGAAGTGTTAGCATACTTGAAATTTACATGGAATACTATGGACTTGCAATACTTGATTCTTTGTGGAGGGGTTTCGTTGCTGGAGGAAAGACCTATCAACGGTAGAATGACCCTGAAAGGCGACAGACACCCACCACCAGGTAGGGGCCCAACGCTGATTCTGACATAGTTTGGTTGAGAAGCTCTGTGAATGGGATAAGCGATTTTAACTACAACGCTAGTACAAGAGCAAAACTGACCGCTTCCGTCCTCTGAGTACTCAGAGACCCATATTACCTGTTGCTCGTCTTTAACTCGCCCAAGCAGTGTCGGGGGCAGTGGTGAGTCATTCTCGTCTCCCAACGGCTCCATACAAGGCGAGTCGAGTCGATCAGGGGGGTGAGGAGGGAAGGAAAGTCATTACAGGAGCTGACCTGAACGTTCGTCTTCCAGTTCAGGTTCAAGGAGGTGGGCAGTGCGGGCATTCGACAGCTGTTCCGCTGCCGAGCCAGTCGAGCGACAGCGAGGCCTCTTCCAATCATAGATAGAAGCACCATATAATGGAGATGTGTATACTCAGAAGTGTATGGGCATCTGTGGGAGTGAGTTTCGGATGTAGGTGTGGGGGGTAATCTCCCTCCCGCCCAGTTTCAAAAACAAGACCAAGATGCCAGCCAGGGATATATTCTTTTCAAGCTGTGTGCACCTTCATGCATGGGCAACTGGCGATGACAAGGAAGGACGAAGCTGCGTCATTCAGAAATAGGCTCGTTTCCTGACCAAAAATCAGATATATTACACACTCCGATGACTTATATCTTCTATGGAACAGTGGCAGAGGTCGGGGCGGGGTCATCGAATTCTGTCGAAATCAGCGTACGACGCCGTTGAGGGACTGCAAAGCCACGAAAATTTACGCAGAATTGCACGAGGTCAGCACCGTACTTCCAAGTCTACCTTTACGAACTAAGGAGCACGCACGCGGATACGAACCAGGGACACCTTCTGGCTCCTTGTACCCCATTCGTCGGCGGATGGGAGGGACAGTAATTGCCATAACGGGTCCAACAGCCCCTAGTACACACGAGTAGAAGTAGACGGGTTGTTCATGTGCCCAACGCCGCTAAATAGCAGGTACCGCCATGAGTTTTCGGGTCACAAATTGTTGCACGTCTGAACAGACCATTGTCGCCATTACTCCAGCCATCTTGATCTATTATCAAACGTCGTATTCCCCTTTTCTGATTTGTAAAACTCGGTCAAAGGCGGTTGAGGTGCAAGTTTGAAGAGAATATGCGACGCCGAAGACCGGTAACGCGACGATGTTGTGAAAATGCGCGAAGGCGAAATAAGATCACCATGGGCATTTGAGTAGTGGAACAGCGCCTTTCTGCGCTAATACATAGGTCCTCCACAAAACCCGCCACAAAACCACACACCCCAAGCTCCTAACCCCCATTGGTCGCCCTAAGACTGATCTCCACCCCGACTCCATTGATGGTCGGAGCGGAAGCGGGCATAGTAATCCCCCACTGCGCGTTCATTTGGTCCCGAAGAGCTTTAAACGCCATAAGGGAGCGTTCGATGTTCGCATGTGCTTCGCCTTTGCTGGCTGCGAGGAACTGAACGCGTTGAAAGGCCGTTAGAACCTTTCAAGTGGCGCAGAGAAGGGAACGAGGAAAAGGCAGCAAGTGTGAGGACAAGGAAAGGCAACCGAAAAAGAGAGAGGACTCACCTCCGTGGAACACAAGACGAACTGGTCCACAAGCTCTCGTTGACTTGTTTGCAGTTCCTACAAACCTGAACCATCAGTCTTCTCATTCCTTCAGGCGACCCGGTCATTATTAAGCACTCACGTCAACCTTCTTCATTAGCTCGTTGTTCTGTCTCTGCAGCCCTCCAAGACTCTCCGCCGCGCTCAACGCAGTCAACCCGTTCCCATTCCCTCCCATTCCGCCCCCCACTTCGGAACGGTCGCGCTCTAACTGGTCGATCTGCGCTTTGTAGTCCGCCACACGCGCCTTGGAAAGCATGACTTCGAGCTCTTTCGATCGGATGATGGCGTCAAAATGTTTCTCACGGAGTTCATATTGGCGAAGAAGGTTCTTTAGGCGTTCGCGAACCCTGTAAGTGAGGGATAGGTTGGGTTGTACGGAGATAGAGTGTTAGGGGTACGCACATCCCATCGAAGATATCCTCGATCGATCGTCTCGCCCTACGTAGTCATCTTCAGCTTTATCTCCCCACTCACATGAAACAGTGGCCACAAGTATCAGACTCACTCGACAGGATCCTCGGTCCAGTGCTTTGCGAGCAATGTCCTCTGTGCCTGGGGAATTTCCTCAACCTCCAGGCTAGTAAGGTCCATCATCTCGACCGCGAGAATTTCATCGCCATCCTCCATCCCTGCATCCTCGGGCGTCATATCGTGCTCCACACTCCGACCCATATGCGTGAACAAAAATTGGAGTCGCTTCTCCTCTCCTTTCGCCGTTCCTCCTGCACATCCCGCACCGGGTATGGGTAGCGGCTTATTCTCCATCCGCTCTGTCCACGCGCCGAACAAGCGTTGGAGCTTGGTCTTGCGCGAAATCTTGAAGAAGAGCTCGGCGCGATACCGACAGATCACTTTCACCACTATATCCGGCATCTCTGCGTACCGCTTTTCACGGCGTTTGTCCCGCTCAGAGCGGAGGCGCAGTTCTTCTTTCAAGCTCACAAGCTGGGCTTCGGTTTGTCCGAGCGAGGCTTTCAGACGTTTGGATTCTTCCTGTAGGACAAGTGGGCAGGTGTTCAGCACATATTGGGGCTTGAGATGGTTTTGTCACAGGGGGACCTACGCGCAAGTCCTTGTTTTGCTGCATAGAGATCAGATGGAAGGTTAACGGCAAAGGGTGAGGATATAATGAGGTGAGACCGAACCTTCTGCATGTCACGGACTACGGCATCGGTCTTTGCCTTCAGCTTCTGAATGTTGTTGAGAGCAGTCTTGGCTACATGATATCAGAGATTAGAATTTCGACCCGGGAGATGGGGAATGGTCGGCGCACATGCATCAGCATCCTTCTTCGTCTTCTGACGCTCCTTTGCGTGTTCTCGCTCTTGTCGTCGGAAGTCTTGGTACTGCAAGAGCATTAGCCTGTACAAAGGACCGGACGGGAAAGCTGCCGCTGTAGCCACTCCTTCATACAGAGGAGGCTATGACGATATGATGTAATATAGAACCCTGTTCTTCAAACGAGCGTGTGCTACGGCGTCCCTGAAGTGGCCGATTCGCTAGACAGAGACACAGTACGCAACAGTCCAGGAACGGAGAAAATAACAATCTTATGATGTAATGGGACCCCCCACACTCACCAGATCGACGTATTTGCTATGTAGTTGCTGAAGAGTCATTCCCTTAAGCGTTTTCCTTGCTTCCTCGGCTAAGGTTACCAGCAGAATGCGCGTTAGCATAACATGATGGAACATTATAGTTCTCATCTCTCACCAGACCGTTTATCCTCTTCATTACCAAGAGTCTTTTCCCCCTCTAGGGCGGCAATACGGCTCTGTAGCAAACCGTGGACTTCGCTGGCGTCAATAGGTGGAGCATCCTTCTGCTTTGCTTTACCCTTGGCGGGCAGAGCGGTCGCTGCCCCCTGTGCGTCGCCATTTGTCACACGGGTTGGACCTGCAACCCACAGGTATCACGTTAAATCGCATGGTAAACCCACCTAATACACGGGAAGAGTCGAAGCAGTATCGGAAAGACGACAGACCTTCTTGAGGCATTTGGAGGTGGAGATCGTCGGTGTGCGTCTCGTAAAATCAAGGGTTTGAAGTATGGTCCTGCGTGAGACTGTCTTGATTTCCTTGGAGTTGCTTTAGTTCAACTGATACGGGTTGACGAGTGTGGTTGGGACCAACCACCGGAGACCAAATAACACGGCTTGGACCCGACTTCATATTTCACGCCCTCGCGTTTCTGGACTTCAGAGCAGCGCGACGATATACGCGTCCTCGTATCCTCAGGTGACCTCCAAATCTCAGGTGACCTTGGTCGACATGGCCCGCGCAAAGTAAGTGGGTTCGACATCGGGCTTCGGGCGGAATTGCATCTTTAGCGTTTCTGGGACAAATCAAGACCGCTGTGTCTGATAATGCGATCCATTCGTTTCCTGACGAACTCAAAAACCGACATTAGCTGACGGGACTGGTTCCGTTCATCGCATCTCAGATGGGTCCCTTGCTCAACTGTAATATATATGCACACCCACTAGCTACAGGTGACAGCAGTATATATGATAAGACCTCCCCGAGACGCCTGTGAGACTAATATTAAATGTGCGGCGCTGCTTCAGGCATATTGGATATAAACTGCCTCATGGTCACACTCATAGTACCCCATACAATCTCCTGGACTGCAAATACCTCAGTCTCATAGAATGGTGATGCGTACGCCTCATAATTACGCTTCCTTTGAGTGCCTTGATTGGATTCGCTCTCGATTGCGCATTTAACTCCAGACTAATATTCTCTATTTCAGGGCGAGGAAATTAATATCCAACCACCCCCCTCCAGTGCCGGTTCCAGATCCTGCGCCGGTTGCAAAGGAGCCGAGTCCACCACCACAACAACTTGAAGGACGTAGCCCATCCCCAGGCCCACTCATGCTCACACATTCTGGACCAAATGTCCCACCCGGAACCACTGTCGCCCAATCGAAGCAAACTCTCCTTCCCGTATTTGAAGAGCCAGAACACGAAGAAACAGTTGTACCGCCTCTGGAACCTATCGATCCCCTTTCAGTCCATACCATAAACGACGCACCCTGTCTTCGAGGTCCCTCACCCCCTCGACTTGAGCCACAAACCACCATACCTGACGCGGAACAAGAAGAGGCAAGCCTGGCTCTTCTTCGTTCCCTCAAAAACGAAACTTCACGTCGTGTCCAACCTGCACGTCATCGTCCCGTCGGTGCATCCGACGCAACCACAGAAGGGGTAGACAGCTCTATCATCGAAGCGGCCGAAAAGGCCCGCACAGTAAAGCCTATTATTCCACCTGGAACAAAATTTGTACTATACAATGGCCCTGTGAAGGAGGGCGAGAAGGAGGTCAAGTGGGAGTTGAGCGCTGGGCAGCGTGCTGGGAATTATGGAGAGAACAATAGCGAGGGAGGAGAGGAGGGTATCCCAGTTATTGATATTTGGGAAGTTGAGGAGTGGGATGCCCTTGCGGAGTGCGAAGACGACGATGTTGGGGGCCATGCGCCGGTGATCACGAATGGGGTCACCCTTGACTCGTGTGTGGTGAGTGCTGTAATTGCTTGTATATCAGTATAAATGACTAAATGTGGTGGGTTTCGTTGCAGCCAAATCCGAATATCATTGGTGGCTTTGACTTTTCGGATGCGACGTATATAAATCGACATAAGAAGTATACAGTAGTAGAGAAGAGACATAGGCTTCGGGAGCAGGAAATGGTTCAGTGGGAACTCTCGAAACTCCCTGCCAAAATTTCTCAGTTACGTGCCTTGGATGTGAATGTCTTCAAAGGCGCGTCCGTTTCGCCTGCAATTGCTGTCCAGTGCTGGCTAACAGTTATTCTCAGGCGAAACTATTGAAGAGAAAGAACAATACCGTGCCGACATGCTCGACGCGGCCGAAACGCTCGAAAAGCGGTACGCAGCGATCAAGAACATCGCGACGGCGCGGAAAGAAAATCGACCTATAGACCCTGCGGGGCACATGAACTACCTCACGTCGTGGCACCAGCCCGTTGTCCCACGTTCTGCGGCCGACGAGGCCGACGCCGACGTCGACGTTGCTCTCCCCTCGACGAAAAAACGGAAGCGATATGAATTCGAGGAGGACCGGGATGTCGTGGTCAGTGCTCTCGAATGGGACGAGGATGAAGAGTTTATAACTGGCATCGGATCGCGAGCTCCCGTCGATTATGCCTATGCTCCTGGGCACCACCCGAGTAACAGGAAGAAAGTCCGCAAGGACGACCGGAAGAAAGTCGCTGCGCTCAACGGGGGTGTGCCCGCACCCAAGAAAAGCAAGACGAAGAGCGAGAAAAAGAAACTCCTTCCAGAACTGGTTATTCCTCCAGCATCTACATTTGCAGATGGATCGTCGATTGCCCCCACTGATTCGGGTTCTGTGCCCCCACGTCCGCCACCTAAAACCAAGGCTCACGCCCACACTCCGGCCAAAGCGAAGGTACCTCCCACACTGAAGAAGCCAGAAATGTGTATTCTGGCTATGGCAGCAAAACGACTTGCCGAGGGACGGAGGGAGGGGAGGGACGGAGGGATACCTTTCGGTGCTCCTTTCCCCGCTGGAGGGTTTGTCCTCCCATATGCTGGTAATCATGGGGAATTTCGACTCCCAGTATCGCTTGCGCCTCGGGCAGCTGAATCAGATGGGAATGTTGATACGGCGAACACCGAAAAGGATGCCGAAGAAATGGCGCCCCAAGAGGTGGAACCAGAAGCCTTGGCGGTCGAGGGTGCAACTGGTGAGGAGGTTAGTAGTGCAATTGGGATAGGGCAAGTACAGGTACCGTCGTACCAGCACGAGGCAACCTTTCCTGCCGTCCCCGCCAATATTCTGGGAGATTACGATGACGAACCACTGACGGAGCTGTCCTCTGATGATGGGAAAGCTGAGGCTGACGATCAAGGCGAGCAGGACGAGCAGCATTCCTCGCCTGCCGATGAGGATGCAGATGGGGAGGGCGAGGAAGAAGACGAGGACACGGGTGAGGAAGAGACAGTAGAAGGGGTGGATGAGGATGAGGATTCGGACAGCTTTCGGCCAGAGAAGAATGTGAGACGATGATTTTTTAGCGCAAGAATTCTCGCTACATTTAATCTAGGATGTACAACCGCACATCTTTTAGTATACGTGCTCTCCTCTTTTTCTGTGTGGCATTCGCTAGCGCGAGCTCGGCGTTGATCTGTCACAAACGTTCCTGACCTTGAACCGCACCCCAACCTCGATCTTCGCGATGACACTCTCCTACGGAGCAATCAAGTCTCGTTTCGACGCAGCAGGTCAAGGGCACGTCTTCAAATACTACGACGCGCTCCCGTCCACCGAGCAACAGCGCTTCCTCGCCCAGCTCGATCGGATCGACGTCGAGCGGTTCAACGCTATTACAACCACTGCCCTCGCTGCAGAAGCAAAGGAAATTGCCTATCAGAAGGCTGGTACTTCTGCTGTGCTAGAACCTCTACCATCTAGCTGCTTCGCCACGGCGATCGATAACCCATCTCAGGCGCAGGAGTGGCAGAAAGAGGGTATTGATGCTATCAGTAGAGGTGAGGTTGCTGTTATCTTGATGGCGGGTGGACAGGGCACGCGATTGGGCACCACCGAGCCGAAGGGTTGCTTCAATATTGGACTGCCGAGTGGGAAGAGTCTGTTCCAGTATCAAGCAGAAAGGATTAAGAGGTTGCAAGAATTGGCAGGAGCTACAATTCGGTGGTATATCATGACAAGTGGCCCGACCCGTAAAGCCACCGAGGAGTTCTTTGAGAACGGAGGACCAAAGAGCAAACCCAGTACTCCTTACTTTGGACTGAAGAAGGAGGACGTAATATTCTTTGAACAAGGTACGCACTATTCCAAGCGGCGCAGTACGGTCACCAATAGGCCCTTGATTTTTAGGCACATTACCAGCTCTCACAAAAGACGGAAAGATTATCCTTAAAGGGCCGGGAGAGGTCTCGGAAGCACCGGATGGAAACGGTGGCATCTATGCTGCACTCGCCCAAAAGCAACTGCCTTCTGGTATCTCCGTCCTAGACGATCTCTCTGCGCACCAGATCAAGTATCTCCACGCCTACTGTGTTGACAACTGCCTTGTCCGCGTAGCTGATCCCACCTTCGTCGGGTACTGCATCTCCCAAAATGCTGAATGCGCGGCCAAGGTCGTTCGCAAGACCGATCCAGCTGAATCCGTTGGTGTGGTAGCTGTACGTGATGGTGCATATGGAGTCGTCGAGTACTCCGAGATTTCAAAGGTAGACGCCGAGCGTAGAGATGCACAAGGCCAGTTGAGCCTCCGGGCTGCTAATATCGCGAACCATTTCTACACACTCGAATTCCTCAATGGGGTGCTGAAATTCGAAACGAAGATGGCGTACCACATCGCAAACAAGAACATTGATAGCGTCGATGAGTCGGGTAAGGCGGCTTCTATCAAGGTCGCGGGAATGAAGATGGAGTTGTTCGTCTTCGATGTGTTCCCTTTCACTCAAAAGGACCGCTTCAAGGTCTTCGAGGTGGCAAGGGAGGACGAATTTTCCCCACTCAAGAACAAGAGTGGACCTGACAGTGCGGAGACGAGCAAGAGGGATTTGCTGAATCAGCACAGGAAATGGTTGAAAGCGGTTGGGGTGGAAGTTGCTGAAGGTGCGGAGGTTGAGGTCAGTCCGCTAGTCAGCTATGCGGGAGAAGGATTGGACACCCCTGGAAAGGCATCCAAGAAATATGAGAAGACGGCATTGTTGGAGAGAGAGTAGATTGTGAGGTCTCTGTAATGACATGGTGTATCCTCTGAGAGAACCGGGCTAGCGTGGCCATGCACGTCCTGTGTTGCTCGACTTGAATATATTTAGCCGTGATAAGTCTTCTTCTGGAGTATACATCCTGACGCGACGCTCGATGTTTTTTTTTGACTTCGCTCTTCTTTCCGGTAGAATGTTTACAATGCTTGAATAGATTTACGAGGAATGTAAACCTAGTGCAGGGGCGGGGGCTCGGTGGTTGAGCAATCGACTGCAGTTTCTGTCTGATACGTCTATCGATAGGTCACCGGTTCAATCCCGGTTCGCCCCTAATTTTCTTGTCTTCTTTTAATTTTTGTAGCATTTCCAGGGCGCGAGAGAGGGTACAGGTTCGTCCCTGCGTCCCCTCGCGTATCACCGAGGCGCCTTCTTGGGAATCTCAAGGTTCCCACACTTGTGTCCTTGGATCATGCACTCACTCACCCTGTTGATGGATTCACAAGTCTCGGACACTCAAGATCCCCTTAAGGAGGCAGTCAAATTCATCCAAGACCGTATTCCAGAAGCCCTACAGAAGCCCCGAGTAGCGGTTGTTTGCGGGTCTGGTCTCCAGACCCTTGGGGCAACGGTCCGAGGTCGCGTAGATCTTCCATATACAAGCATACCTGGCTTTACGAGTAGTACAGGTATGTATCGGGCCTCCTTGAGAGGGGATTCCGACGCTCACTCTGATAGTGGCCGGCCACGGGAACGCATTAGCGTTTGGGTATCTTGGTACGGTGGTCGATGTTCCGGTGGTAGTCATGCTTGGACGGGTACATTCTCTCCCTACTTGCTCATTCGATCGTCTTAGTTGATGGACAATCGGAAGTTCCACGCGTATGAGGGACATCCACTGCCCACAGTCACCTATCCCATACGGCTGCTTGCAAGACTTGGTGTTTCGAATATAATCAGTATGTGCATTTCTGCACCTGCTTCGTCGACTTACTACATGCCTCATTCAGTCACCAATGCAGTGGGTTCATTGAACCCCCATATAGGGGTAGGTTCAGGTACGAATGATACATCCATTCAACATGACAAGTAGCGAACTTTCGCCCCACGTAGTTGTAGTCATTCACGACCACATCGCAATTCCGAACCTGATGGGACTTAACGTGCTCATCGGACCCAGTTTAACTCCAAATACGCCTAGGTTCATACCACTTTCTAACGCCTACTCCCGAACACTCCGAAAGCTAGCTTTTAAAGCGCATATGACGGATCCGGAACTTTCTTCCAAGCTTACTCTCGTGGAAGGCACGTACGCGTGGGTAATTGGTCCAACGTATGAGTCGCCTGTCGAGGGGCGATTTTTGAGCATGGCGGGGGGGGACGTGGTTGGGGCGAGTACTGTTCCCGAAGTTCTGGTCGCGAGAGAAGAGGGCATGGAGGTCCTCGTCCTGAGTTTAGTGACTAATAGGGTGGTCATGGCTCAAACCGAAAGCATCAGGGCCGAAGTTGAGGCGGAATTGGTTTGTCAATGTTCATCAGGTGGCATGTTCTAATTGCTGAAGAAATCAAATTTCAGGCTGGAAGCAAAAATAAAGAATCAGGAGTACATGTGGAGCAAGTGGTCTCGCACGAAGAAGTCTTGAACACTGGTAACAGTAAGGCCGCCGATGTGCGTGCGCTGGTCACCACAATCGTCGACTTGGTCGTATAGACAGACCCGGCTTCGTACGAAAAAGTAATCTATGGGACTTCGTATGCGTACGATGACTGACGATACTTGGTGTGGGTGGTCGCCTGTCAGATCAAAGGGATGTTCCATCCTCTGGTGGCGACCAGCTCAATCCCCGGTAGATGAAGTCGTGCATATGTGTGGAATAGTCGCCAATTAACCGCATGCTGATAGATAATACCAGAACATCTCGATTATCCCCTAGCATATCTATCGTGCGATCCAAGTTCGGTCGTTTTATATTTTCTGTAAAGACGCAGCTTTTGATGGCTTGCTGTAAATTAGTGATTCTACCGGGCTTAGGTCGCCGGAGTTGTATTGGTCGAGAAACAGTCCCCAATTCGACGTGATACTCCTCAGATGGTGTTCCTGGCATCGCCCGAAAGAGCTAAATATAACTCAGGCAGAGATCTGACAGGCCAAAACCATCAAACTTACTCTTTCCTCGAACACTTCCATATCCTCTTCGATGGTCCTGATCGTCTCTGCGAGCTCGGCAAACGTATCAAAATTGAACTGCATAACCCCACGCTTGCGTCGTTCAAATTTCCAGCAATGGTACTCCCGAAATAGCCAGTCGGTAAATTCGGGTATGCCGCGGACGAGCCATAAAAGTTTTAGCATCTGGAACTTGACCTCGCCGACAGAAACTCCGCCATTCGCAGCAGCGGTGTCAGCCCAGACCTTGCAAAACTCTTTATGTGTTCTCCAGTGAAGCTTTTGACATTCCTACGACCGGTCTTTCAGTCACAACGGAGTGCCCGTAGAACAACACCGTCGATTGTGCACCTTATTGCAATATTTTGCTGTCCTGTGGGATTTCGCCGTCACTGGGCCGTATGCATGCATAAATGGGAGTGACTGACCTACACCGTGAGCAGGTTTGTAAAGGCCGTGCTTTCGCGATCGTTGAGTTGACACATTGCAAGTAATGGCAAGAGGACATTTGGCCTCGTAGGACCTCCATAACGTATTCATGGGTACTCATGATGATAGATGAAATGCACCGTGAGTACTGGCACAATTTAATGTTAACGGGAGAAAGTGGAACTGGCCAAGTTTCACCACTTTCTCCGCCCGCATGAATCTGCAAAGAAGACTGTCAGTAACTTCGAAACCGATACATCCCCGACCATTATGGTTCCAGAAGGATCCGAAATCCCACGTGCCAGATGTCGAGCAAGCCTTGATCTTGTCCCAATGCCCTCCATTCACCCGAGGACAGTAACCGCGTGCGCGTGACATCGAGCGACGACAAGTTTTCGATGAAGAGCAGGGTTGGGTTCAAGGTTTTGTCTTCCTCGAGCGCCGTTCTCACCGGTTGCACCAATCCATGAACCGAATTCAAAAGTTTTATAGTCCAAAAGGCTAAAATAAGCAACTAGCAAGAGTAAACGGACTTATTTAACTTAATCTGCTCCGGCGTTCAAGTCAAGAAGGTGTGTAAGCTGCTCAATACGATCAAGAGGCATGGCGTACGTTGCCCAAAACATGAATTGGAAGCCAGTTGAAATCCAGTTTAATGGTGCACTAGCCAGACGGAGTACGTGTGTTACTACTTAGCAACACCAACCGGGCCCAAAACCCACCGTACGCCGCGTGTGGGCTGCTTGGTCCACCTCCTCATCGTGCCTTTCCTGTTCATCGCATTCTCAACGTCGCCAAGCGTTCTTACTATTACACTCGTAATCCTTTCCGCGTCTAACCATAGGAGGAGTTGTTACCGAGTGGAGGCGTGTTCTGTGCAGTTGCTGGTAACCTGTTTAGAGACGCTTCAACTACTGCCAGTTACTCTCTATAATGGACAACGTCACAAATGAAATCCAGGTGATGCGGATTCCTCTTCGTCTTTATAATACGGGAGCTGAATGCCAGAATCACGGCCCGGCACATATAGACGGAGGATGCGTCCTTGGTCAATCCCCCAAATCCTACTACGACAGAGCATGGGGAGCATAGTACTCCCGTCGACCCGGGCAACCCTCCTACACCGCGAGGTTCAATTTCATCCTACGTCGCTAGCGCCACAAACTCAGACACAAACCAACCAATAGATATGGCTACTGCGATGTCACAATACATAGAGGAGAATTCCGCAGTCCGTTCTTTTGGTCCAGTGGAAAGGATATCGGAAAAACTTGTCCCTTTAAGGGCGAGGCGCGAGAGACCGATCATGTCGGTGCGCTACTTCCTCTGGATCCGAGACCAGAGGGAACGGGCAGCCGTTTCAACAGAGGGGGCTTGTAGCAACGCTCGCGAGGCCCATGAAAACCCGTGGAAGCCGTGCCAACCTAGCAACGATGCAAAGGAATGGAATGGCATTGAGGGCATCGATGGTGCTCCGCCAGCCGTCGACGTCAATTGCCCTACTACGCCCTCGGTGACCGACGACCCAACCGTCGCGGACGAGGAGCGCACCGGATAGGAGATCCCGTGGCTGTCTACTTACAGTCGTTATGGCCCACATGTCCCTGGCGGATTCATGGGGTCTATGTTCATCGAGGTGGAGAGATAAGGTGGTTCGGGGGAGTGGTCGCTTCCGTCCTGCGTCTTGACTTTGTTCCATTCTTGAATTTTTGTGCTTATGCCCCATGTCTCCGTACTTCCAGTAGCTCAACTTCATATTTTCCGAATCAAGTTTTATTTCATCTTCGTGGTCTGAACTACCCCTTGGTGCGTCTTTCGACGTGTTCGAGACGGCGGGCGCCACGCGCTCAGGTCGTATAAACCATGTGGCAAGTTAGACCGAACATTTCTCAGAGGATACCGCTCTCATCTAGGCAACGACGGCTGACAGTTCTCGTTACAATCCACTGCAGGACAGGCAAGGGCTCACGACGTAAGACCACGCAAAGAATATCAACGGCTATGCATAGCCCAGAAAATACCCTATCGTTTCATTGAGTGGTCGCTCGAAGGTTCAGGGACCTGTGGTCATCGTAACGCAGCTCGAACCGCCGTCGGCCACAGCGACCGCGGACTTGGGTTCTGTACTTTGAGCACCTGGGGCTGCTATTGGCAGCGGAATTGCGCCTTCCGTTTCCGTAATGCCCTTGGGTGCAACTCTCCTGATTGGTCTGTGCTAAACCATCCCCATAATTTTTCTCAGGGTTATCTACCTCAGTGCCACCTGTTGCTTCTTGCTTCTGAGGTCCTCTTAGACACGCGATGCGTCCCTTTTGGAATTTCGAATTCGCCTTCAACGAGGGGACGAGGGTAGCAGGTGGTCCAAGGGCGCTCGTCACTTGTTCAGTCTCCAACTGAAAATGATAATCAAACTGGTTGGCTGCCATGTCCAAATATGCATGTCTTCCTCGTGATACGATCGGGAAACCAGACCGATTTCATCGCGACACAATGTGAGCTCCTCAATTACGTCCCCTTATTACGCCTCCTATTACGCCGCACGTCTCATCCTTGGTGCACCTATTATTGAAAGTGAATTCGATCCTGTCTTTTACGACTTCAAGACTATAGTAAAGTGGCCGCGGCCATGCACGAAGTCGTGAAGCAAATCGATATCCATTGCTGGTAAATCCGGCATTCCCGAACGCAAAAAACGAGGAAGCGGTCTCCAAGCCAAATTGGTGCCTTAATATTCTCTAAACTGGCAGATCCACCAGCGAACTGATGAACATTTTCGTAAGCAATCTAGGAACACAGACCGTCTCCACATTCAGCATGAATACGCTTCCAGTCTTCACGCGTTGCAATATTAATATAATGGTTGGTATTCAGGGACAGAACGCGTGGGAGGTTCCACACCAATTGGCTGTTTTGGGCGCATATGGAATCTCAGATAGCTCCCACGACCATTCAGAGTGGGCATCCGGGGCTCCCATCAGTCTCGCCGTGACAGGTTAAACGAAGACGCCGGGAAAATGCAGGCCTGACGGCCAGATTAAGCAACAAGGTTCGGCAAGAGGCCAGTACAGTCAGTCCCCCTTGATGGACTTGGTCGCATAGCTGAACTGCGGGGATGTAAAAAGCCAACGGACGATGGAGAAGCATGATAGATGGGCAGTGTGATGTTCAGGTGGCTCTGCCAAATACTGGCTACTTAGTCCTACGTATTCTCCTAGTACCAGGGTTCAAAATTGAACTCGAGATCTATAGTTTCTTGAAAAGGTCAACCTGAAGGAGACGAAGCACTAAAACTCCGTGTGAGTTGAGAAGCTTTGGGTGAACGTGAGCGTCTGGCCAGGGGTGCCAGTGGTAGTGAACGACGAGTTTCTCCACGTTTAATAAGGATTGAATGAAATGAATAATAGCAGATCGAGGTCAAGTTCGTCCACCGTTGGGACATCCTTCTCATGCAGTCATATCTGTACTATGAAACGACGAACGTAGACGCCCAACTTTAGCGCTTCTTCGGGAGCTGCCGTAGGAAGCTAGGGTCGCGTAGAGGTTGAACAGGGAAGGCGTGCGAGACAGCTTTAAGCTTTAAATAGTGACGGTGTAAGTTGTGCGCTTTCCTTGTGGAGTCTAGGGCAGTCTTGAAAGCGTGCGACGTGGTTTATTCACTTCGTCGATAGCTTACACAGTTGAAGCGGGAACAGCGGGTTTGATATACCGGCACTTCCAGGCAGGTTGGACAGACAAGGGAGGTGATGATCGAAGCTGTCTCCTTCACCAATACGACATGCCTTCACCGCTCTATGGTGAAGCGGGTGGCACTGGAGGGCCACACGAACCGGAGGATTACATAACACCCGGGAAAGGGACAGGTACATAAGGGAGATCCCAATGTGCGACCACTCGTGTGATAAAATGACTGAACGAGGCAGCAGTCATCGTGCTGAGACAAGGAAGCGCATGCCAAAGATCTGCGTAAGGCGGTGAGGTTCCTGGCTGCTGAGCTGACGAGTAAATTGAAATGTCAGTTCCGTGCCTCAGCCTGACTTCAAAGAGGTGGTGGGGCCGGCGTTTTCGAGTAATTCGTTTCAGTGGTGTCATCCTATTTGGGCCCAACGAGTCACCACAATTTACCAGATAAACACAGCACCGAACAGAGTCGTGGGGCGACCTGGTTCTTAGCCTCGAGTATGGCGAGCGAACCCACTCGCGGAGGCGCGGAAGCATAGACCCCGGGCAGGTCATCAACTGAGAATTTAAGAAGCTCCATAAAGGTGCTGGTTGGTGTGACAGGAGAGTCGACATAAACCGCCGACGATACGTCTGATGAATTAATTAGCCGGCGTCGGGGGTCCATCTCTTACTGGGACATCTCCCCCCAGATTCTCATGCCAGAAAAGGGCATGAGATACAACATGCTCATTACTTGTCTCGCGTTCAGGGTAAAATACCTCTGCAACGGCTTATCACTTGGTACGTTGCAACATCACATCGTGACGCCCCCGGGTGTTTATTGCAAACAAAGAGGAATATATTGAAGACTTTGGTCGGTGTTTTAACCAAAGACTGTCTGGGCTCAAGTGCAGGGCATGCCGATGGTGGCCTATTATATTCGGTTTCGCACTCAAAAACGATCACATCACAAGTACGGGGAGTGAGGACAGATCTGCCCATGTTCCTTTTGATTTGATCACGGGTCAGTTCATGGTGGTGATGAGATCAGAAAATAATGGAGTAAGTACTGACAAAATAACACATGCTCCCAATGCAATGAAGTACTTCTTTTGCTTTCCCATGTACACCAGGTTGACACTTTAAATGGGGGAAATGTATTATACAAACCCTAAAACAGGTAACTACGAGCTGTATGAATACTGATTAAGCTAACTAAAGCACACGACGGTTAGGTGGCCGCTCATTGAGCGCCACCCAACCTTCTGGGTATAGGCCGCGCACGGCGAATATCAAAGAACTCAAGTCCGTGATGAGGTAGGTGTCAATAGGTCTCTCTGAAGTCTATAATGTTACTTAGGAAGGCAGCGATTTGCTAAATTCAGGTCATCGGGCACGAGCACGACACCCGCGTGGGATTTTGCTGGCTCAGAGTGATGCCCCTATTCTTGAGGAAAGGCATGCCGAACCAGAGGTTCTGGGGGAGCGATTCGGTAATGGTGACCTGTGCCCGAATATTTCTCAAGCCTGGGAATGGGAGCTGATTTTGATCCATGAATAAGTGAAAGAATGTATCGGCGGAGGTCATGGGGATTACTAATGTGTCCACATGAAGCATGGAGTATGCCTTGATTCTCCAAGCGTCACAGTGGTTGAGCCGGACAGTCCGAATGGTGGGAAGAGTCCATCCCAACTCGTATGGACTAGGAATGTCCGGCATATCGGATGGATCGCCACATCCGTGTATAGTTAATTCTTCGAGACACCCAAGTAGCCCGGCCGCGATATGTCGGATAAGTGTTCCTGTATGAATCCCGCGGCAATGGTGGAAGGCCAAGGTTCTGAGAGCTGGTGCACATGCCCAACGGACAGGTTGTGCAAAGACGTCCTGCAGGGATATGCCAATACTATTGGTCAAGGAGATTGATTGCAGCGCAACGGCCGAATCGCGGAGCAGTAGGAAAACGGTGGTGTGGAGAGAGAGGCGGCTGACTATGGTGACGTGGGTGAGAGAGGTGGAGCGATACAGGAGTAAAGTGACATTGAGATGATTCTGCCATGTATTGGCGACGAATTCCTGCGGCTTTTCCGGGTACGGAATTTCGTATTGGAAACCTTCTTCCTGCAACTCCACACAACGGAGGCGAGGGAGGAGGATTCCAAAGGCGTTTAGAAGCTCAGAGTGGGAATATGTGTCGCGCGAAATGGACCAAACGACGAGTTCCTCGACATTTGGGAGATATCGGAGGAACTCGACGATGCAAGGATCGAGTTTATCAATAT
>Ga0307513_10005009_pt1 | contig 17555 bp, 16 predicted proteins | sample 15_EM_MG_FD_202174 | JGI IMG/M metagenome (GOLD analysis project Ga0307513, IMG submission 202174) | Populus trichocarpa ectomycorrhiza microbial communities from riparian zone in the Pacific Northwest, United States - 15_EM | ecosystem: Host-associated > Plants > Roots > Unclassified | place... | reverse complement strand
ACAAGAGCCTGGGCTACCGTGAGGTCGGCACCGCGCCGTACACCCACCGCGCGGTCAAGCGGCCATGCCACTTCATCGACATGACCAAGCCGCTGCTGCCGGTGGTGCCGCACTACGCGACAAATGAGATCGGCGCGGCGTGATCTGGTCCAGTTGAATTCGGCGTCCTCGAGAGAATGCTAGGATCCGGGGAGATGCTGTCTCGGGGGATCCTTGTGGTGAGCTTGCTCGGGCTCGCGAGCGCGCCGGGTTGTGACGGCTGTGACCCCAGCGGGTTTGTCGATGCGGCGGTGCCCGACGCGCCGACCTACGGACAGCTCTCGCTGACGTGGACCCTCACCGATCTCGACGGCAAGCCGATCACCTGCGAGCAGATCAGCGGCACGACCGTCACGCTGCTGGTGCGCCCTCGCGCCGGCGCGGGCGGCACGACGGCGTCGTTCTCGTGCGGCAACAGCCCGAGCACGACGCAGCTGTTCCCGTCGGGCGAATACAACGTCACGATCCAGCTCAACGGAGCCGCCGGCGCGCTGGTGACGCTGCCGGACCAGATCGGCGTGAAGATCTCGGACCACGCGACCACGCCGCTGGCGCCGGTCGTGTTCCAGGTCGACCCGCAGGGCAGCTTCGCGCTGTCGCTCGCGACGTCGGCGACGAGCAACTGCCAGCCGGCGCCGACCGGCGCCGACATCTCGACCATGACGATCACGCTGGTCAACTCGGCCGGCAGCTGCGTGCCGGTGACCCTGCTGCGCAAGCGCGGCAGCGCGCCACCGACGACGTACACGGTGAGCTGCGGCTCGCCGGCGACCTCGACCTGCATCGAGAACGACGAGACGCTGTCGCCGATGGCGCCGATCGCATCCGGACCGTACACGATTCATATCCGCGGCAAGGTCGGGGCGGTCGAGTGCTGGACCAACGACGACATGCTGGTGGTGCCGCCGCGCGGTGGCGTGCTGACCAGCACGCTGCGCCTGGCCAACGGCTGCCCGGCTGCTCGCTGATCCGCGCGCCAACCGGCCGTCCGGTCGCGTATGGTCGGCGGGTGACGACCGTCGACCACAACAAGCCCAACCTTCGCGACACGTTCTTCCAGCTGTTCGAGGTGCTGTCGATCCAGTCGACCACCCTGGGCAAGGCGCCGTTCGACACGATGGACGAGGACGCCGCGCGCGCCGCGATCGAGGGCTTCCTCGAGATCATGCAGAGCGCGTGGGCGCCGGCGTTCGCCGAGGGCGATCGGATCGGCGCGACGTTCGACGGCAAGGGCAACGTCACGTTGCCGCCCGGCTTCCGCAAGGCGCTCACCGCGTACTACGAGGGCGGCTGGAACAAGCTCGAGCTACCCGAGCACCTCGGCGGCTACGGCGCGCCGCCCAGCGTGCAGTGGGCCGCGTTCGAGATGATGGCGGGCGCCAACCCCGCCGTCTGCTTCTACATGCTCGGCAACCCGATGGCGAAGATCATCGACGAGCTCGGCACGCCGGCGCAGAAGCAGCGCTACCTGAAGAACATGCTCGAGCACCACTGGGGCGCGACCATGGTGCTGACCGAGCCCGGCGCGGGCAGCGACGTCGGCGCCGGCACGACCCGCGCGACCCACGTCGCCGGTGACGAGTACCTGCTCGAAGGCGTCAAGCGCTTCATCACCAACGGCGACTTCGACCATCCCGAGAACATCGTGCACATGGTGCTGGCGCGCCCCGACGGCGCGGGGGCGGGCACCAAGGGGCTGTCGCTGTTCATCGTGCCCAAGATCTGGGTCGAGGCCGACGGCTCGCTCGGCGCGCGCAACGGCGCGTTCGTGACCAACCTCGAGCACAAGATGGGCATCAAGGGCTCGGCCACGTGCGAGCTGACGCTGGGCGACGGTGCGCCGTGCCGCGGCCTGCTGCTCGGCGAGGTCCACCAGGGCATCGCGCAGATGTTCCACGTCATCGAGTACGCGCGCATGGCGGTCGGCACCAAGTCGATGGCGACGCTGTCGACCGCGTACGGCAACGCGCTGGCCTACACGCGCGAGCGCAAGCAGGGCCCCGATCTCGCGCAGCAGACCGACAAGGCGGCGCCGCGCGTCGAGATCATCCGACACCCCGACGTGCGCCGCATGCTGATGCTGCAGAAGTCGTTCGCCGAGGGCCTGCGCGCCCTCGTGCTGTGGACCGCGAGCCTGCAGGACCGCATCGTGCTCGAGGGTGGCCATGGCAACGCCGCGGCGCGCGGCTACGACGCGCTCAACGATCTGATGCTGCCGCTGATCAAGGGCTACGGCTCGGAGAAGGTCTACGAGCTGCTCGCGACCTCGCTGCAGTGCTTCGGCGGCTCGGGCTACTGCGAGGACTATCCGATCGAGCAGTACATCCGCGATCAGAAGATCGACTCGCTCTACGAGGGCACGACGCACATCCAGGCGCTCGATCTGTTCTTCCGCAAGATCGGCCGCGATCGTGGCGCGACCTTGCAGGGCCTGCTCGGCCAGATCAGCCAGACGATCGAGACGTTGCCGGCCGAGCTCGGGGTCGAGAAGGCGGCGCTGGCGACCGCGCTGGGCGACGTCCAGGCGATCGTGATGACGATGCTCGGCAAGCTCGGCCAGTCGATCTATCACGTCGGCCTGCAGGGCAACCGCATCCTGTTCGCGCTCGCCGAGCTGGTGATCGGCTGGCGCCTCGCGGTGTCGGCCGCGGTCGCGCACGGCAAGCTGCCGGCGGCGGTCGGCGACGACCAGGCGTTCTATCGCGGCAAGCTCGCGGCGGCGCGGTTCTACGCCAAGAACGTGCTGCCCGGCCTCGCCGTCGCGCGCAAGCTCGTCGAGGCGAGCGACCTCGACCTCATGGAGCTGCCCGACGACAGCTGGTAGGCTCGCCCTACAGCGTCTCGAGGAACGGCGCGATCGCGTCGGCGACGCGGGCGCAGCCGTCGGCTCGGTAGGTCACGGCGTGCGAGGTCTCGAACTGGATGCCGGCGTAGCGCGTGCCGAGCTCGACGCGCAGCGACGTGCAGATCGCCGGGCCGACGCCGGTGTACGGCTGGTTGGCGCGGACGTCGAGGCCGGCGCCGCGCAGCCGGAACATCAGGCGCTCGGCGAGCTCGGCCTCGGGCGGATGCGCCGGATCGTAGAGCACGCCGACGTCGAACGTCCGGTTCGCCGGGTCGAGGCCGGGGTCGAAGCTGTGCGACGAGAAGTGCAGCACCGAGCCGCGATCGCGGATCCGCGCGAGGACGTCCTGGCGCACCGCGTCCCAGTACGGCTTGTGAAACACCGCGATGCGCGCCGCGCGATCGCCGTCGCTGAGGCCGGCGTTGCCCGGCACCGGCGCGCCGTAGCTCACCGCCGGCACGGCGCTGGGGTGCGCCGGCTCGCGGTTGAGATCGACGAACATGCGCGAGAACGCGCCGGTGTGGACCGGCAGGCCGACGACGTCGGACAGCCGGCTCGCGATGTCGAACGCGCCGTGGTCCCAGCCCGCCTGCGACTGCAACACGTCGAGCGGGACGCCGAGGTCGACGCCGGGCGGCAGCGTCCACGACGCGTGCTCGCAGGACAAAACCAATCCGATCACGATGGGCGCCGTGTAGCACGAGATCGCAGGCCGGCGGACGCAGGCCGCGCGTCTACGAGCATCTCCGAGCTGTGCAAGACCCGGCCAGCGCGCGCGGCTCAGTCCACGGCGCGGGGGACGACGGCGGCGGCGAGCAGGGCGGCGACGCCGACGACGCCGCCGTGGACGAGGCCGACGTGGACGCCGTCGGTGACCGGGCAGTGGAGGTGGAGCATGAGGCCGCCGAGGCTGCCGCCGCCGGCGCCGAGCGCGGCCGCCGCCCAGCGCGAGCCGACGGGCAGGGCGCCGCGCAAGAAGATCGCGCCGAGCACGATGGGCACGATCGCGGTCGCGAGGCCGAGCTCGAGGCAACCGTAGCCGCGCGGGAGGTTGCTCCAGCCGACGGCGAGCGGGACCGCCTCGCCGGGGTGGAGCGCGAGGCCCAGGCCGATGAAGCCGACCGCGGCGATCACCGAGGTGATGCCGGCCAGCCGCCAGCGCGGCGCGACGGCGCCGGGGCGCGGCACGGTCGCGAGGTAGAGCGGCACGACGAAGCCAGCGAGCCACAGGAGCCCGACGCTGGTGAGCCAGCCCATCGGCAGCTCGTGCAGGTTGCGCCGCATCGTGAGCACGGCGATGAAGCCGGCACCGTAGATCAGCGAGACGGCGAGCAGCACCGCGAGCTGGCGCAGCGGCCGCCGCGTCGCGACCGGCGCGAGCTGGGCGAGCTCGGCCTCGAGCAGCGCGGACAGCGCGGGCGGCGCGGGGGGCGGCAGCTTGGCGAGATCGTCGATGGTGCTCATGGCTCGCCTCCGGCGCTGGCTTTGCTGGCGGGCCTGGCCGGCGCGCGGCCGAGCAGCTTGCGCAGCGCCTCGTAGCCGCGGTGCGCGCGGACCTTCATCGCGCCGGACGTCGTGCCGGCGATCTCGGCGGCCTCGGCGATCGACTTGCCGTCGAGCTTGGTCAGCACGACCGCCTCGCGCTGCTGCGCCGGCAGCTCGGCCAGGGCGTCGAGCGCGGCGCCGAGCAAGGCGGGATCGCCCCGGACCTCGTCGCGCTGATCGGCGGACTCGCCGGTCAGCCCGGCGACCACCTCGGGCAGCTCGTCGGAGTCGCCGACCCGGACCACGGCGCGCTTGTGCTTGCGGGTCTCGTCGATGAACGTGCGGTGCGCGATCGCGTAGATCCAGGGCAGCGGATCGGCGCCCCGGACGTACGCGGCGCGCGCGCGGTGGACCTTCAGGAAGGTCTGCTGCAGCAGATCGTCGGCGAGGGCGCGCTCCCGGGCCATCTTCAGGAGATAGCCGAGCAGGCGGGGCGCGACGAGCGCGTAGAGCTCGCGAAAGGCCCCCGCATCGCCGTCGCAGTACCGCTGCATCAAGTCCTTTGCGTCGGCCATGAGGACCGATTGCTCATATACGACAAAACTGCCTGGTGGTTACAGTTCGCATCCTCTTGCTCTAACCGGCGGTTTTGTCGATAACTCGCGCATGGCAACTGGACGTCGGGACAAAAAGAAGCTCAAGAACCGTCCCAAGTACAAGATCGAGCGGCGGCTGAAGGGTCGGAAGATGAAGTCGAAGAAGAAGGCGGCGCACAAGCGCGGCCTCGGCCGCAACAAGGCGCGCCGTAGCAAGCGCGGCAGCAAGACCGCGAAGCGCGTGCGCTCGGCCAGCAAGAAGAAGTAGCCGGGCTGCCTCTCATCTCTACCGCACCGCGCGAGCAACGCGCGGAGGGGTGAATGGCCCGGCTTTGCCGGGCCATCCCCAGGGGGGCCATGGGCAGGCCCCCTACACGATCGACCACGCGAACAAGAGCTGGCCGGCGTAGTAGGCAGGCAGGCCCCACAGCTTGTTGGAGAAGCGGTGCGCGACGAAGCGGTCGCGCGCGACTGCGACATCCGACACGAAGAACACGCAGGCGCCGATCAGGAGGCGACCGCGACTGGGCTCGGGCAGCGCTTGGCCGCGCGCGGCCGCGATCGCTGCGATCACCATCACGGTGATCGTCACGACGTAGCCCACGACCGGCACGCGCATCGCGCCCAGCCGCGGCCACAGGCTCGCCAGCACCGCGCCGGCAGCGACGACCGGCAGCGCGACCAGCCAGCCGGCGTCGCGCGACCACAGCACGGCGGGCTCGACGATCGCGATGCCGGCGACGTACGCCAGGTGGCCGCACAAGAAGGCGACCAGCCCGGCGAGGAACCAGCGCTTGGCGCGGCCGAGCAGGCACGCGTCGCCGATCGCGCCGAGCACGAGGCCGGTGAAGATCGCGCGCGCGTACAGCACGTGGCCGGCGTCGAAGTCGCCGTGCCGGCCGACCTCGAGCGCCTGCGTGCCGACGCCGACGAACGCGAGCGACGCCGCGAGCTTCGCGGCGATGCGCAGGCGGCGGGCGCCGCGGTACTCGGCGTAGACCAGGATCGCGCACGCCACGGCGCACGCGACGGTCAGCGCGATCACGCCGGCGGGCCTTCGCCCGCCGCGTCGACCGACGCGCCGAACCCGTGCGGCACCGGCGGCGTCCAGCCGGCGAGCGCCTTGCCGACGAGCTCGAGGCGATCCTGGCCCCAGAACAGGTGCGCGCCGTCCACGACGTAGGTCGGCACGCCGAACACGCCGGCGTCGCGCGCGGCGGCGGTGTTGGCGGCGAGCGCCGCCTTGATCGCCGGGTCCTGGGTCTGCGCGAGCCACGCGGCGGGGAAGCCGCCGGCCTCGAGGATCGCGCGCAGCGTGTCGTCGGATTCGAGATCGCCCTGCGCGGCCCACATCGCGTGGCCGAGCGCCTGCGCGAGCCGCACGCCGGGGTCGAAGCCCTGGGCCGCGGCGATCACGCACAGGCGCTGCGCCGTGATGGTCCGCTGCGGAAATTTGCGCGGCAGCTCGAACGGCACGCCCCACCAGCTCGCCCAGCGCTGCATCTCGAGGCCGAAATAGCGTTGCTTGGGCGGCGGCATCGCGAACCACGGCACGTTGGCCTGCTGGATGTCGCGAAACAGCGCGCCGAGCAGGATCGGCACCAGCCGCGCCTGCGCGCCGGCCGCCAGCGCCGGCAGCTGCGTGAGGCCGAGATACGCGAACGGGCTCGCGACGTCGAAGTACACGTCGAGCGTCTTGCCGGCGACCGCCGGTGCGCTCGGCGCGAACGGACGCGGCCCGCCTGGCGGCGGCCCGGCGAGCGGCCAGCCGGCCTGCATCGCCTCGACCCACGCCATGCGATCCTGGCCCCAGATCAGCCGGGGCACGCCGCCGTCGCGCTGGATCCACGCGGGCGCGCCGAAGATGCCGAGCCCGATCGCCTCCTCGGTGCGCTGGCGCAGCTCGTCCTTGATCGCCGGATCCTCGGTGCGCTGCAGCGCCGCGGTCACCACGTCGTCGGCGAGCCCGGCGCCGCGCAGCGCCGCGCCGATCACCTCGGGCGACGCGACGTTCTCGCCGCGCTGCCAGTAGGCTGCGAAGGTCGCCTCGATCGCCTGCGGCCACACGTCGCGCGGCAGCGCCAGCAGCGTGCGCAGCGCCAGCACGGTGCGCATCGGATGCGCCGCCGGCAGGCGAAACGGCTCGCCGAACACGTCGGCCCAGCGATACATGTCGTGGACGTTGTGTCGCTGCTTCGGTGCCGAGATCGTCGCCATCGGTCCGTCGCCGGCGCCGATTCCGCGGAACACGCCGCCCAGCAGCATCGGTCGCCACTCGACGTCGGCGCGGTGCTTGGCGCGGCGCGATGCGAGGTATGCGTACGGGCACGAAAAATCGAACCACAGCTCGAGCACGCCCGACCATCGCACGGGGGCTACATGTGTGGGTGCCTGATCACGGGACCGCTAGGGCCTTTCGCTGGTGGGGCGGCGACGCTAGACTGGTCCCCGTTCGAGATGGCTAAGTTGGTGGACGGCTTCAAAGACGGACGCCCGGAGCTCGGGCGTCGCACGTTCCTTGTGCCGGAGAACCACTCCGAGGTGCTGGCGCTGCTCTATCACGAGCAGACCGGCATCGTCGGCGGCCTCCCCGTCGGGCCGGTCACCACCGATCCGTTCGGCGCGCACGGCATCCGCATGTATCCCGACCAGGATCCGATCGTGCTCGAGGAGACCCGGCGCTACTTCGAGAAGCTTGCTGAACGATTCTCGAATGATCTGCCGAAGGCGTAGGTTCTTGTCGGTTGTCTGGTAGGGTGCGCCGCGTGAATCTAGGTCCCGGAGCGTTGGCTATCGTGGCCGCCTCCGGAGCCGCTGTGTGGATCGGGTGCGGCGGCGGATGCAGCGCGACCCAGGCGCGCGCGGTCGGCTGCAGCAAGGACACCGACTGCAAGGATCCGCGCGTGTGCGAGCACAGCGTCTGCGTCGAGCCACGCGCGCCCACCGCGATCCCGGCCGGCCCAGCCGGCAGCGATGCCGGGGCCGGGGGCGAGCGCACGGCCAGCGCGGCGATCTCCGGTCCGCCGCCGTTCGCGATGTTCGGCGGCGACGCGCGCCACACCGGCCGGCGCGGCGGCCCCGCGACGCGCACGCCGCCCAAGGAGCTGTGGAGCACGGCGGTCGGCGGCGTGGTCGCCGGCTCGCCGACGATCGCGCCCGACGGCACGGTGCTGGTCACGGCGCATGACGGCGGGCTCACCGCGGTCGGCCCGGACGGCGCGGCGCGCTGGAGGCTCGCGATGGGCGACCGATCGTGGAGCACGCCGGCGATCGCGAGCGACGGGACGATCTACGTCGGCTCCGACGACGATCACCTCTACGCGGTGACCTCGGCGGGCAAGCTCAAGTGGAAGCTGCGGCTCGGCGCGTGCGACCCCAAGGGCTTCGGCCCCGAGTCGTCGCGCTGCGACGTCGACGGCGGCCCGACGATCGGCCCCGACGGGACGATCTACGTCGGCGGCGACGGGCTGCACGCGGTCTGGCCCGACGGCACGCTGCGCTGGAAGCTCGCGACCCCCGAGCACGTGGCGTCGACCCCCGCGATCGGCGCCGACGGGACGATCTACGCCGGCTGTCAGGACGACGCGCTGTACGCGGTCGCGCCCGACGGCAAGAAGCGCTGGGAGGTCCGCACCGGCGGTGACCTCGACGCCGCGCCTGCGATCGCCAGCGACGGGACGATCTACATCGGCAGCGACGACCACGCGCTGTGGGCGGTCAGCCCCGCCGGCGCCGTGCTGTGGAAGGCGGTCACCGGCGCCGAGATCCGCGGCGGCGCGGCGATCGGCGCCGACGGGACGATCTACGTCGGCTCGCTCGATGGCGCGCTCTACGCGATCGCGCCGACCGGCCAGATCCGCTGGCGGGTCGCCGCCGCCGACAAGATCGTCGCGACCCCCGGGGTCGCGAGCAATGGCACCATCCTGATCGGTGCCGAAGACGAACATCTCTATGCGATCGCGCCCGACGGCACGCTCCTGTGGTTGCTCGCGATCGCCGGCGACGTCGATACGACGCCGGCGATCGCGCACGACGGGACACTCTATGTCGCGGGCGACGACGCACATCTCCATGCATTTCGCTAAGTGAAGGAACCAATGTCTACGATCGATCGACAGGCGATCATTGAAACCCTGTCTCGCCTGGTCACCCCGGGCATCAAGCTCACCGCGCTCGCCGACGAGCTCGGCGCGCGCAAGCACGAGTACGCCGAGATCCGCGAGATCATCTTTGACCTCGTCGAGGACGGCACCGTCCACGTGCTGTCGGGCGGGGCGCTCGCCCTGACCCCCTCGGGCCGGCCCGGCGATCCCGCGGCCAAGCCCATCCCATCCCCCAAGGCCGCACCCGCCAAGAGTCAGAAGAAGCCGGTCGCCAAGCCCGCCGCGAAGCCGGCCAAGCCGCGCACGCCGTGGGCCGCCGAGCCCGCGCCGGTCGCCCAGGCCAAGCCGGGCAAGCCCGCGCCGCGCCCGGTCAAGCCGCCAATGCCGCGCGAGGAGTACGATCCCGAGACCGGCGAGACCCGGCCGATCGGCGCGCCGATCATGAAGCCCGCGGCGCTCGACACCCGGCGGGGCGACGCGCCGCCCGCGCCGACCACGCCCGACGATCGCACGATCGGGCGGATCACCGTGCACCCGGCGGGCTATGGCTTCGTCGCCACCGAGGTCGGCGAGACCGTGTTCGTGCCCGCGAAGTTTCGCGGCACGTCGCTCGACGGCGATCGCGTCGCGGTCGACACCTGGCCCGGCGTGCGCGGCACCGAGGGCCGGGTCAGCGAGGTGCTGGCCCGCGGCCGCGCCCGGCTGACCGGCATCCTGCGCCGGGTCGGCCGCGCGGTCTACCTCGAGCCCGATGACCCGCGGATCTCGTCGGACTACGGCCGCGTGCCACTCGACGACGCGCCGCTGGGCAAGGACGGCGAGGCCGTGGTCATCGAGATCACGCGCTACCCCGACGCCGCGCGCCGCGAGCTCGCCGGCAAGCTGCTCAAGGTGCTCGGCGATCCCGAGGACCCGCGCACCGAGATCGAGAAGATCCTCGCGTGCGCCGTGATCCCGCTCGAGTTCCCCAACGACGCGCTCGAGCAAGCCAAGCGCACCGCGCCCGAGCTCACGCCGGCGGACCTCGCCGATCGCATCGACCTGCGCGATCGCCGGTTCGCGACGATCGACCCCGAGACCGCGCGCGACTTCGACGACGCGCTGTGCATCGAGGACGGACCGCACGGCGGGCCGCGGGTCTGGGTCGCGGTCGCCGACGTCTCGCACTACGTGCGGTGGGACGACGTGCTCGACAAGGAGGCCACGATCCGCAGCGTGTCGGTGTACCTGCCCGATCGCGTGATCCCGATGCTGCCGCACCAGCTGTCGGCCGGCATCTGCTCGCTCAACCCGCAGGTCGACCGCTGCGCGATGGTCGTGCGGCTCGACTACAGCGACGACGCGGCGCTGGTCGACGTGGGCTACGCGGCGGCGGTGATCCGCAGCAAGGCGCGGCTCGACTATCCCGGCGTCGCCGCGGCGCTCGGCGGTGACTTCCGCGGCCGCCGCGAGGAGTACCGGCCGTGGGCCGGCGAGCTCGAGCGGCTCAACAGCCTGGCTCGCCTGCTGCGCGCCAAGCGCCAGGCGCGCGGCGCCCTCGAGCTCGAGATCTCGGAGCCCAAGATCGTCCTCGACGCCGACGATCCGCGGCTCGTGCGCGACGTCGTCAAGGCCAAGGGCGACCCCGCGGTCAAGCTGGCGTACCAGCTCGTCGAGGAGTTCATGATCGCGGCCAACGAGGCGGTCGGTCAGTTCTTCCGCAAGCGCTCGGCGCCGACGGTGTGGCGCGTCCACGCGCCGCCCAAGACCGAGCGCGTCGAGGTGCTCGCCGAGCTGCTCGGCTCGTTCGGCATCGTGGTCGACATCAAGGAGGCGGTCACGCCGCTGGGCATGAAGCGCGTGCTCGACCAGATCGCCGAGCGGCCCGGCGCGCAGGCGCTGTCGTTCCTCGTGCTGCGCACGCTGACCCAGGCGGTGTGGGACACCGTGCCGATCGGCCACTTCGGCCTGGCGTCGGGCGACTACCTGCACTTCACGTCGCCGATCCGGCGCTATCCGGACCTGCTGGTCCACCGCCTGCTCAAGCACCACCTGCACCGCGAGGGCAACGCCTCGGGCGGCGGGTACGCCAAGCCGCCGCCGCCGATCGCCGAGCTCAACAAGCTCGCGCACTCGTCGAGCGAGCACGAGCGCCGCGCGATGGAGGCCGAGCGCGAGGCGGTCGCGATGTACCGCGCGTACCTGATGCGCGACCAGGTCGGCCAGCGCTTCGAGGGCGTGGTCTCGGCGGTGACCAGCTTCGGCGCGTTCGTCGAGATCGAGGAGCCGTTCGTCGAGGGCTTGATCAAGCTCGACTCGCTGGGCGACGACCGGTTCAGCTACGACGAGGTCCACATGCGGCTGTCCGGCGCGCGGACCGGCATGACGATCGAGCTGGGCGACAAGGTCAGCGTCGAGATCAACAACGTCTCGGTGGTGCGCCGCCGGATCGACTTCACGCTGATCACGGCGCAGACCGCCGGCCGCAAGCTGCGCAAGACGCCCGAGCGCGCCCCCGACGTCAAGGTCGAGAGCCGGGTCGGGCTCGCCGCGCGCAAGAAGACCGGCCGCGAGGTCGACCGCGCCGCGCGCCACAACGCCGAGCGTGGCGGCACGCCGCGCCGCGCATCCGCGTCGGGCGGCGGGGCGGGCGGCAAGCTACGGCTCGGCGTCTCGCACCGCGGCCCCGACGGCGCGGGCGACGGCGCCGCCGACAAGAAGCGCAAGCGCCGCAAGTAGCGCGGCGAGGAAGCCGTGATGGGCGAGGGATTCACCTACTGGGTGTCGGACGAGCAACTGCGAACGTTTGCGAGTCTGTCGCCGGAGCGCCGGCTGCAGTGGCTCGAAGAAATGCGGGAGTTCACGTCCCAGGTCGCCTCGCCAAAGGCGCGCGCGAGCTGGGAGCGGCTCCGAAAGTAGACGGCTCAGCGCGCCGACAGGGCTTCGAGGAGCTTGCGGCGGGTGATGGGCTTGGCGACGAGAGCGCGGACGCCGAGGTCGCGGGCGCGGCGGCGGTGCTCGGGGCTGGCGCGCGACGTGATGATGACGATCGGCGTCTGCTTGAAGCGCTCGTCCCGGCGCAGCCGGGCGATCAGGTCGAAGCCGCCGATCCCGGGCATCTCGAGATCGGTGACGACGAGATCGTAGCGCAGCTGGCGGGTCAGCTGCAGGGCGCGCGCGCCGTCCTCGGCGACGTCGACGATCCAGCCCTCGCTGCCCAGCATGCTGGTCATCGCCTCGCGGATCGCGCGCGAATCGTCGACGACCAGGGCACGGCCGGCGAGCACGGTGGGCGAGGTGACCGGATCGTCGATCGCGTCGACCGCGTCGCCGGCGTCGGGATAGCCGCGGCGCACGAGCTGCGCCGGGTCGAGGATCAGCTGGACCTTGCCCGAGCCGCTGATCGTCGCGCCAGCGTACAGGGTCAGCGGCGCGAGCAGCGGGCCGAGCGGCTTGATGATGATCTCGCGCGCGCCGATGATCTTGTCGACGGTGCACACCAGGGTCTTGCCGGCGAACGACACGACGATCGCGGGGCGGCGGTCGCCGGCGCTGCCGTGGCCGAGCAGCTGCTCGAGCCGCAGCACGGGGACCTGTGTGTCGCGCACGGTGTGGCGGATCGCGTAGCCGTCGACCAGCGTGGTTTCGGTGACGTGCACGCTGGGGATCGCGTAGACCTGGCCGTCGACCTTGAACAGCATGGCCTGCGCGAGCGCGGCCGACAGCGGCAGGTGGAGCGTGAACGTCGTGCCCTTGCCCGGCTGCGACGCGACGCGAACCTCGCCGCCGAGCTTGGCGACGGTCTGGCGGACCAGGCTGATGCCGACGCCGCGGCCGGCGAGCTCGTCGGCCGCGCCGCGGGTCGACACGCCGGTGTCGAGCAGCGCCTCGAGGATGTCGGCCTCGCTGGCGAGCCGCGCGCGCGACGAACTCCACCGGCCGGTCGCGACCAGGCGCTCGGCGAGCTTCGCGGTCTCGATGCCGCGGCCATCGTCGGCGACGTCGAGCACGAGCGTGTTGCCGTCCTGGCGCGCGCGGATCGTGATGGTCGCGATCTCGGGCTTGCCGAGCGCGCGCCGCTGCTCGGCCGGCTCGATGCCGTGCGCCACGGCGTTGCGCAGCAGCTGCGTGATCGGATCGATCAGGTACTCGCTGACCGCTTTGTCGAGCTCGGTGTCCTCGCCGGAGGTCCGCAGCTCGACCGCGACGCCGGTGGCGCGGCGCAGCGCGCGCAGGGTGCGGGCGGCGTGGGTCATCAGGCTGCGCGCCGGCTCCATGCGGACCCGGGTCAGCCCGCGCTGGAGCTCGCCGATCGTCCGGCGCAGCGCCTCGATCTCGTCGAGCAGCGCCGTCGTGGTCTGGCCGAGCAGCGCGGCCTGGCCGGACAGCTCGGCCTCGGCCTCGACGACCGCGCCGCGCAACGACCCCACGCCGCGGGCGTCGTCGTCGAGCGCGTCGTGCAGGGTCTGGCGCGTCCGCGCGAGGTCCTTGGCCAGGGTGCGCAGCAGCTCGACGCGGCGCTCGATCCGCGTGCGATCGAACAGCAGCTCGCCGGCGCTCGACATCAGCTCGTCGACCCGCGCCGGCTCGACGCGCAGCCAGGTCTTGGGCTCGGGCACCGGCGCATCGGGCGGCGCCGGCGCATCGGGCGGCGCCATGTCGGGCGCGTCGGGCGCCGCGGCCGAGGCGGGCCGCGTCAGGCGCTCGATCTGCGCGCGGATCGCGCCGGCGCGCGCCTCGCGGTCGGGCTGGTCGAGGCGATCGAGGTAGCCGCGGATCGCGTCGATCACCTCGATCAGCAGGTCGTTGGCGTGGCTGGTCCACGGCGCCGGCGCGCCGTGGAGCCCGGCGACCGCCGCGATCGCGCTCTCGAGGCGATGCGACAGGTCGACGACGTCGGGCAGCCCCACGGTGCCCGCCGCGCCCTTGAGCGTGTGGGTCACGCGCATCATCTCGGCCAGCGCGTCGGCCGATGGCCGCGTCGCGCCGCTCGCGAGCGCGCGCGCGGTCACGGTCTCGAGCGCCTCGTGGGCCTCGCTGCGAAATAGCTGGCGCAGCATCGCCAGCTCGTCCGCGTCGAAGTCGAGGTCGACGTCGTCGGTCATGCCCGGAGCTCGACCTCGGCGGCGACCTGATCGAGCGCGCGGCGGATCAGCTCGTCGGCCTCGAGCAGCCGCAGACGCCGGCCGTTGGCGTCGGTGACCTCGCCGCCGGCGGCGTGCAGCGACGCCACGTGGTCGATCTGGTCGACGCGCAGCGCGCACACCAGGCCCTGGGCGTCGATCACCAGCGCGCCGTCGCCCTGGCGCGGCGGCAACCCGCGCGCGCCCTCGAGCAGCACGTTGACGTCGAGCACCGGCAGGATCTCGCCATGCAAGTTGCAGACGCCGCCCAGCGCCGCGGGCGCGGAGGGCACGTGGGTCACGAAGCCCAGGCTCACGACCTCGCGCACCCAGCGCAGCTCGATCGCGTAGCGCTCGCCGCCGAGCGTGAAGACGACGACGTTGCGCAGCTCCGGCACGCGGCCATCTTACCGTGCGCGGCGCGACCACGACGGCCGGCTCGCGCGCCGTCGCCCTGCGGGCAACCCCGAGCCGGCGGCCGACCGCCGGTCCGCAAATGTCGCAGGACCGCGTGCGACGACCGGCGCGGTGGCGCGGCGCATGGTTTGTTGCCCGCTGTCAGCGGCACCGTCGAGCTCCTCGGCGAAGATGATCCGATGGGCCATGGATCGCGCGTCGTCGTGCTCGCCGGTGTGCTCGCCGGTGTGCTCGCGGGCTGCGGCGACAACCTGTCCGATCCGTTCGTCGAGCTGGTCCGGGTGTCAGGCGAGACGCCGTTCGCGGCGGGCTGCGGCGGGGCCCAGAGCAACGGCCGCGTGTTCCCGAGCGTCGAGGTCGAGCCGTCGCTCGCGATCGATCCGACGGACCCGCAGCACCTGATCGCGGCGTGGCAGCAGGACCGCTGGTCGAGCGGCGGCGCCAACGGCATCGGCATCGCGGCGTCGTTCGACGGCGGCGCGTCGTGGACGGCGAGCGCGCCGCGGCTCGGGCGGTGCAGCGGCGGCGACGAGGCGTACGACCGCGCGACCGATCCGTGGCTGGCGATCGCGGCCGACGGCACCGCCTACCTGCTCGCGCTGGTGTTCGACTCGGCGTCGCCGCGCAACGCGATGGTCTCGAGCCGGTCGATCGATGGCGGCGTGACCTGGGGCGAGCCGAGCGTCCTGCGGGCCGACAGCGACAGCGACGTGTTCAACGACAAGAACTCGATCACCGCCGACCCGCGCGACCCCGGCCGGGTCTACGCGGTGTGGGACCGGCTGACCGGCCTCGACCATCCGACCGAGCCGACGACGACCGGGCCGACCTGGTTCGCGCGCACGACCGACGGCGTGTGGGAGCCGGCGCGCGCGATCTACGATCCCGGGCCGGACGCACAGACCCTCGCGAACGCGATCGCCGTGCTGCCCGACGGCACGCTGGTCGACGTGTTCGACCTGATCACCGGGGCGAGCGGTAACACGCCGGGCAACGCGGTCGCGGTGATCCGCTCGACCGACAAGGGCCAGACCTGGTCGGACGCCACGCTGGTCGCGACGATGCGCGGGCAGGGCGTCCAGGACCCGTACAACCACGTGTTCATCCGCTCGGGCGCCGATCTGCCGCAGATCGCCGTCGACGCTGCGAGCGGGGCGCTCTACCTCGTGTGGCAGGACCACTTCGACGACGCGGGGGTCGACGGCGCGCTGATCGCCAGCTCGCTCGACGGCGGCGTGACGTGGTCGGCGCCGCGCCGGGTCAACGGCGCGCCGGACGCGGCGTTCACGCCCAACGTCGCGGTCGCCGCCGACGGCACGGTCGGCGTGATGTACTACGACCTGCGCAATGTCCGGCCGGCGGACGCCGACGCCTTTCGCGTGACGGCGTGGCTGGCGACCTCGCACGACGGCGGCGTGGTGTGGAGCGACGAGGCGCTGAGCGAGCCGTTCGACCTGCGTCCGGCGCTGCTCCAGAACGCGTACTTCCTCGGCGACTACCAGGCGATGGTCGCGGCCGGCGACGCGTTCGTGCCGCTGTTCGTCGGCGCCAACGCGCGCTCGGACGACAAGACCGACGTCTTCGTCCGCGTCGTGAAGTGAGCCCGGCGCCTCACGGCGCGCGGCTCAGCTCGCGGCTTTGCTCTCGAGCACGAGCTCGGGGCGCGCGCGACGCTCGACGACCTCGCGGGTGACGACGCACTCCTTGACCCCGGTCAGCGAGGGGATCTCGTACATCACGTCGAGCATGACCTCCTCGACGATCGCGCGCAGGCCGCGCGCGCCGGAGTTGCGGCGGGCCGCTTCCTCGGCGATCGCGGTCAGCGCGTCGGGTCGGAAGTTCAGCTTCACGCCTTCGAGCTCGAACAGCCGGTGATACTGCTTGGCGAGCGCGTTCTTCGGCTTCCACAGCACCTCGGTGAGCGCCTCGACGTCGAGCGCGTCGCACGAGACGATCACTGGCAGGCGCCCCATGAACTCGGGGATCATGCCGAACTTGATCAGATCCTCGGTGCGCGCCTGGCGCCGCAGGTTGTCCTTGTCATCCTCGGCGGTCGAGACCTTGGCGCCGAACCCGAGGCCACGCTGGCCGGTCCGCCGCCGCACGATGTCCTCGAGGCCGTTGAACGCGCCGCAGCAGATGAACAGGATGTCGGTCGTGTCGATCTGGATCAGCTCCTGCTGCGGGCGGTTGCGCGCGCCGTCGGGCGTGATCGTCGCGGTCTTGCCCTCGAGGATCTTGAGCAGCGCCTGCTGGACGCCCTCGCCGGACACGTCGCGCGTCGGGGACGGCGTGCCGCCCTTGCGCGCGATCTTGTCGATCTCGTCGATGCAGATGATGCCGCGCGCCGTCTTCTCGACGTCGCCGCCGGCGGCGCGGAACAGCGCTTTGACGACGCTCTCGACGTCCTCGCCGACGTAGCCAGCCTCGGTCAGCGTCGTGGCGTCCGCGATCGCGAACGGCACGTCGAGCTTCTTGGCCAGGGTCTGCGCGAGCAGCGTCTTGCCCGAGCCGGTCGGCCCGAGCAGCAAGATGTTGCCTTTCTGGAGCTCGACCTCGCTCTGTTTGCCGCGCAACCCGATGCGCTTGTAGTGGTTATAGACCGCGACCGACAGCGCGCGCTTTGCGTCCTTTTGACCGACGACGTAGCGATCGAGCTCGTCGACGATCGCGCGCGGAGGCGGGTACTTGGGGCGCTCTGATGCTTCCTCTTTGGCGAGGATGTCGTTGCACAGAGTCACGCACTGGTCGCAGATAAACACGCGGGGGCCGCTGATTAGCTTACGGACCTCACGCCGCTGCTTTCCGCAGAAGGAGCAGTGGAACTCTTCCATCCAGCGCCAATTCTTACATGTTTGGGGAGCCAGGCAATAGGCTCGATCACCGCCTAATCGGGCGGCTCCGTGAAGTACACCTCCGCTGTGACTTGACCGGGAGCAGCGACGGGGAGATCACTTCGACCGTGCGC
>Ga0307513_10005008_pt1 | contig 17555 bp, 19 predicted proteins | sample 15_EM_MG_FD_202174 | JGI IMG/M metagenome (GOLD analysis project Ga0307513, IMG submission 202174) | Populus trichocarpa ectomycorrhiza microbial communities from riparian zone in the Pacific Northwest, United States - 15_EM | ecosystem: Host-associated > Plants > Roots > Unclassified | place... | reverse complement strand
GGCCGGCCGACGGAAGTCCATTCTTCGTACTTCATTGTGCGGTGGCCGTGGTGCAGCCTGGTCGCATGTGGGAACTCGGTAACCGGTTGCGGGTGAGGTAGGCGTGCGCCGGGCCCGGATCGACGGATTAGAGATCGCGTACGAGGAGTGCGGAGCCGGTGAACCGGTCGTGCTCATCCACGCCGGTGTGTGCGCGGATTGGTTCGCCAACCTGCTGGACGAGCCGGCGCTCGCCGGGGCGTACCGGCTGATCCGCTATCACCGGGTCGGCTACGGCGACAGTGACCGCGTCGATGGGCCGGTCAGCGTCGCGCAACTGGCGGACCACTGCCGCGCGCTCCTGCGGTATCTCGGGATCGAGCGGGCGCACCTGGTCGGGCACTCGTCCAGTGCCGTGATCGCCCTGCAGCTGGCCATGGACCACCCGGACCTGGTGTACAGCCTCGGGCTGCTGGAGACCGCGCTGCTCGCCGTACCGAGCGGCGCGTTCGCGGGGCGGGCGATGCAGGCGTACGCCGACGGTGACCGGACGGCGGCGGTCGACAGCTGGATGCGCGGCGTCTGCGGTCCCGGATACCGCGACGCGTTCGATGCCGTGCTGCCCGGCGTGATCGAACGCGCCGCAGCCGACGCCGGCACCTTCTTCGGGCAGGAACTGCCGGCGGTGCGGGCGTGGTCGTTCGGCCCGGCCGAAGCCCGGACGATCACCCGGCCCGTCCTGCTCGTGGTCGGCGAGCACAGCAAGGACGTCAGCCCGGCATTTGCCCAGCGGCACGCCCTGCTGCGCGCCTGGCTCCCGTACGCGGAGTCGTTCGAGCTGCCGGCAGCGAACCACCTGATGCACGTACAAAATCCAAGGGGTCTGGCTGAGCGGCTCGCGCGCTTCTTCTCGCGTCAGTAGCCCTGGCCGAGAAAATGCCAAGGCGAGACCTTGTCGACATAGACGACCGCATCGAACGCCGCCATGGGGTTGACCGGCGTCGCCTGCCCACCGGTCATGATCGAGCTGACGGCGGCGAACCGGTCGGCGACGGGTCCGCTGGGCGGCACCTTGCGCAGGTCGAGCACGTAGCGTGGCATCCCGGCGGTGGCCAGCAGCTCATCGAGGCTGGCGGGGTCGAGCGGCGGCATTTCCTCGACGAACGTCTCGGTGTGCCCGGGTGGCCCGTCCGGAATGGGCTTGTGCAGGAACAACTCGCCGCCGCCGAAGCTGTTGGCGATGACTGCCAGCTGGTCGCCGAGCGCCGCGGCCAGGTGCTCCCCGAGCACGGTGAGTTTGTCGTTGACGATCGGTGGTGCCGAGAACGGCCACCGCTGGACGTGCCCGTTGGCCGCACCGATGACGACGCGCTGCTCGCGTTGCAAGATCCACTCGATGTTCTCGGCCATCGCCGCGTCCCGGATGTTGCTGCCCTCGTAGGTGCGCTCGTCGCCCAGGGCGAACACTTGCAGGAACGCGTCCGTGTGGCGCCCGGTGACCGCACACCGGTACGTCATCTCGAACGTCTCGTGGTCGGAGCGGCCGGTGTAGATCAGCCGCATCGCCTGCATCCGTTCGACCAGGGCCCCGATCCGGGCGGTCATTTCATAACGTACGGCCGGTTCCAGTGCCATGTACGCGTACAACGCCGGAGCCGCCCAGGCGAGTCCGGTGCGGTCGGCCGGCAGGTAGTCGAAGAGCGGCAGCAGACGACCCCGGACCGACTCGGCGTACGCGGGGTCGACTTTGTCGAGGTACGCCGCGACGATCTTGATCGACGGCAGTGCCGACGCGCTGGAATCCGAAGGGTCCATGCCGTAGAAGCGGACCTGCCGGTCATGCGTGGCGTTGTAGGAGCGCAGCCACTCCAACTGGTCGCGCATCTCGGCGCATCTGCCCATGTCGTAGGTGATCCCGTGGCGCAGCAACTCGTCCAAGTCGCCCGGCCCTCCGGCAATCCACTCGTCCACCGCCAAGCCCTCGGGGAAGCCGGATTCCATGACGAAGGCGGTGAACCCGAGCTCGGCGACCAGGAAGCGGGTCAGGCGGTGGCGTACCTGATAGAACTCGTGGACGCGGTGGCCGCCTTCCCCGATGGCGACCACGCGCGCGTCGCCGACGATCTCGCGCAACGGTTCCAGATCGCTGAAGTCGTCGTCCTCGGGATCGATGGTTCGCAGCAGGGCGGCGTTGGCCCGCAGCCAGGCCCCGGCGCCGGCGGTCGTCATGTACTCTCCTCGGTTTCGCTCGGTTGGCGGGTCTGCTCTTGTTGGTTTTCGCTCGGTTGGCGGGTCTGCTCGACGTATTCGACGACCGCGACGAGGTCACCGGTGTCCAGCCAGGCGACCCGGTCGGCCATCCCGCGATCGATTACGGTCCGCTGGTCGCGCCATACCGCCGCCAGCGCCATGTTCAGGTGCTCGTCCGCACTGGTCGCGCCGCGCAGGGCCACCCCGATCTCCTGCCACCGGCCGGCCAGGGCCCGTACCCGCGGATCTGCTGCCGCCACGCCGTCGCGGAGAAGCTCGCGCAGCTGTCCCACCAGACCCAGCCACTCCGCCTTCAGCACCCCGACCGCGTCGTCGCCCATCTCCCGCCCGCGAAGCACGAGCGCCTCGCGCTGCCGCGCGGTGAGGAAGGCGTTCGCGTCCACGAGCGGCACGGTCGTCTCCAGCACCGCCAGGAACTGGCCGGGCTCGGGCATGCCGGGCCCGTCGACCTGATCGAGCAACGCCTGGACCCGGCCCCGCTGCTCGGCGATTCCCGCCGCCCGGGCGTCCAGATCCGCCAGCTGCGCCGCCAGCAGGTGCCGCAGCGCGGCCGGATCCTCCGGCGCGTTCAGTACGTTCCCGATCTCCGCCAACGACAGGCCCAGCTGATGCAGTGCCCGCACCCGATACAGGCGGCGCACGTCCGTGTCGGTGTAGCGGCGATGCCCGGCCCGGGTCCGCTCGCTCGCCGGCACCAGGCCGATCTCGTCGTAGTAGCGCAGCGCGCGGATCGTCACGCCGCTGGCCCGGGCCAACTCGCCGACGCTCCAGCCGCGTCTCTCCCCACCTGCCTGCACGGGTGCGACGCTAGAACCTCACGTAACGGAAGGTGCAAGCGGCCGCCGCGGTCAATCGCGGGGGAGCAGCGTGCCGAGCGGCCCCAGGTCGAGGTTGAGCTCCTGCCGGGTGAGCCCGAAGCGTTCCAGCAACTGCGTCATCCGGTCGTCGAGCAGCATGAGTGTCATACCGATGCGTTCCTCCTCGTCGTCGGTGAGGTCGCCCTGCCCGACCCGGCGGACCGCCTGGCGCTCCATCAGCTGGCGCAGCAGCTCCACAATGGTCAGCGCAAGCCGGGCCAGGTCGCGTTCGACGGTCTCCGGTTCCGTGGTGAAGCGGTGCCACGGCGCGGGCGCCGCACGCGCTGGTTCACCGGTCACGGTCGTCCCCCGGTGCCGGTCGTGCCCTCGCGGTCCGCCTCGACCGAGCAGATCAGGGCGCGCAGCGAGATCCGTACCAGGTCGACATCGGCGATCGCGAGGGTCAGGTCACCGGTGAGCACGACGCCGCCTTCGAGGAGCCGATCGAGTATGTCGATCAGTGCCACGTTCCGTTCGCCGAGGGCGTTCGTCATGGCCGGTCACCGTGGTCGGATTCGGTGAACGAGTACGGCGCCCACGGCCCGGTGACCTCGACCCGCAGGGCCGGCTCGTCCCGGGCGAGCCGCTGGGCCAGGTCGGTGAACTCAATGAGCCGTCCGGCGGGCACCAGGTAGGCGGCGTTGAGGACGTTGTCGCCGGCCGCGCCCGAGAGCTGGGCGGCCTGCGGGCGGTGGCGGCTGCGGTCGATGGCGTACGCGCCGAGCGCGGTGTCGACCCGCTCGACCGCCGCCGCCGCATGCTGCCACTTCTCGTCCCGCCGCCGGTGCCGTTGGCTGAGCTGCTGCAGGTACGCCCGGCCGGAGGTGCTCGGCGCGGCCGGAGCCGGTTGCCGGTCCTCCACGTACAGTTTGATCCCGATCTCGACCGTCCCGGCCAGCCGGTCGAGCAGCGCCTCGAACTCCTCGTACCGCTGGCGCAGCACCTCGCGCACCCGGTCCTCGTCCCGGTAGATGGTGGCCAGCCGGAACGGCACGACCACGGTCTGCGTGGCGATCAACGCCACCACGGCGTGGTGCGCCTCGGCGAGCACGGCCAGCTCGTCCAGCCGTTCCAGCCGGGACCGCAGCGCGGCCTCGTCGGCCGGGGCCACGCTGACCACGGCGACCAGGTCGCGATGCGATATCCGGTGGACCTCGGCGCCGTCGATGCCGACCAGCCCGGCCAGGTCGGTGGGATCAACGGCCCGCCCGATCGCGTACACGTATCGCGGCGCTGTCACGAGCTGACCTCCTTGGCGGGCTCGGCCAAGCTGATCCGCTCCGTCTCCGCCGTGAGCTGCCGCTGGCCGCGGCTGGACAGGCTCGGGTCGTGCTCCCACCAGTCGATACCCATCGCCCTGGCCTTGTCGACCGAGGCGACCAGCAGCCGTATTTTGATCGTGAGCAGCTCGATGTCCAGTAGGCAGATCTTGATGTCACCGGCGATCACCAGGCCCTTGTCGAGCACCCGTTCCAGGACGTCGGCCAGGTTCGACCCCGTGCGCTGGCTGGTGAGCCACGGATTCGGGTCCGTCATGACGGCCCCCTCTCTGTTGGAGTCCCGTACAACCGGTCGAGCAGTTCGTCTTCGCGCCGGTCGAACTCCTCGGCGCTGATCGACCCCGCGTCGAGCCGGCGGTTCAGCTCGGCCAGCTCCCGGCGGACCGCTGTCGGATCGTTGTACTCCTGCGTGGCGACGTCGATCACCCGGTCGATCGTCCACATGGCGAGGCGGGCCGGCGCCAGCGGCAGCAACAGCAGCTCCGACAGCAGTCCCATGGCCGGGCCTAGACCGTCGCTTCGACGGCGTCGACGAAGCTGTACGGCGGCAACGGGCCGGACACCCGCAGTTCGGCGTACCCCTCCATGGCAGTCCGCAATTGCGCGACCACCGCGTCGAAGTCGTCCTGGGCGGTAGCCGGGATCAGGAACGACACGTTGATGAAGCAGTCCTTGACCGGCGGAGCGTGCCGGTCGAGCATCGCGAGCGGCCGCAGTGCGGCGACCACGTACGCGGCGTCCCGGGTGCGCCGTTGCTCGACGGCCAGGGCCATCCGCTCGCCGAACGCAACCTGCTCCGGCTGGCTGCCACCGCCGGCGGCCCGCAGTGCCTCGTTCCGGGCCCGCAACTCGGGGTTGTCGGCGAGCAGGTCGCCCAGCAGGGCGTCCTCCTGGTGCGCGCCCTTGACGTTGCGCTCGACGTGGCCCGCGAGGCGGGTCAACAACTCGGTGTACCGGCCGGCGCCCCGGGCCAGCTCGGCCATCACCGCGTCGTCGTCGGGCGCGACCGTACCGAACCGCATCGGTACGACCGGCCCGGCCGCGCTGAGCGTTTCGAGCACCGTCTCGTGCGCGAGCAGGTCGCGGCGCTTGGGCCGCAACCCTTCGGGCGCGTCGCTGACCACGGCGGCGAGTCCCTTGTGGCTGATGGCCCGCAGCACAGTCCCTTCAGCACCTACGCTGCGCAGATCGGCCAGCGGCAGCGAGTGCCCCGCGTCCGTGAAGCAGTAGACGTACTTTGCCATTGGTCTTCTCCTCCTTCTCTGTCAGTGCTAGCCGCGCCCGTCGGTCACGATGTCGTGGATGGTGTCGGCGATCGCCCGGCCGGCACCGGTGAGCGCGCCCTTGGCTTTGCGCTCCGCACTGTCCTCTGTGATCTGACCGACGATCGCGGGAAGTCCGACCGGCTGGCGGCCGCCGGTGAGGTCGAGGCGACCGCACCGCTCGGCGAAGCGCAGGTAGGTGTCGATGCTCGCCACGACCACGCGCGCGTCGATCGTGAGCACCTCGATCCCCACGAGCGAGACGCGTACGAACACGTCGATGACCAGCCCGCGGTCGAGGATCAATTCGATGACGTCATACAGCGCGCCGGCCGCGCTGCCGCCACCCCCTCCTCCTGATGATGGTTGAGCCATGATGGTCATTTGCGGCTGTCCTCCTCGCTGGTAAGCGATGCCCGGCCGGCGGTCCAGTCGGCCTAGCTTCGATTTTTTGCGGGTGCACGCGGTTCACACCCGGCGACATCACCCACGTCATCAGTGGTGACGTGGCGGCCCGCGATCAGGCTCGCGGTGTCGGGAACGCGGTTTCTTGTTCAGTCCTACGCCCGGATCCGGGCGTCGCGAACTCTTCGACGGGAATTCGACAGCGTCGCCGTCGTGGATGGAATTTCGGACCGTTAGTGACGGCCGTCACATCCGTTGCCGGTGCGGGCGTTCGCCACCGCTCCCCAGTGGACTCCCCGGCACCGCCGGGTCGGCCCGGTCACGGCTTGGGGTGCGCCGGCGCGGAGTCCGTCCATGACCAGGTCCAGAAAGTGTGGACGCAGGCCGGGAAGCGAAGATCGCCCAGTTCGTGCACCCGATGGCTCCAGCGCTCTGTATGCGCATCGTTGACCTTGGCTGGGATGTCCCTGTCTTCGAGGCGTTGGAGGGTCGCCAGGCCGACTACGCTCCCGGCTCAGACGATCTCCGGCACACCGCCGATCTGCTCGCCCGGATCGGTGAGATCTCCTGCCCCAAGGTCACCTTGCGGCAGGATGCCGGCTATTTGGTGATCTGGCTGATCGCGGCGGGGCATGATCCCCGTTCTGCCGAGCGATGGGCCGCGCACGTGCCAGCCTGGCGAGCGGCACCGCAGCAAGGCGTCACGGCCTTCGCGGCGGCGAACGCGAGGATATGGTCCGAAATCGGTGGAGCTGATCCGGATCCTTGGACCCGCCGCCTTGTCGATAATTTATCGATCACGCCAGGAGAGCGGCGACAGTGAGATCGCTGCCTCCGCAATCCTTCGACCCACCCTCGTCTTGAGGTCCTTGCGTGCTGATTCGATCCAGCCGTCGACTCGGCGGACGCCAGTATCGCGGTACTCGATCGCCTGGAGCAGCATCTCCAGCTTGTCGGCGTCTTTTGCGCAGAGCGCTTCGAGCGTCTGGCGGGCCTCGTATTCGTCGACCGCGGCGCGAACTGTGTCGCGAGACTGCTGGGGAAGGTCGTTCGTCTGGTCGGCAGTGATCTTCCGAGGGTCGGGCTTGGTCAGGTACGCGGAGGCGGTGTGCGGGAGGTCGCCGGTGCGGGTCTCCTGCGTGTCGTGCCATAGCGCGAGGAATGCGGCGCGAGCCGGGTCGGCGCCTTCCTCGGCCGCGATCAGTGCAGCCAGCTGGGCGGTTCGCATGGTGTGCTCGGCTACCGACTCGGGGTCGCGGACGCCGGCGTGCCACCAGCCGGTGCGGCGGACACGTTTCAGCAGGCCCAGCTCGTATCCGAATGCGGCGATGGCTTCGGCGTCATCTGGCACGGTGCGCCCTTCCTATCGGTCGGCGATGCGTATCGCGTACTGGAGGCCGGCGAGTTGGTCTCGCTCGGAGCGGCTCAGATCAGCTGTGGAAGCGAGCCTATCGAGCACTCCGGTGAGCGATGCGCGAATGGCGGGCCGGCCGCTGAGCAGCTCTGGTCGTGAGGCTACGAGCGCGTGGAGGGTGCATATGTTCAAGGGACGCTGCGGCGTGGGCCCAGTAATTGAGGTTTGCCACTTCTCCGGACTGGTCGGTCATGTGATCGACGAAGTCGTAGAGGTGGGCGCTGTCACCGGCCACTGCGAGGGCCACCGATGCGGAGCGGGCTTCCAGGAGTTCTGCGATGTCGCGGTTTCGCGATTGCCGGCGTGCGGCGCGGGCCCATTCGGTTCGGAGCCAGTCGACCACCTTCGGCCGACCATCGAAGCCGAGGAGGTATACGGACTGGCGACGCAGGAGGGCCTCGTCAGTGCGCTGCGCTCGTTCAGCGATGGTGAGCAGGTGATCGAGGAAGCGGGTCCGTTCCTCGACGCCCAGAGCGGGCTGGGTTGGCGTTGGGCCGCGCCGGGGGACTAGCGAGGCGAACTCGTGCAGGTGCCTCGGCATCTTTCCGAGAATGGGCCACAAGATCAGATTGGTGATCGTCCAGCGGTGGACGCTGGCGGCGAGTGGGTGGCTGTCCGGATCTACCCAAGCGTTGCCCGCGACGATGCCGGTCGACAGCACTTGGTCGGCCTCGATCGCCTCACGGAGGTGGCGCCCTGTTGCCGCGGGTGCGCCCAATCTGGACAGCCGGCCGCACAGTCTCATGAAGTCGCCTGCGCTCATCGCTGCGAGCGGGCGTCGCCCGGACTCCCACCCCCTGCACGGTGGTGACGTCGACGTCCAGCGCCTCGGCGAATCTCTCCTGTGTCAATGCGGTGGATTGGCGCGCGAGCTTCAGTACGAAACCCGAAACGAGGCCGCTCGACCGTGAACGCTGACTACCGGTCAGCGTTATCGGTTCTCGCGCCACGGACGCCTCCCTGGCATTTCTCTTCTCGCAACCACAAATTTCATGCGGAAGTAGCGCTGTAGGCATTGTGAAGGGGCTGGCCGTGGCGAACACGTACTACGCGATATCGGCAGAGAAGCTTTTCAACGACGCTCAGGCGACGCTTGATGATCACGTGACGTCGAGTGTTTCGGGACGCTGTCTGGCTTGCGGTTCGCCTGGGCCGTGTTGGCGACGGGAGAATGCTGTGGCGGTGTTCTCGCGGAGTCTGCGGCTGCCGGTCCGTCAGCCTGGTGCGAGCCATCCCGAGCTGGTCAACGCGCGTCGGGTACATGAGCGGCCCGGCTCGATGTGGCTGGGCTGACGAACCGAAGGTCCCCTCGCCGCCTTGACGGCGAGGCGCCTACGCACACGCGTAGGTAGGTCGCGGCTCGTATGGCGGAATTGACGAGCCAGTGACCAGATAGCGCGGCGGATGGGTTCATGTTCGCCCGTGGTCGAGACGGGGCCCGGAGCAAGCACAGTGCTCCGGGCCTTGCCTATTCACGAGATTCTGGGGCGCCTCGGACACGTACACCAGCGTCCTGCCTGAGGTGACTCGCGAAGCGGCTGAGGCCGCCGCCCGGCTGATCCCGCGTCAGCGGAGCAAGCGCACCGCCGGGCTCACCTCGGGCCCACCACCACCGGGAAACGATCAAGCAGCACCCTGCAACCACCAAGGATTGCAAGGTCAATGCCGCTCTCGAGGGCGCGCCCGGCAGGATTCGAACCTGCGACCGACGGATTAGAAGTCCGTGCCTCGCGGAGCCTTCCTGCGCGCGCTGGCCCAGCTCAGGGCTCGATATGCATCGACTGTTGTCGCGATTACTGAGAGTCGGGGGATGCTTGGGGGAAGAATCCCGGCCGCCGGGACGATCTTCGTCTCCTCGTCCCATATTTTGATCCTGGGCGCCCGTCGGCCCGGCGCGTCGTCCCCGGCCAGGGCCTGAGGCGCTGGGCGTCTGAGGAGTGGGCGGCGGACCCGGAACGAGCGGCAGACGGGCAAGATGACCGGTCAAGCGGACCGCGTCGTGGCCGCCCCGAAGCGCGTCGGAGAGCCCGGGCGGCTAGCTATTGCGGCTATCGGCGTGGGGAATGCGCGGCGTTCCACCGGGCCATCGGCTAACCCAATCCACCGCGACAAGACACAGCGCTGCGGCGGACCCAACGAACGGTGGGTCATTTGTGCCTGAAGGCCAGCAAATAGAGGTACCAGATTCGGCGACGGGGTGCCACGATCGCGGTCATGCGACTCGTTCCCGGTGTTACCCTCGTCCGCGCCGATGAGGTGCTGCATGCTCCGGAGAATCTGTGGCAGAGTGCCCGCGGCGGCAGCGGCGACTACTTCGACGCGGTTAACGACTCCTACCGCCAACTGAAGCAGGTGTTCGCCGTCCCGGACCTTGCGGCCGGATTCCGTTCCACGGCCTATTGGCACCTATTGGCGGTCGGTCAACCCCTCCGAGAAACGCGCCATACCCAGGACCCTGACGTGGCCAGGGGTTGGGTAACCAGTCGGCGGGCCTTCAACAACACGGTCAACACTGAGCTCGACGATCAGCTTCTGGTGCTGGCCCAGGCCCGCGTAGAACTCGAGCGGCTGAAGGTGCTCGCTTGCCGGCCGGGCCTGCCTGTTGTTCTTGACACCAACATGCTGAACCACTGGCGCCGGCCCGACGATGTCGCGTGGCCGGAGGTACTCCGCAATTGGGGCGAGACCGTCAAGCTCGCCCGCGTGGTGGTGCCGTTGCGGGTCGTCGACGAACTGGACGGGCAAAAGTACAGCGAGGGCAAGGCGCTCAGATCCAGGGCGACCAGGGCGATCGAGTATCTACGGGAAACCCTGGCGGGTGGCGAGCCGGGGCAGCCGGCAGAACTTCGCAATGGCGCTACTTTGGAGATCTGGATCGACACCGATGACCGGGGCGGTGACGCGGATCTTGCCATCTTGCAATGCGCCTCCGACCTCGACGCGCTGCACCCGGGCACCGGGGCCAGAGTCCTTACCGGCGATTTGGGCATGCAGTTACGCGGCGAACAGGCGGGCCTGCGGGTGCGGTGCCTGCCTGAGACGTATCGCAAGGTCAGCGAGCCCACCGTGTCAGCAGCCGCGACCGGTGTGCTCCAACCGGGCGGCTCATAGCGCGGCCCGGCGGTGTGAGTCTGGGCGCGGCTCGCCTACTGTACGGCGCAGAACGCCATTGATAGCAGGCGTTCTTGAGCCTGCGGTTGCAGGCCGGGCCGTGAGTTGCGTTGCGGCTGAAGCCGCTCGCTCAGGTCGGCGGGGCTTCGTGTGCCTAGGCCGCAGCTAGCTGAAGGTGTGTGATCAATGCGTCGAGGTCGGGTTGCCGACCCGGGCCGATCCTTCCGCGAAGCTCGAGGGTGAGATCTCGGGCGAGACGGTGGTAGCGGATCCATTCCGGCGTTACTTTCCGGGCGTGGGTCAGCGAGGTGACGGCTGCTGCATCGCGTCCAAGCTCAGCCTGAGCCTGTGCGAGGGCGAGCAGATAGCGGGCTTCCCAGGTGGGGGGTACTTTGCTTCCGGTTTCGGCGACGCTGGCAGAGCGTTCGATCGCGCTTTCGAAGTCGCCAAGTTCGGTGGAGTTGATGACGTGGCTCTGGGCGACGAGGCGAGGGCCGAAGACGCTCCATCGGTCGACGCGGTCGCGTTGGAGGCGCACGGCTGCGCTGCGGGCGACGGTGAGTAGTTCGTCGGCGGTTGTGCCTTGGTCGTCGCGTGCTGCGGCGCCGGCGGCGTTGACGAGCAAGCCGCCCCACACGGTGAGTTCTTCTGGGGTTGCTCGGGTCAGGAGAGGTTCGTGGGTTTCGGCGGCGCGGGTGGCTGCGGCGAGGCTTTCGCGGTAGCGGCCTTGCCGACGCAGGATCCACGCCGCCCAGTAGACGGCCGACGCGCGGGTGACTTGGTCGGAGCACTGTTCGGACGCGGTGACGGCGCGTTCGGCGCTGAGCCAGGCGAGGTCCTCGTTGCCGAGCATGACGGTGACGCCGGCGCTGAGTTCGAACACGGTGGCAAGCAACGATTGGGCGAGTTCGTTGTCCTGGCCGTTGGTTTCGGCGCTGGCGTGGCGGGCTTCAGCGATCAGGTCGGGCAGGAGGCGGCCGAGGATGCTGTAGTCACCGCGTTGCCAGACCTGCCAGGCGCTGTCGACGGCGGCGCTCAGGCGTGCGAGGTCGACGTCTGCGTCGGTGTCGGCGAGTCCGCCGAGGCGGTCGACGGTGGATCGGGTGATCGCTTCGCGGATGGCGGGTATGCCTCGGTCGGGTTCCGGCGCGAACATGGTGCGAGGCACGATGATCACCGACATTTCACAGCCGAGTGCAGCGGCGATTTTGGACAGGGTGTTCATGCGGGCCGAGTGACGCACGCCTTGTTCGAGCCGGCGGATCACGTCGACTGACACACCGGCCGCCTCGGCCAGTTGTTCCTGGGTCATGCCGCGTGCGCGCCGGAGAACGGCGATCTGTTCTCCGATCATGTCCGTGGTCTCCTTCTGAGCGGTGTCCTTTTCGAACCTTACGCGGTTCGGCCGGCGGCCGGGCTGGGTGCGCTGGTCGATTCGCGTCTTGTGGTGGAGTTCTGGCACGGAGGTATGCCGCTGTGGCATGGCCATGATCGGCGCGGGCGTCGGTTATGCCGGTACGGCCTGTTCGGTGGATGGGCGGATCACGGGTAGGCCACCCCATCCCTTCACCGATTGTCATGAATAGGGAACTGTCTGTTACATCGACGTTTGCGAACCGCTGATGTCGGGACGAACCCTCACCAGGAGGAGCCTTGACCAGTCCTACCGCACAGTTGATCCGCCGCCCTACCGGGACGATCAACCGGCACGTGATGATCACCGGCCCCGGCAGGATCGAGCTGACCGAGAGTCCATTCCCGCAGGCGGGTGCTCGGGAGGTCTTGGCCGCTACGGTGCTCTCCGCGATCAGCGGCGGCACCGAGATCGGCTGGCTGCGAGGTGAAGCACCCGCCCTGCATTGCACGTGGGATGCGGCCTCGCGCACGTATCGGCCTGGACCTGGGCGGCTGTACCCCATCGCGCCCGGTTACGAGAGCGTCGCCCGGGTCATCGACTGCGGCGCCGAGGTGACCGGCGTCCGTCCCGGCGATCTGGTCATCGCCGACCGGCCGCACGCCGAATGGCACGTCCTGGACGGCGCTGAGGCTGCTGCGGCGGCGCTGCCCGAGCACGTCACTCCGGAGCAGGCGGTGTTCTCCATCCTCGCGCGGGTATCGCTCGGCGCCGTCCACGACACCGGGCTGGTCGTCGGGGACACGGTCGTGGTGATGGGGCTCGGTGTCGTCGGGCTCCTTGCCGCCCAGCAGGCCCAACTCAACGGCGCCACCGTCATCGGCGTCGACCGGCACCCGCTGCGCTGCCAGGCCGCTCGCCGATTCGGTATCGCCGCCGTCGTCGCTGGTGACGGCGATGTCGCCAGCCAGGTTCGCGACCTGGTCGGCTCGGCCGGCGCGGACGCGGCGATCGAGGCGACTGGCGCCTACGCCGGGCTGCAGGAGGCGATCCGCTGCGTGCGGGTCGGCGCGGTCGTGACGACCGTCGCGTCGTACCACGGCCGGCAGGACGGTCTGCGCCTCGGTGAGGAGTACCACCGCAACCGGGTCACACTGCGGTCGTCGATGACGGTGAACGGCTGCTCGCACCGGCTGCACCCGCGCTGGGACAAGAGCCGTCTGGACGGGGTCGCCCGGCAGCAGATCGCGGAGGGACTGATCAGCACCGACGGGCTGGTCACCCACCGGTTCCCGTTCGCTGACGCGGCCAAGGCGTACGAACTGCTGCTGACGCGGCCCGAGGACGCGGTGAAGGTGGTGCTCACCTATGAGCAGTGACCTGATCACGACGGCGGAATTCAGCAGTTTGCGGCCGATCCCCGACCGGTTCTTCCCCGCACCAGGCGGGGAGCTCGAAGCGCTGCGGGAAGTACTCGGTTCTGGACGGCTGTCCGGTGGGGCCGAGATCGTCGCCGAGTACGAGCGGGCGCTGGCCGGTTGGCTCGGGGTCCGGCGGGTCATCGCGGTGAACTCGGGTAGCTCGGCGCTGCACGCGAGTCTGGTCGCGGCCGGCGCGGGTCCGGGAACCGAGGTGCTCGTCCCGGCGACGGCGCCGCTGCCGACGGCGCTGCCAGTGCTGACGTGCGGGGCGACTCCGGTGATCGTGGACGTCAGCTCCGCCGGGCTCGCGCTGTCGCCCGACGACGTCGCCGCGAAGATCACTGGCCGTACGGTCGCGGCCATCAGCCTGCCGCTGTGGGGATATCCCGTCGACGACCGGCCGGCCAAGCAGATTCTCGACCAGGTGGGTGTTCCGCTGATCGAGGACGCCTGTCAGGCGCACGGCACGCGCCTCGCCGACGGCGGGTACGCGGGCACGTTCGGCACGGCCGGGTGTTTCTCCACCCACGAACGGAAGCTGCTGGCCACCGGCGAGGGCGGGTTCGTCGTCACCGACGACGACGAGTTCGGCGAGAAGGTCGACTTCTACACCCACCTCGGGCACCTGCGCGGCGATCATGGCGTCAACTACAAACTCGCGGCGCCGCTGGCCGCGATCGGTCTGCGCCGCCTCGACGGCCTGGCGGAACAGCTGCAGGCCCGGGCCACGATCGCTGGGAGGCTGCGGGAGGCGCTGCCCGAGGGCGGGGTGCTGTCCGAGCTGCCGATCGCGGACGGCGCGGCGGCGAACTACTACTCGATGGTGCTGGCCGCCGAGCCCGGTCACGCCGCCAGGGTCGCGGCCGGGTTCGCGGAGGCGGGTTTGCCGCCGGACAGCGTCCGGTTCGGGTACCGGCCGCTCTACGACCGGCCGCGGTTCCGACCGTACACGGCGGCGTGCCCGAACGCGGAGGCGCTCGCGGCGAGCACGGTGCAGTTGCCCGCGCACCCGGATCTGACCTGCGATGCGGTCGGGTGGACGGCGGCGACGATCGCCCGGCTCGGCCAGCGGCCGTGACGGCCGTGGTCCGGCATCTGACCGCGTCGGCGGTCGTGTTCGACGGCGCGGGCCGGGTGCTGCTGGTCCACCATCTCGGGTCAGGGCTGTGGCTATATCCGGGCGGTCACATCGATGACGGTGAGGACCCGGCGGCCGCGGCGGTCCGGGAAACCTGGGAGGAGACCGGGCTGCGCGTACACGCCGTCGGGCCGGACGGGTTCACCCATCCGGCGGTGGTATCGCATCCGGTGCCGTTCACGATCATCGAGATGCCGGTCCGCGACAGGCGGTTCGGCGAGCACCGGCACATCGACCTGGTGTACGTGTGCGAACCGCTGGGCGAGCCGGGGGACCTCGTCGCTCAGGCCGGTGAGGTCGCCGACGTCGCCTGGGTGCCGGTGACCGAAGTTGTCGACAGGTCGTGCCCGCCGGAGCTTCCGGATCTGATCACCGCGGCCGCGAAGTGGGCCCACGCCCTGCCCTGATCCTGCGCTGCGGTGGTTGCTGGGGACCGGCCTGCTGTTGCCGCAACAGGCCGGCCCGCCCTCCCTTCTTCTGCCGGTTGTTGGAAGGAAGTTCGTTTCATGCGAGTTCTGATGCTGGCCACTCATCCCAACGACGAGATCATCGGCGCCGGTGGTTCCCTGGCGCATCACGCCGACGCCGGCGACGAGGTGACGATCGCTCACCTCACCGACGGCGAGCAGGGAGGTCGTGACAGCAGCCCGGACGTGCTGCGCGAGCAGCGCAACCGGGAAGCGGTCGCCGCGGCCGCAGTCGTCAGCGTCCCGCAGCACCGGGTCCGGTTCCTGCGGCTGCCCGACGGGGGAATCAACCCATACGACGTCAACCAGCTCATCGCGGTCCTGACTGTGCTGCGCGAGAGCCGGCCGGAACTTCTGTACCTCCCGCACCCGCACGACGGCGCGTTCGATCATGAGGCCGCGTTCACGCTCGCGTGGCGGGCGGCGGCCATGTCCGGCAGCAGCAACTACGGCAGCTGCGGGCCCGCGTACTGGGTGCCGACGATCCTCGGGTACGAGGTGTGGCAGCCGATCCGGTCTCCGGCGTTCCTGCGCGATGTAACCGCATACACCGATCGCAAGGTCGCGGCGCTGAGCTGCTACGAGAGTCAAACGGCTGCGGTGAAAGGCCCCGGACAGTCCAGCCAGGTCGGCACCGGCGGAACGGTGCTTTCGGCCTGGCGTGGGGTGACCACGACCGGCGGGTTCAGGGAAGGCTTCGACGTGCTGCGGCTCGGGGCACTCCCGTGACCGCCCGGAACGTAGCCGCGGCCCTGTGCTGGACGACGACCGCGGCCGTCGCGGCCCGCGGCGCCGGAGGAACGCTGGCCGCCAACCGGTCGGCGCGATGGCTCACCCGCCACCAACCCAGCCCGAACCCCCGCCCGGACCGTCCCGGCCCGGCGGACGGTCGGCCGCATGTCCTGCTGATCCTGCCGATGCTGCGGGAACAGACCACGATCGCCGACACGTGCGCCTACTTCACCCAGCTCGCCGACGCGTGGGGGCCGGCGACCGTGGTCCTGGCCACCACCGAACGCGAGCATCACGACCGGGCGCGAGCACAAGACCGGCTACCGCACCTCGCCGGATTCCTGACCCGGGCCCGCAGGCCACAGCAGGTGACGTCCCGGTTCGCCGGGGTCCTGCCGCCTGACGCCCTGGCACGGCTCGCCGACCTGTCGGGCCGTGCGGACGTCGACTACCCGGCGGTGGTCGAGCAGGAGTTCACGCGAACCCCGACGACGATGGAGCTCGCCGAGAAGATCGCCGGTGACAGCGGCGGGATCATCCGGCACCATCATCACTGCGATCCGGGATCGGTGATGGTCGACCAGATCACCCATGCCGTCACCCGGGAACTCGAGCGGCTCGCCGCCGAGGGTGTCACCGCCGACCGGGCGTGGATCGGGATCTACAACGCCGATTCCCGCCCGCACCCGGACACCCTCACCGCGCTCGCACCGATGACGGACACCAGCCGGGTAGTGCAGCAGTCCGCAGTGCACACTCTGACCCTGCGCCACCGCGGCGGGCCGGCCGGGGCGGTGTGCGACGGCGCCGGGTTGCTGCAGTCGCGGTGGAGCCTGGCCCGGGAGATTCCCCGATTGCGCGCCCAATCCGGGCAGGCCCGCCAGGGACCGGCCCGGTGGCCGAGGCTCGGGCATTGCACCGGCCACGGCCTGTTCGTCCGCGCGGACCTGTGGCAGCAGATCCCGATGCCGCGCACGACCATGAACGAGGACCTGGCGTACGGCTACCTGCTGTCCGCGGCCGGAATTCCGATCGACGTGCTCCCGCTGCTGGAGGTCGCCGACTCGCCGCTGCACGTGAGCGGCCTGATCCGGCAGTTGCGGCAGTGGTTCTTCTCCTACCCGCAGTACCCGGCAGCGGCTCGGCTCGCCGCCGACGCGGGGCTCGGCGATCCACGCTCCAGGGCCTGGCTGACAGCTCAGGGCCTGGGCCGGGGTGTCCTGTGGCTGGGTCAGTCCGCCGCCGTCGTCGGGACGCTGCTGCTGCCGGTCGCGGCCCGCAACCGGCCTGTCGCCCTGGCCGCCTCAGCGGCCGCGATCAGCGCCTACGTTGCCGGTCCGGCGGCCGCGTTGACCCGCACAGCATCAGCGTCGGGGACGCCGCTGCACCTTCGGCCGCGGGATGTGGCCGGCATGACCGTGGCGGCGCTGCTGTCCAGCGCCGGCCCGTGGTGGTGCCTGGCCGACCTGGCCCGGGCCGCGATCGCCGGGGGCCGTCTGGTGCACGGCAAGACGGAGCGGTGACCGCCATGCCCAACTCGCTTCTCCCGCAGACGCTCACGGCCGACGCCGGGTTCGACCAGGCGGTGCGGACCGCGCCGGCCGGGTCGGTGTCCGCGGTGCTGGCCACCTACAACCGGTGCCCGTTCGACCCGGACGGCGCTCAGGCAGGTGACAACCCGCTGGTCTGGGCGGTGGAAAGCCTCCTCGCCCAGGTCGGGCCGGCCCTGAGCGAGGTCGTCGTCGCCGACGACGGCTCCACCGATCACACGGCAGCGGTCCTCGCCCGGTACCGGCGCCGGCCGGGGATTCCGGTCCGGACGGTACGGCTGGCCGGGCATCAAGGAGCGGCGGCGGCCCGGAAC
>Ga0307513_10005007_pt1 | contig 17555 bp, 18 predicted proteins | sample 15_EM_MG_FD_202174 | JGI IMG/M metagenome (GOLD analysis project Ga0307513, IMG submission 202174) | Populus trichocarpa ectomycorrhiza microbial communities from riparian zone in the Pacific Northwest, United States - 15_EM | ecosystem: Host-associated > Plants > Roots > Unclassified | place... | reverse complement strand
CTGACCTGACCACCGCCTACCGTGGGCCCGTCGATCCGGCCGACATCGTGGTGACCGCGGGCTGCAACCAGGCGTTCTGCCTGGCCATGGGCGCGTTGGCGGAGCCGGGCGACGAGATCGTCACGCCGCTGCCGGTGTACTTCAACCACGACATGTGGCTGCGGATGACCGGCATCAAGCCGGTCTACCTGGAACCCGGCCCCGATCTGGTGCCGACGGCTGCTGCGGCCGAGGCGCTGATCACGCCGCGGACCCGCGCGATCGTGCTGGTCAGCCCCGGCAACCCGACGGGCGTGACGATCCCGCCGGCCGGTATCGCGGAGTTCGCGGCGCTCGCCGCCCGGCACGGCATCGCGCTGGTGCTCGACGAGACCTACCGCTCGTTCCGCGGCACCGACGAGCCCGCGCACGCCCTGTTCGCCGACCCGGCCTGGCGGGAGGTGCTCGTCAGCCTGCACAGCTTCTCCAAGGACCTCGCCATCCCCGGCTACCGGGTGGGTGCCGTGGTGGCCTCCCCCGCGCTGAACCGGGAGGTGATGAAGCTGCTCGACTGCGTCGCCATCGGAGCCCCGCGGGTGGGCCAGGAAGCCGCGTGGGCGGGGCTCGTGACCGCACAGCAGTGGCGGGCCGACCGCGCCGCCGAGATCGCCGACCGGAGGGCCGGGTTCGTCGCCGCGATGGCCGACCGGCCGGGCGGGTTCGAGGTCGCCGCGTCGGGCGGGTTCTTCGCGTGGGTGCGCCATCCGTTCGCCGACCGGTCCACCGAGCAGGTGGTGCGCGATCTCGTGGTCGGCCAGGACCTGCTCCTCATTCCCGGCACCGCGTTCTGCCCGGACGACCGCGGCACGATGCGGGTGAGCATCGGCAACCTCGATCCGGCCCGTCTCGCCGACGTGGTGGAGCGGTTGACCGAGGCCGGCTGAACTGCCGGCGGAGCTGCGCCGGGGTGGCAGCGCCTGGATACGGTGACCTGATGGGCAACGAGCGCCGAGCTGCGGTCGAGATCGCACCCGGGGTCGCCTTTTCCGGACGTGGCCGACGGCGACTGGGTTGCCGCAGCAGTCATCGTCGACCCCACCGGCCGGGCGTTCGTGCAGCGTCGAGCTCATGACCGGCAACTGTTCCCCGGGTGTTGGGACATCGTGGGCGGGCACGTCGAATCCGGCGAAGACGTCCTCGACACCGTCATCCGCGAGATCCACGAGGAGACGGGCTGGCAGCTGGCCGCCGTCCACGCCTGCATCGGCATCTTCGAATGGACGGCCGACGGCCGCCGACGACAGGAAGTCGACTACCTGGTCTCCGTCGACGGCGAGCTCTCCCGGCCACGCCTGGAACTGGCGAAGCACCCCGAGTCCAGCTGGATCACCGCACAGGATCTCGTCCGACTCGACGAGAACCGAGCACCCGGCGACACCTTCATCCGCGACGTCGTTGCCTCCGCGATCGACCTCGCCACGGCAGCCGCAGTGATCGATCCCGGGATCGCGAGCGATTCGGGCGGTTAGGCTGGCCCGGATGGGGGCAGATCCCGCAGCCGAGCTCTCGCGGCTCGCCGACGGCTACATGGTCACGCAGCTGCTGACCGTGGCCGCCGAGCTCGGGCTGGCCGACCTGCTCGAGAGCGGGCCGCGCAGCACGACCGAGCTGGCGGAGGCGACGGGGACCCACGGCGGTGTGCTGCGCCGGATCCTGCGCGGGCTGGCCGCCGAGGGCGTGCTCGACGAGTTGCCCGACGACCGCTTCGCCACGACCGCGGTCGGCGCGCTGCTCGGGACGGAGACCGCCGGCTCGCTGCGCGGGTACGTGCTCGCCCGCGGCAGCCTCTACTACGCGGCGGTCGCCGGCTTCCGCGACGCCGTCCGATCCGGTGACATCCCGTTCGAGGCGGTGCACGGGCAGTCCCTCTTCGCCTACCTCGACGCGCATGCCGACCAGGCAGCGACGTTCCACGGCTCGATGGCGGCCAGGTCGGTGCGCAACGCCGCCGCCGTCCTCGCCTGCCACGACTTCTCCCGCTACGGCTCGGTCGTCGATCTCGGCGGGGGCCGGCATGCCACGTTGCTGCGTGCCGTGCTGGCGGCCACCCCCGGCCTCCGTGGGCTGCTGTTCGACCGGCCGGAGGTCGTCGCGGGGGCGCCGGTCCCGGCCGTGGGCGGCGACTTCTTCGTCGAGATCCCCGGCGGGTACGACTGCTACCTGCTCTCCCGCGTCCTGCACGACTGGGACGACGAGGAGGCCGTCGCGATCCTGCGCCGGTGCCGCGACGCGATGTCGGAGACGGCGACGTTGCTGATCGTGGAGGCGCTGCTGCCCGAGCGCGCCCGCGACAACCCGTGGGCCGTCCGCATGGACCTGCACATGCTCGCGCTGGTGCCCGGCCGGGAACGCACCGCAGCGGAGTACGCCGAGCTGCTGGTCGCGGCCGGGTTGGTCGGTACGGGTGCGGTGCTCGCCGATCCATCGACCGCATTGCACGTCCTGAGTGCTCGTCCGGCGGGCTGATCCGATACGGCATCCGGGCACAGATATCTCCGGACTTGGAGTCACAGCAAGGTCACGACGTACAGTCGGAGTATGCGACCGGCCGAGGCCGAGCCGGCGAACGATCAGCAGCCGCCGGCCCCTCCGCGGGCCGTCACGCACCGGCGCCGTACCCAGGTCGTCGGTGCGGCGGCCGCGCTGGTGGCGGTCCTGCTGCTCGGCGTGCTCACCTGGCGGGTGCTCGCCACCCCGGAGCCCCCGTCGCCTGCCGACGTCGACCGCGCGGTGGCAGCGCAGCTCGAGCAGGCACGCAAGCAGGAGGCGGCCACCCCACCGGAGGCCACCCACGCCTACCAGATGATCACGCCGTCGCTGGTCACCGTGACGACCGAGCAGCCGGGGGCGCAGGAGACGCTCGGCACCGGCGTCGTCGTCAACGAGGCCGGCGCCATCCTCACCGCGCTGCACGTCGTCGACGGCGCCACGCAGATCCGTCTCACCTTCACCGACGGCTCCACGACGGGCGCGCGGGTCGCCGCCCGCCGCCCCGACCAGGACATCGCCGTGCTGCTGCCCGACCGGCCGCCGGGCGTGCTGGTGCCCGCGGTGCTCGCCGGCCCGCCCCCGATCGGCGACGAGGTGTTCGCCGTGGGCAACCCGCTGGGCCTGCTCGGCAGCCTGTCCGCAGGCGTGGTGTCCGGCGTCGACCGCTCCATCGGCACCGCCGGCGGCGGACGGCTCACCGGCCTCATCCAGTTCGACGCCGCCGTCAACCCGGGCAACAGCGGCGGCCCGCTGCTCAACCGCGCCGGCCAGGTCGTCGGCATCGTCACCGGGCTCGCCAACCCGGCAGGCGAGAAGTTCTTCTCCGGCATCGGGTTCGCGGTGCCGATCGCCACCGCCGGCGGCGCGGCCGGCGGGCCCCAACAGTGAACGGAGCGCACATGTCGTCGGGCCCGCTCGAGGAGACCCTCTACCAGGTCAAGAAGACCATCGTCGGTCAGGACGCGCTGCTGGAGCGCATGCTCGTGGCGCTGCTCGCGCGCGGGCACCTGCTCGTCGAGGGGGTACCGGGGCTGGCGAAGACCATGGCGGTGAAGGCGCTGGCGGGCGCCATCGGCGGGGAGTTCCAGCGAATCCAGTTCACGTCCGACCTGGTGCCCGCCGACGTCATCGGCACGCGCATCTACAACCAGCGCGACGGCGAGTTCCAGGTCTCCCGCGGTCCCGTGTTCACCAACCTGCTGCTCGCCGACGAGATCAACCGGGCACCCGCGAAGGTGCAGAGCGCACTGCTGGAGGTGATGCAGGAACGGCAGGTCACCATCGGCCGCGAGAGCTTCCCCGCACCCGATCCGTTCCTCGTCATGGCGACGCAGAACCCCATCGAGTCCGAAGGCACCTACCCGCTGCCGGAGGCCCAGCTCGACCGCTTCATGTTCAAGGTGCTCGTCGGCTACCCGTCGGCGACGGAGGAGTTCGTCGTCGTCGAGCGGATGATCAGCGCCGCGGAGAAGGTGAGCCCGGTGCTCGACCCGGCGAAGCTGCTGGCGTTCCAACGCGCCGCCGACGCCGTCTACGTCGACCCGCAGATCATCGAGTTCGCGGTGAAGCTCGCCTCCGCGACCCGCGACCTGTCCGCGGCCGGGGTCGCCGACATGGCCCGCTACGTCACGTTCGGGGCGAGCCCCCGCGCGTCGATCAACATGGTGCTGGGTGCGAAGGCGCTGGCGTTCCTGCGCGGTCGCGACTACGCGCTGCCCACCGACGTGCGCGAGCTGGCCCGCGACGTGCTGCGGCACCGCCTGGTGCTCTCCTACGAGGCGCTCGCCGACGACGTCGCCCCCGACGACGTGCTCGATCCGGTACTGGCCGCGGTGCCGTTGCCGGAGATCGCGCACCCCGAACGCGGCGCACGCACGCCATGACCGAGCCCGCGAGCTCGACACAGCGCGCCGGCCCGGCCGGGGTGGTCACGCCGGAGCGGGTGCTGCGGCGGTTGGAGTGGCGCGTGCTGCGCCATCTCGACGGGCGCCGCAACGGCGAGTTCCGCACCCTGTTCCGCGGCTCCGGTGTGGACGTGGCCGATCTCCGTGAGTACGCGTACGGCGACGACCTGCGCCACATCGACTGGAACGTCACCGCCCGCACCGACACCCCGCACGTGCGGGAGTACCTCGAGGACCGCGAGATCACCGCGTGGCTGGTGCTCGACGTCTCGGGGTCGATGGCGTTCGGACCCGTGCAGCGCCGCAAGCACCGGGTGCTCACCGAGGTGGCCGCGACCATCGCGCAGTTGCTCTCCCGCGGCGGCAGCCGGATCGGCGCCATCCTCTTCGACGGGCAGGTGCGCGAGACCATCCCGCCCGGCCAGGGCCGCAACCAGGTGCTGCGCATCATCGACCGGGTGCTGCGCGCCGCCCCGGGCGACGAGTCGCCGACCACCCCCGGCAGCACCGACCTGGCCGGGGCGCTGCGCGCCGTGCAGGGGATCGCGCGGCGGCGCTCGCTGCTCGTGCTCGTCAGCGACTTCATCGGCCCGGCCGGCTGGCAGGCGCCGCTCGGGCAGCTGGCGCGGCGGCACGACGTGGTGGCAGTCCAGGTGCTCGATCGCCACGAGTTCGATCTGCCCGCCGTCGGGATGATCTACGTGGAGGACGCGGAGACCGGCGAGGTGATCTTCGTCGACACCGGCGACCCGGCGTTCCAGCGCCGGCTGCGGGCGGGCGCCGACGAGCGGCAGAACGCACTCGTGGCCGACCTGCTGGCGGCCGGACTGGAACTGCATCCCGTCGCCACGGACGATGACCTGGTGCGGGCGCTGTTCCGGATCGCCCGCCTGAGAAGCCGCCGGGGTCGTCGATGACCTTCCTCTCGCCGTGGGCGCTGATCCTGCTGCTGGTCGTGCCGGCAGCGGTGTGGTGGTACCGCGGACAGCTGCGGGCCCGCGCGCGCCGCCGCGCCGAGCTGGCCGAGCTGGGCCTGGTCGCGCCGCCCGCTCCGGCCGGGCGCTGGCGGTTGCTGCCGCCCGCATTGCTGGTGATCGGGTTGGTGCTGCTGGTGGCCGGGCTCGCCCGGCCCGAGGCCAGCGTGCCCGAGCCCCGCCGGGAGGGCACCGTGATCCTCGCGTTCGACACCTCGGCCAGCATGGCCGCGCCCGACCAGACCCCCACCCGGCTCGCCGCCGCGCAGGCGCTCGCCAAGGAGTTCGTCGCGCAGCAGCCCCCGACGGTGCTCCTCGGCGTGGTGGCGTTCAGCAGCACCGGCCTGGTCACGCAGGAGGCCACGGCCGACCGGGCGCTCGTGCTGGCGGCCATCGACCGGCTCACCCCCACCGGCGGCACCGGCACGGCGGGCGGGCTGCAGGCCGCGCTCAGCACCATCACCGGCACCCCGGTGTCGGTCGGCAGCACTGCCAGCGGCGGCATCGAGCAACAGGGCCCCGACCTCGGCTTCCACGGCTCGTCGTCGATCGTGCTGCTCTCCGACGGGGAGGACACCGGCGAGCTCGATCCCGTCGAGCTCGCCGACATCGTGTCCAGCGCGGGCGTGCGCGTGTACCCGGTGGGGCTGGGCACCACCGGCGGAACGGTCGTCGACATCGACGGCTTCCAGATCGCCACCGCCCTGGACGAGACCCGGCTGCGCGACATCGCCGAGCGCACCGACGGCAGCTACATCGCCGGCTCCGACCCGCAGGCGCAGGCCGCGCTGGCTCAGGCCGTCGACCTCGCGTGGACGGTGCAGCCACGCCGGGTCGAGCTCACCGCACTCGCCGCCGCGCTGGCCGGGCTCGCGCTGCTCGCGGCACTGCTCCTGTCCCTGCACCGCACCGGACGGGCGGTGTAGCCATGACGATCCTCTGGCCGCTCGTGCTGCCCGCGCTGCTCGTCGTGCCGGCGGCGATCGCGTACTACGTGTGGCTGCTGCGCCGGCGCCGCCGCCAGGCCGTCCGGTTCTCCGACGTCGCGCTCGTGCGCGCGGCCGCGCCGCGCCGCGCGCCGTGGCGCCGCCACGCCCCGTTCGCGTTGCTCGTGGCCGCGATCGGGCTGCTGGCGCTGGCCGCGGCCCGGCCGCAGATCACCGCCGACGTGCCCGTCTCGCGGTCGGCCGTGATCGTCGCGCTGGACGTCTCGGGCTCGATGTGCGCCACCGACGTCGAACCCAATCGACTCGCCGCCGCCCAGAACGCGGTGCGCGACTTCATCGGCAAGCAGGACAGCTCCACCACCATCGGGCTCGTCGTGTTCTCCGGGTTCGCGCAGGTGGCGGTGGCCCCCACCCAGGACCGGGAGGCCCTGCTGCGGGCCGTCGACGGGCTGACCACCGGCCGCGGCACCACGATCGGGGCCGCGATCCTCAAGTCCGTCGACGCGATTTCGGAGATCGACCCGGACGTCGCCCCGGCCAACCCGGGAGCGGCCCCGCTGCGCCCCCGCGAGCCCGGCACGTACGCGCCGGAGATCGTCGTGCTGCTCACCGACGGCGCCAACACCCGCGGGATCTCCCCGCAGGAGGCCGCGCAGACGGCGGCCGCGCGCGGCGTGCGGGTGTATCCGATCGGGTTCGGCACCCGCAACCCCACGTCCATGGTGTGCACCGCATCCCAGCTCGGCGCCACTGGCAACGAGGGCTGGTTCGGCGGGTACACCGGCGGCGCGGGCAGCTACCTCGTGGCCGACGAGTCCACCCTGCGCGAGGTCGCCGAGACCACCGGTGGCGAGTACTTCGCCGCCGCCGACGCCGGCGAGCTCCAGACCGTCCTCGACGACCTGCCGCAGACCGTCGCGACCCAGCGCGAGGACCTCGAGATCAGCGTCTGGCTCGTCGGGTTGGCGGTGCTCGCGCTGGCCGGCTCGGTGTGGGCCGCGGCGCGGTGGACGGCGTTCCCCTGATCCTGTCGGTGATCTCTTCTACGGTGCCGCCCGTGGAGAACGCGACCGCCTACGAACCCCTCACCGAATCACCCGACACCATCGCCGCCAGCACCGCCGAGGTACGGGCAGCGCACGACGTGCTGGCCGAGCTGTACGCGACCCGCCTCGCCGACGCGCTCGATCGCATGCCGATCGACCGGGCCGTGCTCGGCCTGTTCTGCGAGCTCATCCGCACGGCCGGGGTCGGCGACGAGGTGGGCGACATCGGCTGCGGCACCGGGCGACTGGCGCCCTACCTGGCCGCGCAGGGCCTGGCCCCGCGCGGGGTCGACCTGTCCCCCGGCATGATCGAGGTCGCCCGCCGCGAGCAGCCCGGCGTGCCGTTCGAGGTGGCCGACGTGCGCGCCCTGCCGTTCGCGGACGCGTCGCTGGCCGGCGCGGTGTGCTGGTACTCGCTCATGTACCTGCCCCCCGGCGAGCGGCCGGCCGCCTTCGCGGAGCTGGCGCGGGTGGTGCGACCCGGCGGCTACGTCGCGACCGGGTTCAAGGCCGGCGACGACCAGCGCCGCCGCGGCGGCCGCAGCGCCGGGGTCGGCGTCGTCTTCGACGTGTGGTGGCAGTCCCCCGAGGAGGTGCAGCAGCGCCTGTCCGACGCCGGGTTCGAGACGGTGTTCCGGGGCTGGCGGCCGCCGGAGGAGGACTACGAGGTGTCGGAGCAGGGGTTCGTCGTGGCCCGTCGGAAGCACTGATCGACAGCGGCCCGCCGGTGGATGAGATGAAGCCTCTCGGTCGCCGAGATCTCGCTGGGCGCCGCACTCCTGTCCCCGCCGTGCCGGGCAAGGTGGCGGGGGCCGGACTCACCGCGTTCGCCGCCGGACTGCTCGGCCTCTACCTGCGCACCCCGGGCATGCGCCCCACCCAGCAGGGCACAGCCATCGCGAAGGACGTCTGGCTGCTCGGCATCGGGTTGGGCCTGCTGGCCCAACGGTGCCCGCAAGCGTCGGGCGCAGTAGGCCAGCCGGGGACAGGTCGTTGATCACGCAATTTCCGGAGCGGCACACGCCGGCTCGACACGAGCGCGCCGCGACCCGTCGATCAAGGGCAAAAGGTCGCCAGTTGATCTCCGGCAGCGACCTTTTGCCCTTGATCACCGCCACCCTGGCCGCCGCCGCGCCGCCGCCTCGTACCTCGTTGATCAACCATCTGCCGGCACCAGAGTCCGGCGACCGTCAGCAGACCGAGTCCGTCGGCGCCGGGACTCCCATGCCGAGCGCCCGCCGCGCCACCAACCCCACCCAGGTACCGCCGAGTGCGGCGAGCCCCCAGACCCAGCCCGAGAGGCTGCCGGAGGCGATGCCGGCGAGGTAGGCGCCGATGTTGCAGCCACCGGCCAGCCGGGCGCCGATGCCGAGCAGGATGCCGCCGCCGACGCTGATCACCGCCGTCTGCCAGGCGATGGAGCCGCGCAGCACCCACACGCCGCCGGCGGTGGCGGCGACCGCGGCACCGATCATGATGCCGATGTCGGTGAGCGAGTTCTTGTCGGCGAGGATCGGGCCGGCCAGCATCTTCGCCTGCGACGGCTGCTGCCAGAACGCCCACGTCTCCGGGTGCAGGCCGAACACCTGCAGTGCCTTCGCTCCCCACAGCGCGAACGCGCTGGTCACACCCCACGCGCCACCGGACACGACGAGCACGCCGGCACCGAGCACGGCCAGCACGAGCGCCCCGACCCACAGCGGCCAGCTCCCGCGCAGGATCCGGGCGGCCCCGCGCGCCGACGGCGGCACGTCGACGGGCGGCGGGTTGCGCCGCGCCTGCACCCACCGGCTGCCCAGCACGATCAGGCCCAGCACCGCGATCGTCACGGCCCAGGAACCGAACCAGCCGACGTGGTCGGCGAGGACGAACGCCGGCAGCGCCGGCAGGTCGGCCACCAGCGGGTAGCCGGCCGTGTAGATCACCGAGCCCGCGATGAACCCGAAGAGGGTGAACACGATGGTGCTCTGCCCGCCGCCGATCGCGAACAGCGTGCCCGACGCGCACGCGCCGCCCAGCTGCATCCCGATCCCGAACAGGAACGCGCCCAGCACCAGCCCGATGCCCAACGGTCCGGCCGTCGGCGCAGGGGTGGTGCCGAACAGGCCGAAGCCGGTGCCGATGACCAGCGCGAACAAGGTGGCGGTGGCGCCGAGCAGCACCGCGTGGGCGCGCACACCGGTGCCGTTGCCGACGGCGACGAGCTGGCGCCACGCGGAGGTGAAGCCGAAGCGGGAGTGGAACAACGCGACGCCCAGGCCGATGCCGAGCGCGAGCAGCACCGCCTGCTTGGCGCCGTGGGCGATGCCGACGTAGGTGACGAGCGCGGCGCCGAGCACCGCGATGCCGGCGAGCGCGCCCTTCTGGACAGGCCCGGCCGGATCGGCGACGGGCGGGACGGCGCACGTCGGCGCCGGGGAGAAGAGGGTGGCCATGCGAGGACTCCGAGGACGAGCGGACGAGGACCGGGGCAGCGGTCAGCGGTCAGCGACAGTGCTCGTCGAACAGGTTCTCCCGGCGCGTCATCCAGAACCGCTCCAGGTCGGGGCGGAGCGCGGCGGTCACCGCCCGATCATGACCACCGATCGGCGATGACGCAACGTCGGCCGAGCCGAGCGAGGCGGTGACGAAACGCCTGTAACGGTCGATGAGCGACCGGCGACTATCGGTGACGCACATCACATCAGCGGGGGAAGGCGGCGGCCATGGCGCTTGTCACGAGTTTCGGCCCGCCTGCCGGGTGGCGGGACTTCCCGGACGGCCCGGACGGCGACGCGTTCAAGAAGAACTGGCACGTGCAGGTCAGCGACCTCGTGGACAATCTGGTGATCAGCGGCCGGGGGAAGCTGTTCGATCCCCGCCGCTACGACGCGACGGTGGTCGCCGTCCGGCAACTGTCGTGGATGGGCTTCCCGCGCGCGCTCCACACCGTCAGCGAGCGCGACGACCGCGCAGCGGCGTTCCGGCTGGCCGAGGACCGGCAGAGCCAGGCCGAGTACTTCGAGTGGCACACGACCACCGAGAACGGGAAGGTCACGAAGGTCACCTTCAGTGTCGAGACCCCGGAGTACTGGACGGTGCTGGCGGAGACCGACCCGGATCGGCTCGTGCAGCTCTACCGCCGGCTCGTCGACAACAGCGTCCAACGGGCCGACCTGTTCACCGGCGGCGTCTACGACCCGCAGAACAAGTGGAACACCGAACGCGGGATCGTCCACTTCGCCTGCCAGTTCCCGCAGAACTCGCTCGGCGCCGTGCTGGGCCTGGTGGGCGCGGGCGCCGGGCTGACCGAGGCACGGGACAACCTCGCAGGCCGGTTCGCCGGCGAGACCTCGGCCGACGACTACGTCGTGCTCGAGGTCGGGGCCCTGCTCCGCAAGCGCGGCCACTTCGTGACGGTCGCCGACCCGGTCGGCTTCCACATCGACGGCTGGGACGACACCGGATGGACCGCCCCGGACGGCAGCCCCGTCGACGACAACTGGCGCATCACCCGCGGACGTCCGGGCGCGGCCCTGCGGCTCGAGTACGAGGTGCGCTCGGCCGGCTACACCGTGGGCGACATCCGCATCGGCGGGCGACCCGTCACCCACGGCGGCCAGCTCGCCGAGCATGTGAGCGTCTCGCTGCCCGTCGTCGTCGCGAAGGACCTGACATGACCGAGCCGGTGGTCGAAGAGACCCTCACGCGGATCGCGTCGGCACAGCCGGTGCTGCTCAACGGGGTGGACGTCGACAACCTCGGGGGCGATCCCGGCAACCCGGGCGAACCGCCCCCCGAGCCCGTCGAGACCCCCGAACCGGTCTACGACCGGACGATCCGCCGCGACATCCAGGGCAACATCGTCCCGGGCTTCAACAAGGACCACCAGCACTTCCTGTTCTACCGCTTCCGCGACAGCGGGGCGGCCCGGCGGTGGGTCACCACCATCGCGCCGATGGTGACCTCGCTGGACGAGGTGCTGGAGTTCGTGAAGCTCCACCGCGCACGGCGGCTCGCCGAGGGGGTCGCGGAGCCGTCCGGGCTGACCGCGACCTGGGTCAACGTCGCCTTCTCCCACGCCGGGCTCGCGCGACTCGCCGGCGCTGCGGCGGTCGCAGGGTTCGAGCAGAGCTTCCGCCAGGGGCTGGCCGCCCGGTCGACCCACCTCGGCGATCCCACGTCGACCGAGCACCCCGGCCACCGCGACCACTGGGTGGTGGGCGGCCCGGACGACGAGGCGGACGCGCTGATCGTCATCGCCGCGGACGACGGCGCCGACCTCGAAGCGAAGGTCGCCGCGATCAAGGGCCTGTCCGGGGCGCTCGATCTCCTGTTCGAGCAGGACGGCCACGCGCTGCCGGGCGCCCTTCGCGGCCACGAGCACTTCGGCTTCAAGGACGGGGTGTCGCAACCCGGGGTCCGCGGCCGGCTGTCCGAGGCCGACGACGACTTCCTCACCCCGCGATACGTGATCCCCTTCGAGAACCCGAGCGACGCCCGCACACAACTGTTCGGCAAGCCCGGCCAGCAACTCGTGTGGCCGGGCCAGTTCCTGCTCGGCGAACCCCGCCAGAGCCCCGTCGACCTGATCGGCGCGGAGTCCCTGCCCGAGCGACCGACCTACCCGCAGTGGGCCCGCCGCGGCTCGTACCTGGTGTGTCGGCGGCTGCGCCAGGACGTCCCGGCGTTCTGGAGGTTCGCCGCGCGGACGGCGGCCCGCGTCGGCACCACCCCGGAACACCTCGCGGCGATGCTGGTCGGCCGGTGGCCGAGCGGCGCCCCGCTCATGCGGGCGGCCACGAAGGACAACCAGCGCCTGGCCGGTGACGAGTTCGCCAACAACCACTTCATCTTCGACGACGACACCCGCGATCTCCCGCTGCGGGACATCCCGGGCTACGCAGGCGACAACCATCCACCGGCGGACGCGGACATGTTCGGCACCGCCTGTCCGCAGTTCGCGCACATCCGCAAGACCCACCCGCGCGACAGCGTCACGGACCTGGGCAAGCCGCACGACTCGATGCTGCGGATGATCCTTCGCCGCGGGATCGCCTACGGGACGGCCTACCTCGGTGCGGCCCACCCCGACCCGCACACCGACCGCGGGCTGATGTTCCTGTGCTACAACGCGAACATCGAGGACCAGTTCGAGTTCCTGACCCGCCGCTGGTGCAACTCGCCCATCCAACCGAACGAGGGCGGGCACGACCCGGTGATCGGTCAACGCGACGCCCGGGGCGACCGCACGCGCGTCATCGACGTCCCGACATCCGACGGGCCCGTGCGGGTCTCCCTCGACCGCGACTGGGTGATCCCGACCGGCGGCGGCTACTTCTTCTCCCCGCCGATCGGCGCCCTCACGACGGTGCTGGGGGATGCCGCGGGAGAGCCATGACGGGTGCCGCCGCGCGCAGGCGGCCGCCCGCGCCGGAGGTGACCCGGCCGGCGCACGTCGGCCGGGCCACCTCGCCGATTCACATCGGGATCGCTTCGTAGACCTCGACCTTGCCGCCCGCGTTCAGGATCGGGCAGCCCTTTGCCAGGTCGGCGGCGGCGGCGAGGTCGGGCGCGCTGACCACGCTGAATCCGGTCAGCGCGGAATCGCCACTGTCGGTGGCCGAGCCGTCGGCGTGGACGGTGCGCGACGCACCGAACGGGTTGCCGCCCTCCACCAGGCTGCCGCCGATCGCGCCGAACCAGGCACCCCACTCGGCCATCGCCTTCTCCTGCGCCTCCGGCGTGTCGGCCATCCCGGCGCCGCCGCTGTAGGTGAGGACGTAGTTCGTCATGTCGAAACTCCTTCGAACCTCAGCGCAGAGCCCGGCGGCCCCGCTCTGACGTCATGACGAACGGCGGCGACGCGGATCGACAGGGATGGTCGGAAAAATCTCGGAAGTCGATGTCGGATCCGTGTCTCCCCGTTCGAGGCCCAGGTAAGGACCCCGAAACGAAGGAGCACGGACATGAGCACCACCTGCACCCCCGACGCCCGCATCACCAAGTCGCTGCTCGGCTACGGCGTCATCGCCGGCCCGTTCTACGTGGTTGTGTCACTGGTCCAGTCGTTCACCCGGGAGGGCTTCGACCTCTCCCGGCACGCCTGGAGCCTGCTGTCGAACGGCGACCTCGGCTGGATCCAGATCACCAACTTCATCCTGACCGGGCTCATGGTCATCGCCACCGCGATCGGGCTGCGCCGGGCGCTGAACCCCGGGCGGGGCCGTGTCTGGGCGCCGCTGCTGGTCGGTGCCTACGGCGTGAGCCTGATCGGGGCCGGCGTCTTCACCGCCGATCCGGCGCCCGACTTCCCCGTCGGGTCGGCCGCCGCCACGACGATGAGCTGGCACAGCATGCTGCACCTCGTCGTCGGTGGGCTGGGCTTCCTGTGCCTGATCGCGGCCTGCATCGTGGCGGCCGGCCGGTTCGCCCGCGACGGCCGCAGCGGGCTGGCGTGGTTCTCCCGCGTGACCGGAGTGGCCTTCCTCGCCGGGTTCGTCGGCATCGCGAGCGGCTCGCAGGGCCCCACGGTGCTGGCCTTCGTCGCGGCGGTCCTGCTGGTCTGGACCTGGATGTCCACCGTGTCCGTCACGTTCTACCAAGCCGCCGCTGCCTGACCTGACCGACGATCACCATCAACGAGAGGATCCGACCATGCGCTACGTCCTACTGCTCCGGAGCAACCAGCCGGCCACCCCACCGCCCGCCGGCCTGATGGAGGCCATCATGAAGCTCGGAGAGGAGGCCACCGCCGCCGGCGCGCTGCTCGACACCGCAGGACTCGCTCCGAGCGCGGCCGGTGCGAAGGTCAGCCTGTACGGAGGCCGGCTGAGCGTCACCGACGGGCCGTTCGCCGAGGCCAAGGAGACCATCAGCTACGCGATCTACGAGGTCCGGTCGAAGGAGGAGGCGGTGGAGTGGGCCTCCCGATTCCTCAAGCTCCATCGCGACCTGTGGGACGGCTGGGAGGGTGAGTCCGACGTGCTGAAGGTGTTCGGCCCGGAGGACTTCGGCAACTAGCCCCCAACACGGTGCGAGGATCGGTAGCTGTGCCGGATACCGATCCTCGTCGTGTGGTGGAGGCGGTCTGGCGCATCGAGTCCGCCCGGATCATCGCCGGACTCGCCCGCATGGTCCACGACGTCGGGCTCGCCGAGGAGCTGGCGCAGGACACGCTCGTGATCGCGCTGGAGCAGTGGCCGGTGGACGGCGTGCCGGACCACCCGGGTTCGTGGCTCATGGCCACCGCCAAGCACCGCGCCATCGACCTGCTGCGGCGGCAGACGCGCTACCAGGAGAAGCTCGAACTCGTCGGCCGGGCCACCGCGGCGGCCGACGACCCCGACCTGGCCGCTGAGCTCGACGACTACGTCGGCGACGACCTGCTGCGGCTCGTCTTCACCACCTGCCACCCGGTCCTCTCCACCGAGTCGCGGGTCGCGCTGACGCTGCGGCTGCTGGGCGGCCTCACCACCGACGAGATCGCGCGGGCCTACCTCGTACCGGAGAGCACCGTCGGTCAGCGGATCACGCGCGCCAAGCGCACGCTCGCGGACAAGGAGGTGCCGATCGAGCTGCCGCCGCCGTCCGAGGTCGCCGAGCGGTTGGCCTCCGTGCTCGAGGTCATCTACCTGATCTTCAACGAGGGGTACGCCGCCACCGCGGGCGACGACTGGATGCGGCCCGCCCTCTGCGCGGAGGCCCTGCGGCTCGGGCGGATCCTCGCCACACTGGCGCCGCAGGAGCCCGAGGTGCACGGCCTCGTGGCGCTCATGGAACTCCAGGCGTCGCGCACCGCGGCGCGGGCCGACGCCGACGGGGCTCCGATCCTGCTGCAGGACCAGGATCGCCGGCGCTGGGACCGGTTGCTCATCCGGCGCGGGCTCGACGCGCTCGCCCATACCGAGGGCACCTTCGGGCCGTACGTCCTGCAGGCCTCGATCGCCGCGTGCCACGCGCGGGCCGCCCGCGCCGAGGACACCGACTGGGGACGGATCGCCGCCCTGTACGGGGTGCTGGCGCACGTGTCACCGTCGCCGATCGTCGAGCTCAACCGCGCGGTCGCGGTAGGACATGCCGAGGGGCCGGGCCCGGCGCTCGCGATCGTCGATGGGCTCGATCTCCCCCACTACGCGCTTCTCCCGGCCGTCCGCGGCGACCTGCTGGCTCGGCTCGGCCGCACCGACGAGGCCCGGGAAGAGTTCGAACGGGCCGCCGGATTGACCCGCAATGCCCGCGAGCGCAGCCTGTTCGAGGCGCGGGCGGCAGCCCTCGCGCGGTGACCCGCCGGCTCACGCACACCCTCGTGTGCCCGCGCACACGTCCGGACGTGTGCGTGAGCACACCACGGTGTGCGTGAGCGGGCTATCGGGTGCGCAGGCGGGCCGCACGCATGGTGAGGTACTGCTGCTCCGGCACGTTCAGCGCGCGGGCGGCCGCGGCCGCGTAGTGCCGCGCCGCGGCCTCCGGCTCACCGGCCTCCTCCAGCAGGTGCGCGCGGACGGCGTCGAGGCGATGGTGCCCGACCAGCTTCGGCGCGACCTCGTCGAGCAGCGCGAGGCCGGCCTCCGGCCCGTCGGTCATGGCGACGGCGACGGCCCGGTTGAGCGTGACGACGGGGTTCTCCGTGACGCGTTCCAGCAGCTCGTAGAGGGTGCGGATCTGGGCCCAGTCGGTGTCGGCCGCGGTCGGGGCGGCGTCGTGCACGGCCGCGATCGAGGCCTGCAGCTGGTACTCCCCCACCACTCCGGCCCGCCGCGCCGTCACCGCGAGGCCGATGCCCTCGACGATCGCCGCACGGTCCCAGCGGGTGCGGTCCTGCTCCGCGAGCGGGACGAGCTCGCCGTCGGGCCCGGTGCGGGCGGGTCGGCGAGCGTCGGTCAGCAGTTGCAGCGCCAGCAGGCCCATCACTTCGGGATCGTCGGGCAGTGCGGTGCGCAGCAGCCGCGTGAGCCGGATCGCCTCGGCAGCGAGGTCGACGCGCTGCAGCCCGGCACCGCCGCTGCTGGTGTGCGCCTCGGTGAACATCACGTACAGCACCCGCAGCACTGCCTGCACGCGCCGGCCGCGCTCGTCGGGCTCGGGCAGCTCGAACTGGGCCCCCGCCTCCGCGACCTTGGCCTTGGCCCGGCTGATCCGGGTGCCCATCGTGGTCTCCGACACGAGGAACGCGGAGGCGATCTCGCCGGTGGTCAATCCGCCGACGGCGCGCAGCGTGAGGGCGACGGCCGAGGCGGGCGAGAGCACCGGATGGCAGCACAGCACCAGCAACCGCAGCGTGTCGTCGGCATCCGGGACGGGTGCGGCGGGCGGCTCCAGCGCGACGTTCTCCTCGCGGCGCCGCCGAGCGGCCGCGGCCCGGTGCTCGTCGACGAGCTTGCGGGTGGCGGTCCGGATCAACCACGCGTGCGGATGCTCGGGCACGCCGTCCCGCGTCCAGTGCTCGGCCGCGACGATCAGCGCCTCCTGCACGGCGTCCTCGGCCGCGGCGAAATCGCCGTACCTGCGCACGAGCACGCCGAGGACCTGCGGCGCCACCCGGCGCAGCAGGTCCTCGATCGGCTCGCTCACACGTCCGCCGAGAACGTGAACATCACCTGCCGCACCTCGATGTGCTGGCCCAGCGGCTTCCCGCCCGGCCCCGGCGCCGCGGAGACGGCCGCCGCGATCTCCAGCGCGCGCTCCTCCGTCTCGACGTCGACCATCTGGTAGCCGGCGAGCAGCTCCTTGGCTTCGGGGAACGGACCGTCCGTGACGACGGGCGCACCCGCCCCGTCGGCGGTGACGATCTTCGCGAGGTCCGGGCCGGTGAGCGCGTTCATCTCCACCAGCTCGCCGTTGGCGACCAGCTCGGCGTTGAGGCTGCGCAGGCACTCGAGATGAGCTTCCATGTCGGCGGGATCCCACTCCGACATGGGCGGCACGTCCACGCTGCCGTCGTACTTGGTCAGGATCATGAAGCGGGTCATGTCGGGCTCCTTCAGCGCGGGTCGCCGTGGACGGCGATCAGGTCGGCGACGGCCTTGGGCAGGGTCGTCTCGAAGTCGTGCAGCACCACGTGATCGGGCGTGATCGTGATGACCGCCATCTGGGGGTAGATCGCCTGCACCCCGGCCCGCCAGCCGTCGACCGCCTCGGCGGGCATGAGCTTGGGCGCACCGGCGAGGTACTCCG
>Ga0307513_10005006_pt1 | contig 17556 bp, 20 predicted proteins | sample 15_EM_MG_FD_202174 | JGI IMG/M metagenome (GOLD analysis project Ga0307513, IMG submission 202174) | Populus trichocarpa ectomycorrhiza microbial communities from riparian zone in the Pacific Northwest, United States - 15_EM | ecosystem: Host-associated > Plants > Roots > Unclassified | place... | reverse complement strand
CGAGGTCTATCGGAGTGTTGGGACTGCTCAACACGAACTTTCGGTTTAAAGAGTAGCATGCATCGATCCCAGCATTCAAGAGGCTGTCGACGACCACCGCGGCCGGGTTCAACTCCCCGATCAACTTCACAATGCTCTCGTATAGTCGCATGTAGGCTGAACCAAGTGACGACACCATTAGATATGCCACCCCGTGTCTGAAGAAAGAACAAAACGCACGTTCTCCATCCCACACAGTCACGATCAGCGCTAGATTCCTGCCGTAGGCCGCGAAACTCATGCGTGTCGGGAGATGCGCAATATTGACATCTGTGATCCCCTTCGCCGTCATCAATTCAGTCATGTCTTCTCCATCTAATGCATGAAAGTTGAGCTTCGGACTGAGCCTCTCGACGCGCCGTTTGAGCGCCGGGAAAGAAGCAATGTGCACTTGTACGTGTGGACGTGTGACGGCCTCTAGAGCCATGGCCAAAATGGTGTTCGCTTGACCGCTCTCCGAGTTCGTCAAGAAAAGAATCTTCCTAGTGTGTGTAGGAGCGTCGCTGTTTCCGATGCCCATAGTTGCACGAATGTGGTTCGTAATTTGAGGTGTAAGAGGTGTCCGGTTGTACAGCAGAGAGCGCAGGTGTCCGTCAATAATTAAATTGCGAGCTCATGGGTTCTCGGAGTCTGCCGTCCGATCCGAGATGCGGGGCCGCCGCTCGAGCGCTCATAGAGCGCAAGGAAACGGACATGAGTTCCTCGGAAAGGAAAGTTATACGAGCCCTCAAAAACGTCCTAAACTCGCCTTCGTTGTAAACCACGCGGTTTGTATCACTATCGACCTCAGACTCGGAAGAGGCCATCAGGGAAACCTTCGATCACTTTCAAAGTGCTGAAAGTGCCCGAAAGCGGCGGGAAGTGCACAGAAGCGCACTTCTAGAAGCCAAGTGCCTACTTCTGGAAGCAAAAGTAGCGCTAAGCGCCCGAATTTGGCGGGGGGAATGACCGTGAAAAATTTGGCGCTCATAAGCAGCCACGACTTTTCCTGATGAGCCACCAGGAGGATCCTGGACCCACGCCTTCCTCATCTTCAGAACCTTTACCCTTGGACTTTCCTCACGGCTTTGCACACTGGTGACTTCGGTGTAAGTTGCCCCCCCCTAACCCAGGGGTGCAGATTCCTTGTCGGTCCCTTCGAGAAATCCATCACGTCTGCCGGGGATCCCAAGGGCCGCTCGTAGGTCTAGTGAGGGAAAGGAAACGAGCTGGACGTCAACCAGGGTTGCTTTTGTTATCTATTACTTACGGATGCAGACTGATATACGATGGGGTCTCGTGTGGGAGGTTCGGATCACCAGATGGGAGATGGTGACCGGCAACCGAACCAATGATCGTGTTTTGTTGGCGCCTGTTTTGTCCTCGCCAAAACAACCTGCTCGATGACTGGAGTGATAGAAAATCGGGAGCGCAATCCATAGTCTGATTCGGACATAGGATGTGCAATATAGTGTAATATCATAATAATGAATTTTTGTAAATTATGAGTGTCCATTGGAGGGGCGGGTGGGGGGGTCGTCTCGGGCAAGGCCCCAGCATAAAGTATAACAACAAATAACAACACCCTGGAAGTTACACGATACGCTCTCGGAAAACCACGAGCGAGAGCGAATTTGGCCCTGCTCACAACGAACGTCCCCTGGGTCAGCGCCGTTTCCGATCCACGTGGGGACGCCTGGGAAAGAAAACTTGTTGATGCTCCAGGATCCGCGCTGTCTACAGACCCTCCAACACAGATTGGCTATCGCCTATAACACTGTAAACCTGATCGTAAGACCATGCATCGGTTGTTGAGCACGATCTTTGATCAAAAGGTGTGTTCATTCGATCATCAGCTTGAAGAGTAATGGAATATTGGCTGTCTTTGGCACTTTCATGGTGGAGGACATCATACTGTGCCTCTGACTGAGATTCTTGCTTGGCGAGTGCTAACGTATGGTCAGTGCTCGAATCAGCGAACTCATATCTAAGCACTGGACAGAGACATACTCTCAAGGTGAGCGAGGATCTCAGAGGTGTCTGGACGTTCCGCAGGTTTCTTATGCCAACACCTTTTTGTTAGTTCCCAGACCCCCGGTGTCAATCCAAACACTTCAGCATGGACCGGTTTGGGAGGTCTTTCGCCCCTCGCCACCATGAGAACGACAGTCGGGTCCCATATGCCAGCGAAAGGAACTTTCCCAGTGTACAGCTAAGGCATGGGCATGAGTACTCGGGCCGATGGGGCAAGAAACCCCCAACCTCTATAATGACCATCGACAGCGCGTAGACGTCAGACTTGGTGGTAGGGGATTGATTCTTGGGGTCATCAGAGACCGGGTCAAGGAGCTCTGGGGATGCCCAACGAATCATACCCCCGCCGTGAGCGACCGAAGCGTTGACAGAGGCGGCATTATTCGTAATTGAGGAAAGAAAGAAGTCCGTAAGGAGGGGTTTGCCCTTCTCATCGATGAGGACGTTGGCCTACAGAAAAGTCCGACCGATCAGCATTCGTGACGAAGGTAATGGAATGCTTTGCTTACGCCTCTCAAGTTTCCGTGGATCATTTCATTGGAGTGGATGTGGGCAAGGCCACGCGTGATACCAAGCAACTGAGCATCGGCAATGAGTATAGATCAATGTACCACCGCAAAGAGATGAACTCACGAGACGCATGCGATTGACTTGCCCCTGAGCCCTCACGTAGTGTAGCAGGTTGCCGTTTTCCATCCATTTGGAAACCGTACAAAACTCGAACAGCTCCGGCGCAACACCCACGACGCCTAGAACATTTTCGTGTTTTATTCGCCTATGGCTGACGACCTCCTTGTACCATTCCTAGTGACGAGGCTCTGGTGAGAAGTATCGGTAGGCCGAGTGACAGACCCGAAGTACCTTTTTCACGTGGTTGAGGTTGCCAAACTCGAGGGCACGGAAGTGTTTGATGGCAAAAACCCGCCCGTTGTCGTTTCTGGCCTTCCACACATCGGAGAGATAACCAGAGGCGAAGGGACGTTTAGAAATACCATCCGTTACCAGGGTCAGCCCCGACGACATGAGGTGTGAAGATGGGAGGATCTCGCAGATTCCACATAGCTCCCCAAGTTCCAGGAGTGATTCTTTGTAAGATCTTCCCTCAGGCGCTAGGCCATCTATCATCTGACGTGCCAGGATAATTGTCAATGCGCTGCTCATTAGCACCAGCGGACGAGAACCAACCTCGTCCAAGTCATCGACGTATATCTGCGGGATTATCCACCCTGTATGGTTCCAGGCTGTGTAGTCGATATGGTCAGGAGCCGCAGACGCAGCGGCCAGCACTTGTTGGGCTTCCTGAAGGGGTGTTGTATTACTGGAGATACGAGGCAAGTGGGGCGACTTGTGGGATGACTTGTGGGATGACTTGTGGGATGACTTGTGGGATGACTTAAGGTTGCGGGAGGACTTGGCGGTGCTGTGCGACAGCCCGCCTGATGCAGGTCTACGAAGATGTCCCATATCTCTCGTTCAGGGTTGGACGCAGGACGGTCGTGGCAGCTAAACTGGAGGTTCGGCGTCTGAATGCGACGATTATCTGGAAGTAGCGCGTAGCGGCGTCGGGGCAGTGATGGGCGGCGGTCGACACGTAGTAAGCGCGCTACAAGGTCCATCATGTCACACTCGTACCCTGGGAGTGAACTCACCGTTGAACAGCTGGTGCACGCACTAGTTCAAGCCTTGAGCCCAAGCTCCCCGTCCAGAAAGTGAGCATATCTACGATGCTAGTGTCAGTGTCCTGATTCAATCCGTTATCCAGGGAATTGCTCGAGCTGGAACCACAGAAGGTTTGATCACTGGCGATCCCGACGCGACGCCGTCGCTCACCGTCTTATGATTCGCAGATCCTAGGCCTCGAACGGGATATCTCTGAGGCTCTACAGGCGACCAGGTCAATCAGGAACGCGCATGCGGCAATCAACAAGCTTCCACCAGAGATCCTGTCGGGGGTTCTCGGATTTCGGACGGACGAATCCCTTCTAATCGTCGCCACGCACGTCTGTCGGTATTGGCGCTCCACCCTGACTTTCAGTCCATCCCTCTGGACCCGTTTGCGGTTTCGTGCGCAAAATCATGTCGACCGTACACTCACGTATCTCCAACGGTCCAAACCAGCACCCGTTGATATCAGCATATTCGAGGCGGGTTCTCTACGAGCCATCGAGGCGCTTGTGCACCTCGTACCCCACGCCGCAAGAATGAGATCCTTGATCATCCACGGCGACTATACGGATGTCTACATGGCCTCATTCCTCTTTCGCACCCCCTCCCCAGCCTTGCAATTCCTAGAAATCAAGGCTTTTGAGTGTTTAGTAAGCCTCCCCGACAACTTCCTTGGTCAACAAGCGCTGTCACTCCGTTCCATCGACCTCACCGGCGTTCACCCGGCACTCGAGTCACCTCTCGCACTCCCCAACTTAATTGATTTCAAGTTATCCCTGCCGAGGATCGTGGGTTCATTCCGCATGGGAGCACTCTTCCAGCTTTTGTCTGGCTGTCCTCGGCTGCGGAAGATCTGTATCCACCTCAGGGAGACGCCAGGATACATCACCCTGGACCAGGTCATCTCGTTGGAATCATTGGAGGAATTGGATTACAGCTGCAATCCGGTTGGCCGAGTTCTCCCCTACCTGAGGCTGCCGCGTATTAAGCGGCTTCAGGTGGCCACCTCGTTTGGGTTGGGACGAACGCACAAGGTGGCCGATATCCTGCCTTGCGGTGGTCACGCTCTCCTAGCGGGAGCAACCAAAATTCTGTACAAATTCGAGGAACGATTTCAAGCGGTCGAACTATCCGGGATGGGAACCCGTGTATTATTCACCGAATTTCACCCCGCGGCATACCGCACTCCCGTCGACTGGTTTTTCGATGAAACATCCATCCCATTTGGGCAGATAGAGGCGTTGAGTGTCAGAGGTTTCGTCGCCATGGATTTTCCTATCCGCGCCCTCAACTTCAAAAATCTAAAGCTACTCCAAATGGTCAAATGGAGTCCGGAGTTTGCAGAAGGGCTTTTGCGCCTGTTCCAGCCGCTCCCAGGGGTGGAGGTTCCTTGTCAGTCCCTTCGAGAGATCCGATACACCCACCGGGGGTCCATGGGGCCGCTCATAGATCTAGTGAGGGAGAGGAAACGGGCTGGACATCAACTGGGGTTGGTTCGGTTATCCATTATTTCCGGATACCCATGCGATGGGGATCTCGTGGAGGAATTGAAGAAGCATGTGAGGAAGGTTCTGATTCAGGATGAAACAGGTCCATTGTAGTTTTCCCTCCTTCCAACTCGACCCTTATTCCAACGCATTGCCCTTGTAAACGATTAATTAAATAAAAGCTCCCATGCACCAGATGTACAATGACAAACAGATAATTACTGAGGCCCACAGAAGTGATCGATAAATACTTTCACTCGTTGTTCCCCTCAGACTCGGCCATCTCTAAAATCTTGTCCACGGCCGTCCTCTTCCCCCCAGCCCTTCTACAAACCTCTCCCACAGCCCTCGCCCGCTCCCTGAACCCCTCCGACTCTTTCCCTGGTCCCACAATCCTTGTGACCGCCGCCCCAAACTCGACCGCCTCGATACCCGGTGCAACCTTCCTGTTTCCGTATATGCCAATACCTCGATATTCCGCTCGGATGGCCATATCGTACAAGTCGTACCATTGTGCCAGAATGATCTGCGGTAACCCCGCGCTGGAACAAGCATATCAGATCCCGACGAAACAGGGAGGGAGAGGCAGCTGTTTTGATATACTCACAGGGCACATTCGTAATAGGAGTTCGCCCCGCCGTGATGGATATAGGCGATAACGTTCGGGTGCTTCATGATCGAAGCCGGATCAGCTTCGAGCCAATCGACGATCCTGACCCTCTCCTTGTCCTTTGGATTCTTCAACGCCTCGTTGATCAAACCCTCAAATTCGGACTTGTTCGGAAGCTTCCAGAGGAACTGGGTTTTCGAACCGCGATCCACCGCGCTGAGGAGACCATCGATGACAGCCTTGGCTTGAGATTCGGAGTATCGGAAATGAGTTCCCATGCACATAACCACCGTCTCCCCTCTGTTCAACCATTGGTTCAACTCAGGGTCCGCAATTTCGATGGGGCTGGTGTCCAATATGATCGGACCGTAGAGACCGAGAATGTCCGGCAAGACCAGGGGAAAGTCAAGCTCGGGGACACAAGGACAGATGATATGGTTTGCTTTGGAATATGCTATTTCCATAGGCAACCAACCTTTGAGACCGCGCTCGTTGCGGTACTTGATGAGCTCCGAAACCTCCGGAGACGTGCCCATCTTGTACATGAGCGCCAGGTTCACCAAAATGTTCACGGGGAGATCCTTCCACGGGACCGGGAACTCTATTCCGCTGCTAAAGCTGATCGAAGAAGGAACAGATCAGTCGAAGGTTCTGTATCAGGCCGGAAAGGAGAACGAACGCTGGGTAGTACCAAAGTCCCTTCAACCACGGTTGCTCCATCCTTACGAGGTCCATCGGAGTGTTGGGACTGCTCAATACGAACTTTCGATTCAAAGAGAAGCACGCATCGATCCCAGTGTTCATGAGGCTGTCGACGACCACCATGGCCGGATTTAGCTCTTCGATCAACTTCACGATGCTATCATAAATCCGCATATAGGCTGAACCAAGCAACGTCATCGTCAGATACACCGCCCACATCCAAACTAAAAAAACAAAACAACACGCACCTTCTCCTTCCCACCCAACCAATACCAGCGCCATCTTCCGGCCGAAGGCCTCAAAATTCGTGCGCGTCGGGGGATGTGGCATGCCGCCCTCCGTGAACCCCTTCGACGCTATCGATTTAATCATGTCCACGCCATCCAACGCGTGAAAGTTGATCTTCGGGCTGAGCTTCTCGACGCGCTGCTTGAGCACAGGGAAGGAACCGATATGCACTTGTACGTGTGGACGCGTGACGGCCTCGAGAGCCATAGCCAGAATGGTGTTCGCTTGACCGGTCTCCGAGTTGGTCAAGAAAAGGATCTTCTTGGTGTGCGTGCTCGCGACGTCGTTTGAAGTGCTCATCGTGGTACGAATGCAGTCCGTAGTTTGAAGTGTGAGAGATGTTTAGTCGTATGATGGAGGGAGTGGGCTGGGCGGAAATCTTATGGGCTCATATGTAGGTTTTCCGGTTACTGTGCGATCAGGACTGCAGGTCCGATTCCATCCTGAGGGGTCAGTCTGACTCAACATCACTGGAATCGAAGACAATCAAAAGTGCCAAGCAGACCGTATGTCCTGCCTCCACGCGCGTCAGGATGAATGGGCATTCAGTGTACCAGCGCACAGCGGCCGGCAGCTGACGCGTATTTCATGGGCGTCGCGCGATGCCCGAGCATCCCAGTCCCGGAGCGTCCCTTCGGCTGTGCTTTGCAACGAGTTGCGCGCTGGATGTTGATGAGACACCAATGGCGATCGATCGGTGTTCCGGCTCTTCCGATTCTGGCCGCTGGCTGTGCCGTTCTGTTTGTTTCCATCCAGACCACGAGAGCACAACTGGAAATACATCTAGTAACAGTCACAAACTACACGAAGGAACACAATCCCTAGTCTTCACACACCACGTGAGAAAATCTCCGCGAAACGTCATCAGTTAGCCACGGCTGCAGCCTCAGCCTCAGCTTTCGCTTTCCGCTGGTACGAAACCAACTCCGCCTTCAACTTTTTCAATTCATCCACCGCCTTCGTAATCGCCGCCTGATCCTCAGCAGACTTCGTACTCCCCGCCTTCAATTCCCTTACAACATCCCCCTGCACCCTCACCTTTTCCTCCCACTCCAACACTTCCGCTGTCTTAGGACCGGTATCTTCGAGAGGAACGGGGGCCTTTCCCTTCGCCTTCTTCTTTGCAGCAGCAGGGGCAACGTGTGTAGCATCCGGATCCGGCCCATTGGAGGCAGGCTTATTACCCGCAAACTTCTCCTTATATACCTCGACCATCTTCTCGTCAATTTTCTTGAACAAATGGTCCGGAGTCCCAATCTGATGTCCAGGAAGAATATCAATCGATAGGACCTCCGGCACGGCTCTAGCGGGTGCGTTGAGCTGCGTCAGGACTGATTCGGAAGTCGAGGGCATGAATGGATAAACGAGAGCGGAGAGGATGTAGATTAGGTTGACAGCCCGAACGACGACCTGTGCGCAGCGTTTGGGGTTTTCGGCTTTCAGGGCTTTGTTCAACCCGGACGATTGGAGGTAGAGGTTTCCCCTGGCAGATATGTGCATGACTATGTGCAGCCCAGATCTCAACTTGACGGCGTCCATAGTTGTGATATAGTCATTGAGGAGACTGTTGACATCAGAGACAAACTCCGCGTCCAGTTCATCATTGGGAGACAGAGGTCCGGGTTCATCACCACTGTCTGGAATCGTGCTATCATAAACGGCAGCGACGAACTTGAGAGTACGATTTACGAAGTTTCCGAAGCTGGAATTGACGAGTGAGAGCCAGGTATATCTTGTCGAGGGAGTCCTTACTTATTCAAAAGAACGCTGTTGTTTGCTGTGATCTTCAAAGGCGAGTCAGTAAGTGACAAACGTATCGCGCCACATCGACCTACACAATCACTCCACGAGAACATCGCGTCCTGGGTCTCCGGCCGTGTCGAAATCAGGTAATACCTCCATACGGAGGCGGGAATTCCGGTCTCTCTGGCAGCAGGTCCAAACACACCACGGCCGTGGCTCTTGGAGAACTTCCCTCCCTCATAATTGAGGTATTCTAATACGAAAATTAGCCAGGGACGGGAACAATAGCGTGACCCATACCCGTTGTAGAGAGATGGTGCAAACGTGACCAGTTTCTCCCATCGCCACGAAGAACCGACGGCCAGTAGATGGTATGGAAATAAACGTTGTCTTTACCCATGAATTGGTAAAGACGGACGTTATCGGGGTTGAGCCACCACTGTTTCCATTCAGGTGTATAGCTTGCGGTGATACTTGGGTATCCAATGCAGGCGTCAAACTTGGAGGGGAGTCATTTTTCACTTCTCCATGCAGCATTGACCGATGCTTACCCAGACATCTGAAAGAGACGGGTCAGAAGTGAATGTCACGAGCACACCATTCCTGCCTTACAGAGAACCTTCCCCTTCATGCCATACGTATCCTCTCCATCTAAGAGTGGAACGGGAACACCCCAAGTCAAGTCACGAGTCACAGGACTTGGGCGCAATCCACCCTTCAGTCGTGCATCGACGATCTCTCCCTCTGCGTTGATCACGGAATTGGGCGACCATTTCCCCGCTGCGTATGATCGTCTGATCCACTCTTGTGTCCAGTCTTGCAGCTTGTCGAGGCTCACGTACATGTGTGCGGAAGTTCTCGCTACCACCTTGTGAGTCTTGTTCACAAGGCAGCGAGGGTGTATTAGCTCAATGGCGTCCAACGTCCTGGTGCACACATCGCATTGATCACCCCGGGCATCCTTGAATAAAATGATATCAGTAGTCGCAGGAGGCGGAAAACAGCAGAGGGGGTACATCAGCACCACAATGCGGGCATATGCCCTCTACAAAACGATCCGCGAGGAACCTGACGTCTAGTTGGCCTTTTCCCTGTGAACCGTAGAAAGCTTATGCCAGCGTACTTTTGACAACCTTCACAATAAGTTTGCTCCTTCTCTTGTTTCTCAAGGTATCCGTTCTTCTGAAGGTTGAGGTATATCTCCTGGCAGATCCTACGAGAGGGGGAGGATCAGACTCGATCGTTTGGATTTATGAGTCACACTCACTCTACGTGTTCTGAAGACGATGTCCGCCCGAAGTAATCAAAACTGTCGTGTGATTAGTCCCCATGCCTCCTCCGTCCTATGAATCGGGGCCTACCCAAGTTCAAACCACTTGTACGTATCCGCATGGACAGCATTGTATTTGTCGCATAGTTCTTTGGGGGTAATGTCCTCTTTCAACGCCTGGGTCTCGGTGGCGGTACCGTACTCATCTGTACCACAGATGTATAACGTTCTCCTATTCCTTGTCCCTGAACAGCCCGGTAAACGTGACTGAGGCGATTTCGAAGAAAACCACACCCACGGGAGTACCTGGTTGGCGTAATTTAGCCTTGCGATCCACAATGAGACGATTACGTTACTCACCTGCTGTACACATCCGCACTCAACGTACTTCCGATGATGTTCCCTTCAAATCATACGTTAGAGACCCGTAATCTACGCCGTTTGAATGCCGTACCCAGATGAGGTACGTTATTGCAGTAAGGCAAAGCTGATGTGATCAAAACGTTTGTCTCTCCGTCCTTGGGTAATCTGAAAGCCGGATATTCCGAAAAGAGGGCAGGTCAGCAGCAAGCCGGGCGAGCAGGAATTGCTGGTGGATCGTACACTATCTGTCCAGGATCGGGCACGGATCTGAGGATTCCCTCCGCTTGTCGTATGTGTGTCTGCGCCATCAAAGGTGGATCTCTTCGTGGCGATTGAGGTCAAGAACGGACGAAGTCGCGGGCGGGGATAGAGGTGGCGGTGGACGAGTCAGTCCCGAGTCGGGAGCAATCTAGCCGTAGAGTTCCCGCGGCAGGGCCCGGGATTCATATCACACCCGACTCCGAGAACATTCCATTTCCTGGATTGACAGCTGTATGCGGCCGCGCCTCCTCCGTCCACGGCGTGGTTTGGTTCCCCCGCGGGCAACTCCATCTCAAGGAATTCAAATTTTGCATCGATGGGGTTCAGCTTGTTCGCGAGGAACAAACGCATCCCTGGATGTTTCCGTGTACCTAGGATCATCACACACTTGAATACAGAGCCTCGCTCGAAATGGAACCCCGAATTAAGATTACGCACGGGGAAGCTTCTGCTGTTGAGTAAAACACCAAAGGGGAACCGAGGCTCTTTGTTTCCCTTCTCCTCCCACCCCCAGCGACATGTCCACCTCCGACCGCAAAGAACTGCTAGATGCCGAAACGATGGGATACGCGGGCAGGAGGAGTGAGACTGTTGTCTACAATCCTGACGTGGACGTGTCGGGCGTCGACGAGGACAAGCTCGTCCGGAAGGTAGACTGGCGCCTCCTCCCTTGGCTGTCGTTCTTGTATCTTCTGAGCTTCCTGGATCGTACGAGCATCGGGAACGCCAGGGTACGTTGGTTGATCCCTTTTCTTTTGGTCGGCTTTGACGTGTACCGCAAACAGCTCTACCATCTGACAGATGACCTACATCTCAACGACAGACAATACCTATTATGCCTTACGATCTTTTATTTCTCATACGCCTTCTTTGAGGTATGCCTCCATTCTCTTTGTGCGTGTCCGTCAAACTCTGAGCGCGTTTTGACAGGCCCCAAGCAATGTGCTCCTCAAGAGGCTGCGTCCTAGTATCTGGCTCTCCGTGCTTATGCTATTGTGGGGTGTCATCATGGTGGACCCAGTCGCTTCCTCCTATCCCGGGCGTTGCTGATGATCTTTTCAGGCTTGCCAAGGTCTCGTGAGAAACTACGGACAGCTCCTCGGTAACTTCAATCGCGCCCTTCGTGTGTCGCGCTCATGACGCCCCTTCCAGGTATGAGGTGGCTCTTGGGACTATTTGAAGCAGGGCTGTTCCCCGGAGTGGCCTATTACCTCTCATGGTGCGTTCCAATCATCTCTTAAACTCCAAACTCACCTCCGCCCTAGTTGGTACAAACGTTCAGAACTCGGTATCCGCATTGCACTTTTCTTCTCGGCAGCATCGGTATCAGGTGCATTCGGCGGTTTGCTCGCTGTACGTGGAATCTTCCTTCTCGAAGATTTTTCTTGACTTGGTGCACCAAAGGCCGCCATTTCAAATATGGACGGGATAGGCGGGAAACCAGGCTGGGCGTGGATTTTCATTTTGGAAGGTTTGGCGACGGTTGTCGCAGGGTTACTGTCTTTCTGGATCATCCAGGACTTCCCTGACAACGCAAAATTCCTTACCGACGCCGAGCGAACTGTTATTATTCGTCGGTTGCAGAGTGATAACCAACACAGCGCCGGAGGAGAAGATTTCAAGATGAAGTATATCTGGCAAAGCTTATCCGACTGGAGGACCTATACAACAAGTAAGAAAAGGTTCTCTTTTCCAACCTCCTTGATTGATCGCATCCTTTATTAGTGCTGATGTTCGGTGGAATTGACGCTCCTCTATATGCATTTGCGCTGTTCCTTCCCACCATCATCAACCAGGTACTATCTGAAATTAATTCTACGTCGTGGTCAGCATTCACACCTGAGTATAGCTTGGATACAGTGCCACTCCTGCCAACCTGCTCACTGTTCCCGTTTACATCTTCGCTTGCATCCTAACTTGCGCCGTTGGATTATACGGTGACCGCAAGGGGCATCGTGGTCTCCTTACCATGTATGTATTCTCGGCTTCTTATAGAAGTCTGGTCGACTCAAGTTGCCTAGTACTTTCCTTTGTATAGGTGAGACACAACCCAAAGTCACATGGACGGCACGAACTGACGAAACGTAGCTGCTGCTGGCTACATCATTTTGATTACTTCCAGAACACCTGCACTATCATATGTCGCCGTGTACCTTGCCGCAGGGTGAGTACGACGGGTACCCTAGGGAGACATCGACTGACGAATCTACTGGCATTGTTCCCAGCGGAATTTACCCGGCTACTGGTGAGCACTCAATACCTCCGCATTTCACACGTCTGATCAACGCTTCCCCCCGCAGCCAATACTGTGTAAGTTCTTTATGGTCCAAGGGATTCCTCATATCTGACAGTTCGGAGTGCATGGATCTCGAACAACGTCGAGGGGTCCTACAAGCGTAGCGTGTCTATCGCGATGACCATCGGTTTGTGCGTCTGCTTTCTCGTTTGGTGATCCCCGCCTCTACTAACGGTTCTCCTGGCATATAGTGGCAACCTCAACGGTGCCGTCAGCTCGAACGTGGTATGCCCAAACCCCCCAGTGACATCACCCGTTCCCTCACGATCGACTCTCCGCAGTATCGTGCTCGGGATAGACCATGGTACACCTTGGGTCACGGAATCGTCCTCCTGTATATCGGGATAGCACTGGTGACGTCCGTGGTATACTACCTCACGCTAAGTGCCGAAAACGCACGACGTGACAAGGGAGTGAGGGATGAAATCATCCAGGGTGTCAACGACAACGGTATGTTCGGCGACTGTAACGCCTGGTCATGCCGTCGACTGATCTCATCCTGTGATGTAGGTAATCCCGAGACCGTTGAGAAGTTGGCGAGGCTCAACGGAAGGTTTGCGACCGTCGAGGACGCGAAGAGGGAAAAGGGAGATAGGTGGAGCGGGTACCGATATATTTTGTAGAGGTACCTGGGTTGGAGTTGGCAAGTTCTGAGTGTAAGATAAAGTCTGTGTGTGAGAGATCCCTCGGTCCCTGATTGTGAAAATACATTTTCTGAGTGACTCCAAATATTCTGCTTCTGCATTTGTCTGCCGGATGGCTGTTGTCGAAGGCTGCGATTCGTAAAAGATGAGATGTTCGACTGCGTGTTTATCAATGTCGTCCCAGAATGCATAGGTGTGTTGGGCGCAAAGCTCCAAAACTGCGTCCTGCTGGTACTCGCTTTCAGTGCCCATTACGAGGTTAATTTGGTGATGCCAAGGTACAGAGCGCTGCCACTAATCTTCACTGATTCCGCCTCCGTTTTTGTGAATGATCGGCCCGTAAGCCTAAGCCTAGTACGGCAGATAAGACTAGGGCAGACAAGCAACAGAGTCCAGAACTGCCAAGGCCGGAGGTATTTGGGTGGGTCGGTAGTTGAATGGATCTAGGAGACACAGCTACATTTAAAATACCGCGAAACAACCAAATATTACACGGGAACCGCTGGTCAACTCGTAGATGATGGGACCTTGCTGCGCCATCACAAAGGGCATACATATTTCTTCGCGTTTGATGTGCTGTCGCTGCGTATCAGAAATCTGGAAAGAGACGAGAGGATGATCAGACGGCGAATCGGAATCGCGCTGTGGTCACTGGTAGATACTCGCACAAACCATACAGCCACAAAACGTTGAAGTATCCCATACAAGTAAAGTGCTGATGTAGCAAAACCAACATTGACGAGAACTTGAGCAAAAAAAGATGGATGGTACTGAAGTACGATGCAAACCTGCTCGCGGCAGGCATAGCCGCATTTGCACCCACGATGAGCGCTAGGGAAGAATAGAGTCCGAATGCCACGAGGCCAATCGTCCGTTATCGCACCACCATCTATCGAAACCATCACCTACGCTGATTCAACATCGACATGGACGACATACGAGGTTCACTCTCCAAAATGAAGAAGAAACTTAAGCACCGATTAACTGGGAGAAAACCCAAACTGGACGGAACGGCGGCCGACCCTGATTGGGAGACGACCGACTCAACGAATTCGCTCCCGCAACCAGAGCCTCACATCGTAGCGGGTGGAAGTCACGACCAAGAAGGGGATAGGGCCAACACAGCTGGAGAACGAGTTTTTTCGACGGGTCAATCTCCTCGGCCGGCGGAGCCAGAATCTGCCGTGCCAGCACGTGAAGACGATGACGGTCGAGGAGGGGAAGTGGCAGACGTCGATGAAGGGGAAGTCAGCCAGAGGTATTCGCACCCACACCCAGACGTCGCGGTGGGAAGTGGACACAGCGGAGAACCAGAGGAAGTCCACCCTTCTCCATGTACTCCTTCGATCTCACACGGTGGGAAGTTCGACAGTACGCGAACGTGGTCGTCTTCGTCGCCGTCTCTGACCATTCCTTCTGATAATGTAGATGCCCCTGCCCTCCCTCACCACGGACAAGACATCGTTCGCCCCAACGAGACCCACGAACCGGGCGCCACTGTGGATGAGAAGAAACCGAACTACAAGCTTACCACACCTTCCACGGCTGAGTTGCTCCGTGGAGTGAGAGACTCCGCAGGTGCCTTCGGTCCGCTCAGGTCTACCGCGAGATCTCTTTGCCTTATTCTCGACAATTACGAGGTATGGCCTCCTTCCCATACATCCGGTCCGCAATGCTTATGGTTGTTCTAGTGGACGGAGGTGAATAAACATGCCATGGAATCATTGGCACCCAGGGTCAAAACGCTTTCCGAATCCCTCTCCGCCACTATTCTTCCGGGTGATGTCAATGAGAAGAAGAGGGCAAACAAACTGGAACGGTGAGCCCACATTCTTCAAGACCAAGAGCTGGATCTGACGCACGAGGGTCATCAGGAAATTGGAGGAGATTGACCGAGCTATGGACTCAGTGACATCCCAGAAGGATCTCTTTCATTTCCTGAAAAACCCCGAGAACGCACAGAAAGTCAACGGTCTGGTGGAAGATGTTCGCCATGCCTTGATTGGCTATCAGGTTCGCACTCCTAAACACCCACTCGCGTCGTATCTAACATCCATTGCAGACGTCGTTACGACTGGACATCTACGCCGAGGGCTGTCAACAGATCGTGAGGCTTATTCCCTTACTGTCCCGTCTTTTGTAATGACGTGCGAATAGGAGTACGCGGATCGCTGTCTTCTGGAAAAAATGCATCACACCGATGAGGCTGGGTATAGTTCCGGGAATAGGGGCGGGTGCCTGAGGGGGACCAGGGCGGATGTCCTCCTGCAACTCGAATGTTGGCTAAAGGACAAACAAGACCACCGTGTGTTCTGGCTGAACGGTCTTGCGGGGACCGGGAAGTCGACCATCGCCCAGACATTCGCCGAGATTAGCTTCGCGGATGGAAAGCTCGGCGCGAGCTTCTTCTGCTCGCGAGACTTCGAGGATAGAAGCAATCTCCAAGCGATCTTTCCAACTCTCGCCTTCCAGCTTGCCTATCGGTATCTCCCATTTCGAGTGGAACTTCTCCGAGTCCTGAGGTCTTACCCCGGTGTTGGACGGGAGTCGCTTTGTTCCCAAATGGAGAAGATTATTGTTGGCCCATTAGAAGCCAGCAACATTCAGACACTTGTCATCATTGACGCCCTCGACGAATGCAAGGACGAAGAACCCGCCTCCGCCATTCTTTCTATCCTCTCCCGTTACGTGGACGAGATTCCTAATGTCAAGTTCTTTATCACTGGTCGCCCGGAGCCTCGGATCCGGTCTGGGTTTCGCCTCAAGTCACTCCGACCCATCACAGAAGTCCTCAGGCTGCATGATGTTGAACGCTCCTCAGTGGATAGGGATATCAAGCTGTTCTTCAGTACTCAGTTGGCCAATATTGCTGGAACAAGAAGTGACTGCAACTTCATGGAAGATTGGCCAAACCCATCAGACATCAATATTCTTTGCAAAAAGGCAGCAGGACTCTTCATCTATGCTTCAACAGTTGTGAAATTTGTTGCATTCAAGAACCACATGCCCACTGAACAGCTGGACCGGATCATCTCTCTCCCACAGAGCACTGTTCATGAAGGACAGTCTGGGATTGACCTTCTTTACACCCAAGTTCTGGAGCAAGCAGTTGATGAAGTGGGTGCCTATGCTGGGGAAATCCATTCTCGTCTCAGGACTGTGGTTGGGGCAGTGTTACTTGTGCTTAACCCACTTTCAACAACAGCACTCTCAGACTTACTAAAAATGCCCAACATCTCCACCACCATCCGTTCCCTCCATTCTGTCCTCCTTGTCCCAGACAGCACAGAAGACCCCATTCGAGCCTTTCACAAGTCACTTCCTGACTTCCTCATGGATCCAATCCGATGCAAAGATAAATGGTTTTTTGTGGAGCCTACAGTTCATCACACAGATATTCTACTTTCATGCCTCAGGCTTATGGGAGAAAGGCTGAGGAGGAATATCTGTAATTTGGATGACTATGCTGTTCTCAGTGAAGTTGAGGATCTTCCTACTCACAAGAGGGACCACATTGGGGAAGCTTTGGAATATGCATGTAGATTCTGGACAAAACACCTCCTGAGGGTCCCTGGAAACAGTTCTCATATTGGGGAAGTGCAGAATGCAATTGAAAAGTTCTTCACAGCACACTTGCTATATTGGATTGAAGTCCTTGCACTTGTGGGAGAGCTCAATGTTGGAGTTCATGCAATGAATGAGATTGAGCAATGGTGTACTTTGGTGAGTGCTGTGAAGACAATTTTCTGAGACTTGTGCTCATGTTTCCTTTTCAGGCAGGTATTCCATGTATATGGGCAAATGACAGCCAGAGAATCCTTTTGGACAATTTTTATGCAATTCACAACTCCCCTTCCCACCTATACTATTCTGCTCTTCCACTTACCCCTTCCTCATCTTGGCTCTGTGCATGCTATAGTTCAGAGCTCAGATGGGGGGTTAAGGTGGTCAGGGGTCTCCCAGCAGAATGGGGTGTGTGTTCCCGTACAGTTCTATTAAATAGTGATCCATGGACTCTCTCATGCTGGAACAACACTATTGCAGTTGAATCTGAGGACAGGGACATCCTTATCCTTGATGCAATCACAGGAAGCCAGATGGCTGTCCTCCCTGGGCACACAGATGCAGTGAGATCCCTCATGTTCTCATCAGATGGGATATCACTTGTATCTGGA